>OGQE01003122.1_pt1 | contig 10658 bp, 8 predicted proteins | sample 1553131 | NCBI WGS metagenome assembly OGQE01 (sample SAMEA2579929, study PRJEB22360) | human gut metagenome | biome: human gut; feature: human-associated habitat; material: faeces | place: Denmark | collected 2008/2010
GCTACGAAGACAGCTCGGCATAAAACGCCCGGTTCGGCCCCGCCAGCGGGCGGAACAGCCGCGGGCTGACCAGTTCAAACAACTGCATCCGTATGCCCCTTTCAATCGGTAAAGTTCGACTTCTATTGTACCACAGTTGACAGGGATTTGCACCCCGCCGGGAAATAAAAACACGGGCCGGCAAAGCGGTATAAAACCCCTTTGCCGGCCCGTGCGGCGCTCCCTTATTCCCAGACCCGGCGGCAATGCCGCACAAAAGCCTGACAATGATTGATTCGATGATAGCACGACTTTGGCATTCTGTCAACCAAATTGCTGAAAAAAGAAGAAAGTGTGAAAGGATTTCTCCAATCTTTTCCTGAAATTACACACATTTTCCACGAATTTGTGATAGCCTTAAATACAGAAGAACTCCCCGATAATGTACTCGTTCGAAATACAAGGCGGAACTACTCCTGATAGATACACAACAGCCCCCCGGAATGCAGGACTCCGGGGGGCTTCGTGTTTGTTACAGGCTGTTATCAGTAGCCGCGCACCCGGAAATCCCGTTCCCACGGGTCAGGGACGAGGTCGCGCTGGCGGATGGAAGTAATCTGGATATAGTCGCTGCGCTGGATGAGGGCGAACAGCTTGAGGAAGAGGGTCGGGTCGCCCTGCACTTCCAGTGTGACCGAGCCGTCGTCTTCGTTTTCCACCCAGCCGGTCAGGCCAAGGCTCTGGGCGGCGTACCGGGCGCGGTAGCGGAAGCCCACGCCCTGCACCTGCCCTTCGATGGAGTACCGCCGCCGGACGGTGCCCTCGGGCAGGGCGGGGGGCTGGCGGTCCTTTTCATTCAGAAAATCAAACATAAGCGGCTTACAGCTCCTGATAGGCGCTCATCAGGGCGGGGATGAACTGCTTTTTGCGGCTGACGACGCCGGGCAGCACCCAGCTGCCATCTTCCTCCGGCTCCTTCTCGAAGCCGCTGCGCAGCATCTCGCCGGCATGACGGCCGGTGCAGATGACGACGCTCTCTTCCTTCGGCACATCGGTCAGCAGCATATAGAGGTCCTCCACGTTCTGCTTGCCGCAGGCTTCGGGCAGATAGGGGGTGAGCAGCTGCTGGGCCGCTTTCAGGTTCTTGCGGGTCATGTAGCTGCCCTGCGCCACGCCGAAGCGGACGTCGCCGCACATGAACACCTTGAAATCCTGCAGGAAGACTTCCTCCGGGGTCTTGCCGTCCAGCTTCTCGCCGGCCTCGAACATCTCGGAGGCAAAGGCGTCGATCTCGACGCCCGCGATTTTGGCGAGGCGGTGGGCGGTGGAGACATCGACGGGAGTGCAGGTGGGACTGCGGAAGACCAGCGTATCCGAGAGGATGGCCGCCAGCAGCAGACCGGCGATCTGAGGCCGTATCTCGACGCCGTTCTCGTCGTACATCTGGGTGATGATGGTGGCGGTGCAGCCTACGGGCTGGTTGCGGAAATAGACCGGGCCGCTGGTCTCGAGGCTGCCGATGCGGTGGTGGTCGATGATCTCCAGGATCTCAGCCTGGTCGAAGCCCTCCACGGCCTGGGTGGCCTCGTTGTGGTCCACCAGAATGATGCGGCGCTTGCGCAGGGCGATGATGTTGCGGCGGCTGACCATGCCGCAGTACTTGCCGTCCTCGTCGAGGATGGGGAAGTAGCGGTGGCGCACCTTGGCCATCACGCGGGTGACATCGGCCACCGGGGTGACGAGGGTGAATTTCATGATGTCGTCGCGGGTCATATAGTAGGAGATGGGGGCGCACTGGCTCATGAGCTTGCCGGCGGCGTAGGTGTCGCAGGGGGCGGTCATGATGGCGACGCCGGTCTCCTCGGCGATGCGCTGGATGGTGCGGCCCACCTTGGCGCCGTTGCAGATGATGAGGAGGGATGCTTCCTTCTCGATGGCGCACAGCTGGCTCTCATAGCGGTTGGTCAGGATGACGATGTCGCCCTTTTCGACGTTGTTTTCCAGCATCTCAGGGGTGGCAGTGCCGATTTTGATATGACCGGTGGTGCAGACGGCGTTCTCGTTGCCGACGACCATGGTGCCGCCGAGGGTCTCGAGGATATTTTTATAGGTGGTGCGGCTGGTGGCAAGCACGCCGGTGTCGAACACGTCCATGTTGGCCGTGGCGATGTCCTTCACGGTGATGATGCCTTCCAGCTCGTTGTCGGCGCTCGTGATGGGCAGGGTGTCGATCTTCTGGTCGCGCATGATCTCCCATGCCTTGCGCAGACTGGTGGAGCCGGGGATGCCGGGCATCTCGCGGTAGTCCACATCACGGATCTTCGGGTTGACATCGGTACACATCCGGGGCGGCGCGACGCCGAACCGCTTGAGCACGAATTCCGTCTCCTGGTTCATCCGTCCGGCCCGGCGGGCCTCGCAGACGAGGGAGCTTGTCTTATTTTTCAGCTCTGCATACGCAATGGCAGAGCAGATAGAGTCGGTGTCCGGGTTGCGATGTCCGATGACCACGACTTTATGAGCAGTCTTTGGCATAGATTCCTTCCCCCTTATGGGTCTTGGGTTGTCCTTCTTATCATGATACCGGAGCGCCGTTTTGTCCGCGTCCCTGCACGGCGCAGAAAAGGGAAGCCCTCTGGCAGCTTTCATTGTAACACAAGATGGAATGGGGGTAAAGTGGCGCAGAGGAGCAGGATCCTTAAAATTTTGAGAGATTCTTGTATACATCTTCTTGCCTTTTGGGGAAAGACGCTGTATCATAGGGATAAGTCTGTATACTTTGAAAAAGCCCCTTCGGGGGCGGCGCGGAGGAGCGAATGACGAGCACAAAATTTGAAACGAAGCCTTTGTTTACCCGCCAGCAGCTGACGGCCCTGCTGCTGCCGCTCATTGCGGAGCAGGCCCTGAGCGTGACCATCGGCCTGGCCGATACCCTCATGGTGTCGTCGGTGGGCGAGGCGGCGGTGTCGGGCGTGAGCCTTGTGGACACCTTCAACACCCTGATGATACAGATCATGACGGCGCTGGCCACCGGCGGGGCGGGGGGCGCCAGGCCGGACAACGGAAGAGGGGAGGAGAAGAGCGCCCGGGCTGCTGCCGCACAGATCATGTTCATCATGTCCAGCTTCAGCATTCTTGTGGCAGCGGTAGTTGTGGTGGGACGCCACGCCATCCTGCGGGGCATTTTCGGCTCCATCGACGCCGACGTGATGAAGTACGCCGAGACGTATTTCCTGCTGTCGGCCCTGAGCTACCCTTTCATCGGCCTGTATAACGCAGGCGCGGCCCTCTTCCGGGCGCAGGGCAACAGCAAGATCAGCATGATGTCCAGCCTTGTGATGAATGTCGTCAACATCGGCGGCAATGCCATCCTCATCTTTGGCTTCAAGATGGGCGTCATGGGCGCGGCGCTGGCCAGCCTCGTCTCCCGCGCGGTGGCCTGCTGTGCCGTCCTCTTCCTGCTCCAGAAGCCGGGTTGTATGCTCCGCGTCACCGGCCTGTCGGCTCTGAAGCCGGACGGAAAGCTCATCCGGCGCATCCTGCGGGTGGGCATCCCGGCGGGCATCGAGAACGGGATGTTCCAAATCGGCAAACTGTCGGTGGCCAGCCTCACCAGCACCCTCGGCACCGCCGCCATCGCGGCCAATGCCGTGGCCAACACCACCAGCACCTTCCTGAACATCCCGGCCAGCGCCGTCGGCATGGCGGTGCTCACGGTGGTGGGCCAGTGCCTCGGTGCAGGCGAGAAAGAGCAGGCTGTCTGGTATGCCCGCCGTCTGCTGCTGGTGGCCTACTGCGGTGCCTGGGTCATGAACCTGTCGGCCTTCTTCTTCGCCGACCGCTGGGCGCTGTCCTGGTTCAGCCTCTCGCCGGAGGCTTCGGCCATGGCGCTGGAAGTCATGATGTGGTTCAACATCGTCTCCCTCTTCTTCTGGCCCTCCAGCTTCACCCTGCCCAACATCCTCCGCGCCGCCGGCGACGCCAGCTTCACCATGACCGTCAGCATCGTGTCCATGTGGGTGTTCCGCGTGGGCTTCTGCTACCTGTGGGTCCTGAAGATGGGCGGCGGACTGCTCAGCATCTGGATGGGGATGTATCTCGACTGGGCGTTCCGCTCCATCTGCTTTATGGTGCGTTTTGTCCGTGGAAAATGGCTCGAGCAGAAGGTCATCTGAAACTGCCTCTTGCTTTTTTCGGCTCAGAGTGGCAGAATGAGGGAAAGAAATGGAAGAAGGGGATTCTCTATGCTGTTTCATCCTGCACAACTGGGCCTCGCCCATCTGGACAAAGCAACGCTGGAAGCCGATAAGAAAGCCTGCAAAAAGATCGGCCCCTGCGGCGTGGGCAAAAAAGCCCTGTATCTGAACAGCTTTTACATCGACCGCCGCTACTACCTGCCCTACACCAGCATCACCCGTGTGTTCAAGCGGGTGGCCATGAGTGCGGGCGGCTTTACCGGCAAGGGAATGTTTGCCTCCATGGCCTACCTTGTGGTGGAGTACGACGGCGGCAAACAGAAGCAGTGCAACTTCAAGGACGAGCGGGACGTGGATGCCTTGCTGGAGCTGCTGGCAAAGCAGCAGCCCCAGATCCGGCTGCTGAGTGCCGCCGGAGAGCAGGCGTTGCAGAAAAAGACTGAGGAAAAGGCCGCCCGCAAGCTGCCGGAGCTGTCTGATGATGCCAAACACACTGTGACAGTCCTGCGCAGGGCAAAGGAGTATCTGGACGCAAAGCCCGAGCTTTCCAATGAGCTCAGTGCTGCCCAGCGCCGCAAGCGCGCCCAGCTCAAGAGCAAGCCGGTCTACCGCTATGTGGCCCTTGCCATCTTCCTGTTCGGCACGGCCGCCGCGGCCTACGGCCTGTACGCGGTGTTCACCCACACCGGCAGCTACGGCGTGTACTTTGCACTGTTCGGTTTTGCAGCCATCTTCCTCTTTTCCAGCTACAACATGCTGCCCACGGCGCACAATAACAACAGCGCCATTATGAAGCGGGCCGATCAGGCCGATGCCGCCATGGCGGAGTATGTGAAGCACTACCCCAACGGCAGCTTCCCGGTGCCCAGCTGTTACGCCCACCCGATCGTCCTCAAGCGGATGATCGATGCCGTGGAGGAGGGTCAGGCCGTGACCACCGCCGAGGCGCTGGATGCCGTCAAGGCCCGCCTGCAGGCCGTCAATGCGGATGTGCAGGTGGAGCAGGAGGAGTACGACGAGATCGTCGCCATCAAAGCGCTGTTCCTGAACCACGATTATCAGTAAAACTGCCCCCTCTCTGTCATCGCTGTGCACTGCCACGCTTTGATGGAGAGGTTTTTTCTTGCGTTGTGGGGCGCTTCGGCTTATAATGAGCACAGAGAGTATTTTGGAAAAAACAGGAGGTTCCCTATGGATATGGTCACATTGGGGCGCACTGGCATCACCGTGAACAAAAACGGCTTTGGTGCCCTGCCCATCCAGCGCATTTCCCAGGAGGACGCGGTCTTTCTGGCCCGCAAGGCTTACAAGGCGGGCATCCGCTTCTTTGATACCGCCCGCGCCTACACCGACAGCGAGGTGAAGCTGGGCGAAGCCTTTGACGGCATCCGCTCCGAGGTCTACATCGCCACCAAGACCGCCGCCCAGAACGCGGAGGAGTTCTGGAAGGACCTGCACACCTCTCTGAACAATCTGCGCACCGACTATGTGGACCTCTACCAGTTCCACAACCCGTCCTTCTGCCCCAAGCCCGGTGACGGCTCCGGCCTGTACGAAGCCGCACTGGAGGCCAAGGGAAAGGGGATGATCCGACACATCGGCATCACCAACCACCGCCTGTCCGTGGCCAAGGAAGCCATTGAGAGCGGCCTGTACGAGACCCTGCAGTTTCCGTTCAGCTATATTTCCGGTGAGCAGGAGCTGGAGCTGGTGCAGCTGTGCAAAGAGCACGAGATGGGCTTTATCGCCATGAAGGGTCTGTCCGGCGGTCTCATTACCAACAGCGCCGCCGCCTATGCCTTTGAAGCACAGTTCGAGGGCGTTCTGCCCATCTGGGGCGTTCAGCGGGAAAAGGAGCTGGACGAGTTCCTCTCCTACATTGATAACCCGCCCCGGATGGACGCAGAGCTGTCTGCGGTCATCGCCCACGACCGGGAGGAGCTGTGCGGTGAGTTCTGCCGTGGCTGCGGTTACTGTATGCCCTGCCCGGCTGGCATCGAGATCAACAACTGCGCCCGTATGAGCCTGCTGCTCCGGCGCTCGCCCTCGGCAGAGCATCTGAGCCCTGCCGGTCAGGCCAAAATGAAGAAGATCGAGGGCTGCCTGCACTGCAACCAGTGCAAGGCCAAGTGCCCCTACGGGCTGGATACGCCCGCCCTGCTGGCCCGCAACTATGAGGACTACAAGCGGGTCCTGGCCGGGGAAGTCAAGGTGTAACAGAGAAAACAAAAAAGATGGATGCCGCACGACATCCATCTTTTTGTTTTACAGCGAAGAGGGGATCGGCTCCCGGAAGATCTTCATGGCCTGCTTGTAGCAGTGGATGAAATAGAGGATCTCCGCAATGGCGGTCAGAGCCCAGGAGCAGGGGTAGAGCAGGTAGAGCGAGGGGATGGTGTGGAAGTGGGCGAAGATGGTGTATACCCAGATCACCCGGAACACACAGGAGCCCATGATGACGATGACAGTGGGCATCACGGTCTTGCCCAGACCGCGGGAAGCAGCAATGGTGCAGTCCATAAAGGCCGAAATGCAGTAGGCCAACGCCATAACACCCACACGCTTCATACCGGCATCGATAACGGCGCTTTCAGTGGTGAAAAGGGCGAGGAACTGCCGCCCGAACAGGAACAGGCCGCCGCCCAGCGCCAGACCCACGCCAAAGGAATAGGCCAACGAGATGAAGTAGCTTTTCTTGACACGGTCTGGCTTGCCTGCGCCGTAGTTCTGGCTCATAAAGCTGGCACAGGCCATGTAGAAGGCAGCCATGCAGTCGTAGATGAGCGGATCAGCATTTGCAGCGGCGCTGTTGCCCTTGACCATAAGGGAATCAAAGGAGTTGACACCGGCCTGGATGAACAGGTTGGCGATGGCGAAAATGGCGTTCTGGAACCCGGCGGGCAGGCCCAGCGCCAGAATGCTTTTGGTCATGGCGGGGTCGAGCTTTGCTTCCCTGAAATGGAGGGCGTAGCAGTCCTGCACCTTGGTCAGGGCGTGGAGGATGAGCCCGGCAGAAACACACTGGGAAATGGCACTGGCCAGCGCCACGCCTGCCACGTCCAGGTTGCAGACGATGACAAAGAACAGGTTCAGAAGGATATTCAGCACACCGGCAAAGCTCAGGATGTACAGCGGCTTTTTGGTCTCTCCGATGGCGCTGAACACGGCGTTGCCAAAATTGTACAGAGCCAGTGCCGGCATACCCAGAAAATACACCCGCAGGTAGAGGATCGCACCCGGCAGCAGGTCCTCCTTGGTGTTCAGCAGCCGCAGCATGGCAGGGGAGCCCAGCAGCCCCACAACCAGCAAGACCACGCCCGCGATCAGGCTGACGATCAGGGCCGAGTGGACGGTGTCGTGGACATCGTTCGGGTGTCTGGCTCCGTAGAAGCGGGCCACCAGCACGTTGATGCCGTTGCCCAGGCCAATGAGAAAGCCGGTGAACAACGTGACAAAGATGCTGGTGGAGCCCACCGCGCCCAGCGCTGTGGAGCCCGCAAACCGCCCCACAACGGCCACGTCCGACATGTTGAATAAGACCTGCAGCAGGTTGGATAATGCCAGCGGCAGGCTGACCAGAAGGATCTGCTTTGCCAGCGGGCCTTCTGTCAGGGATCTTGTGCTAGATTTCATGTTCTCTTTTTCCTTTTCCAGTCCTAAACCGTGCCCGCGCATACCGGGGCACAACACCTATTATAAGAGATGCGCACACTTTTGCAAGATGAATCTTTCAAAAAGGAAGAACAGAATGCGTCAGCGTCTTGCTGGTGCGGGATCGGGCACGGAATCCGGATACAGAGCCGCCAGACGGCTTGATTTTTGCCTCCGGCTGTGCTATACTACATTACACTGGTTTACCAGTAATGTGCGATCGTAGCTCAGCTGGATAGAGCGTTCGGCTCCGACCCGGAAGGCCAGAGGTTCGAATCCTCCCGGTCGCATGTGTTAATAAAATCCCCGGTACACAAAAGTGCGCCGGGGATTTTTCTTTGTGGCCGGGAGGGTCAGACCTTACTTTAGATTTTCCATAAGTTTTGCCGCCAGCGTTTCGGCTTCTTTGGCCGGAACCCAGATATCCGGGAAGAATCCCCGAAGTTCTTCAAAATAATCGGAGCCATCCGGGGTCAGATAGACCGTGGAGAAAGTCATATCCACCGAACACTTGCTGTTGGGCAATTCGATATGGCCGCTGTTGCTGATCATACTTCCATTTGTGTTCTCTCCAATAATCAGGCTATTGTCTAAATTATAGGAAAGATCCAGTGTGATCTCCGCACAAGATGCAGAGCACTTTCCGCTTAGAAGGATCAGAATGTTGTCATTGCTTGCGCGGGGCGTTTTTGAGGTGGAAGGTGAAGCGACAAGAGAAGCTGGAAGAACGGAATAACGAACTCCAGTGCCAAATACCCGTTGGTGGCTGTATCGGTTGAACCACTGATGCGCAACTTCTTCATAGCCGCCAACATTGGAGCGCAGGTCCAGCATGGAGATCTCCGCATTGCTCATCTGTGCCGCTGCATCATTGGTCTCCTCCAGGAAGGACGGGTCAAAATGGTTGAACTGGAACACCGGGATCCCGTCAGTCTGGCGCAAGTCGGTATTCTGCCCTTTGGGGAGATCTTTGTAATACTGGCTCCAAGTGTCTGCTGTCAATACATCCGTACTGCCATCGGCATAGTGCACGGTCAATTGCTCGTCGCACACATGCTTGTCCCACTCGGTTCCATCAAATTTTGCTTCTTTCAGCAGCACAGGATAGTACACAAGATATCCTTCTTTGGAAATGGAGCGTTTGAACAGTTCATCCAGATCGGGATGATCGTCCACGGATGCAACGACTTTTCCATTGGCATTCTGATAGCCCGAATCCGTTTTTACAAACATCACCTGACGGAAGAAAAACGGAATGTCTTTTTCCGACGGATAGTCCTGATTGATGTTGAAGTGACCGTCCTTGATAAAGGTAAGATGACTTACCAGAATCTTCTGCAAATCTTCACAGGTCAGGCTGTCCCTGCTTTGGACTTCCTGCAGAGTATCAGCCTTTGCCTGATCGAATACAGCGTGTCCGCCAAAATAGTCATAAAAGGCAAAATCATAATAGAATGCGTCGAAGAGATAGTTCACATCTTCTTCGGCTTCTTCCGGATTTAATTCTTTGGCTGCATCGTATTCGCTGTAGGTGTCAGTGAGATAATCGGTTGATTTCTGGGCATCAGCGGGGTCATCGTAATGCCGTAGGTATGGAGTTGGGTCAGAGGAACCGCCCTCATAACGGCGATGCTCTTCGTTGATTTCTGCGAGCAGTTCCGCTTTGGTTGGCTGCGCGTCTTTCACCAGCTGTGTGACCTTGGTACAGCCGGAAAAGCTCACGAGCATGATTAGACAGCAGAGCAGAGATGCAAGTTTGGAATTCATGGTGTAGGACTCCTTTTGATTTTGATATTACCCTTTCCGATTTTTCTGCCAGATGCGGTATAGGCCGTCCGTGATCAAATACTCCCGGTATTCGATCGGCGTGCGGCAGGCCTCCCGGATGGTGCGGGGCAGGTTGCCGGTGGCATAAAAGCGGATATCTGGGCCAAGCTCTGCCTGAAAACGCTCGGCCAGCCCGTCCAGCAGCCCGGCGGTGCCCAGCACAAAACCGTTCTGTAAGCAGGCAGAGGTGTTCTTGCCCAAGATCGAGGAGGAAGCTGGAGCGGAGAGGTCGATCTGGGGCAGCTGGGCGGTTTTTTGCACCAGCGCGGAAAGGGAGAGCTGCGGCCCGGGCAGGATGACACCGCCCACCAGCTCCTGTTTGCCGTTGACTGCCATGATGGAGATGGCGGTATCTGCCGAGATGACCGCCAGCGGTCCGGGCCCCTCTTCCAGTGCGGCCACCGCACCGCACAGCAGTTCTGCGCCCAGCTGGGCCGGATTGTCCAGCCGCAGCTTGATGCCGCTTTTCAGGCCGGGGCCAACGGTCAGGAAGCGGACAGAGCAGAACATCCGCAGCGCACCCAATACCCGGCCTGTCAGTGCGGGCACCACACTGCCCAGAATGCCGCCCTCGATCCGCTCGGGGGCAACCTGATATAAGGAGAGCAGATTCAGCAGGTTCATGGCGTATTCGTCCACCGTTGCGGCCGGGCTGGAATGCAGCCGCCCGCTGAACTGCAGGGTGTCGTGTTCGTAGCCGGCAATCGTGATGTGTGTGTTGCCGATGTTGACCGTAAGGATCATGGTTGGGGCCTCCTCCGCTCTATAATGTAATTATATAATATAACACCACCCCGGAAACTGCAAGAGCTCTCCCCTTGGCAAAGGGGAGACGAAATGGCCGTGGCCATTTCGGAGGGGTTCAAAACCTGCCCGGAAGCACTCATTTTGCGAAATATAGAAAAAACTCAAAAAAGATGCAAAAAAGTGTTGACAGAAGGCTGGGGATGTGGTATTATACTTGAGCGCCAAGGGCCGCCGGAAAGAATGACTTCTGAAAGCGGC
>OGQE01003125.1_pt1 | contig 10648 bp, 8 predicted proteins | sample 1553131 | NCBI WGS metagenome assembly OGQE01 (sample SAMEA2579929, study PRJEB22360) | human gut metagenome | biome: human gut; feature: human-associated habitat; material: faeces | place: Denmark | collected 2008/2010
CAAGTTTTTCCAAATCGATTTTCTGCTAAATCCATAATGCTTCATTTTTATACATAGCAAAAATATAAGAATGAAAAAAGGCCGACAAGATAGAATCGCGGAGACGCTTACACGGTGAAGATTGAAAACAATGTCCGTTCATTCACAGTTACTTCCTGTGAATGAACGGATAAGCTTTAGGTGGAGAGAGTGGAGAACGGTTTATAAAAATAAAGTACATTAATCAAGAACAAAAAAGTTTTAGGATCACCTCCGAGTATTTGGATATTATTCGTTATCTTTGGAAACTTTATTTCATTAATTAATATCATTTGAGATGATGAGAGAAGCCCAAATAGAAGAACTATTTATAAAAAAGTTAGAAGAACTCAAATACTCCTATCGCAGAGATATTCGCGACAGAAACTCTCTTGAACAAAACTTCCGAGAAAAGTTTGAGTCTCTTAATCGAGTAAGGCTGACTGAAAATGAATTTGAACGGCTGAAAGCCGAAATAATAACACCTGATGTATTTGCTGCCTCGAAGTTGCTGCGTGAAAGGAATTATTTCCAACGTGAAGATGGCACTCCTCTGCATTATACATTGGTGAACATAAAAGATTGGTGTAAGAATGAATATGAGGTTATCAACCAATTGAGAATAAATACAGGAAATAGTAACCATCGATATGATGTCATTATTCTTATTAATGGTATTCCGGTAGTTCAAGTTGAATTAAAAACATTAGACGTCTCACCTAGGAAAGCAATACAACAAATTGTTGATTACAAAAACGATATTGGTAACGGTTATACCAACTCATTACTCTGTTTTATGCAATTATTCATTGTTAGCAACAGGAGTGATACCCGTTACTTTGCCAACAACCAAAATCAGCATTTTAGTTTCGATGCCAACGAACAATTTCTACCTGTGTATCAACTTGCAAATGAGCGGAATAGAAAAATCAGACATTTAGACTCTTTTGCAGAACTATTCTTGCCTAAATGTACATTAGGAGAAATGATTAGCAAATATATGGTTTTGGTTGAAAGCGAGCAAAAACTATTGATTATGCGTCCCTACCAAATCTATGCAGTGAAAGCAATTGTAAACTGCATTCATCAGAATCGGGGTAACGGCTATGTATGGCATACGACAGGTAGTGGAAAGACGCTTACTTCATTCAAAGCCTCCACGTTATTGAAAGATAATCCGGACATAGAAAAATGCCTTTTTGTTGTTGACCGCAAAGATTTGGACAGGCAAACCCGTGAAGAGTTTAATAAGTTTCAAGAAGGAAGCGTGGAAGAAAACACCAATACCGAAACGCTTGTAAGGCGACTACTTTCTGCAGATTATGCGGATAAAGTCATTGTAACAACCATCCAAAAGTTGGGTTTGGCATTGGATGGAAACCATAAAAAGAACTATAAAGAACGTTTAAATCCATTGAGTAAAAAACGAATGGTTTTCATCTTTGACGAATGCCATCGCTCTCAATTTGGTGAGAACCATAAAGCCATCAAAGAATTTTTCCCTAATGCTCAACTGTTTGGCTTTACCGGAACACCTATTTTCGATGATAACGCAACACAAAAGACTAGGGAGGAAGACCACGCCTCCAACAAGAAAACTAAGGATATTTTCGAAAAGGAACTGCATGCATACACCATTACAAATGCAATTGATGACCAAAACGTATTACGTTTCCATGTAGAATATTTTAAAGGCAAAGGAAACATTAATCCTAAGCCAGGAGAAACGATTACTCAACAAGCAGTGATTGAAGCTATTATAGACAAACACAATACCGCAACCAATTCGAGGAAGTTCAATGCGATTCTGGCAACCGCTTCTATAAACGATGCAATAGGATATTATAATCTTTTCAAAGAAATCCAGAAACAAAAGCAAAAAACAAACAAAGACTATCTACCTCTAAATATAGCCTGCGTTTTTTCACCTCCGGCAGAGGGTAATAAAGATATTCAGCAAATTCAGGAAGACTTGGAGCAAGAAAAAGAAGACAACAAGCAAAATCCTGATGAGAAGAAAGCAGCATTAAAGAGTATTATCAGGGATTATAATAAACAATACGGAACAAATCACAACATTAATGAGTTTGATTTGTATTACCAAGATGTACAAAAGCGCATCAAAGACCAACAATACAGTAATGCGGATTATCCTCACAAAAATAAAATTGATATCGTCATTGTAGTAGATATGCTACTTACGGGTTTTGACTCTAAATATCTCAACACTTTGTATGTAGATAAAAATCTAAGATATCATGGACTGATACAGGCTTTTTCACGTACCAACCGTGTACTAAACGATACTAAGCCATACGGAAATATATTAGATTTCCGCCACCAGGAAAATGCCGTAAACGAAGCTATCGCTTTATTCTCAGGAGAAAAATCTGAAGAACAAGCGAAAAAAATCTGGTTAGTTGATCCGGCTCCTGTAGTAATTGAAAAATATAAAGAAGCCGTAGCAGCTTTAGGTGATTTCATGCGACAAAATAATTTAGCCTATGAACCGCAGGAAGTGTATAATTTGAAGGGAGATACTTCGCGAATCGCTTTTGTCAAAAATTTCAAGGAAGTACAGCGATTAAAAACCCAACTCGACCAATATACAGACTTAAATGAGGAACAACAAACTCAAATTGAAGAGATATTGCCTGAAAACACTTTCCGTTCATTTAAAAGTTCGTACATAGAAACGGCTAAACAATTTAGGGAAATACAACAAAAAGGCGGCGATAACATCCCCGTAGATATACAACAACTTGATTTTGAGTTTGTACTTTTTTCCTCAGCATTGATTGACTATGATTACATCATGGGACTAATTGCTGACAGCACTCAAAAGAAACCATCTAAACAGAAAATGACAAAAGCACAAATCATTAACCTGCTCTGTTCAAGTTCTAATTTGATGGATGAACAAGAAGATTTAACTGAATACATAAAAAGTCTGGATTGGAATAATGGTCAAGATATACAATCGCTACATGATGGTTACAATGCTTTTAAGATAGAGAAAAATGAAAAAGAGCTATCTGATATCGCAAACAAACACGGACTAACCGCGTCTGCCTTAAAAGATTTTACAGACAAAATTATACAACGTATGATTTTCGACGGTGAAAAACTAACGGATCTCCTTGAACCGTTAGAACTAAGCTGGAAAGAACGCCGTACGAAAGAACTAGCATTGATGGCAGACTTAGTCCCTCACTTAAAAAAACAAGCTCAAGGACGTGAGATTTCAGGATTAGCTGCTTATGAATAACATGAAGAGAAGAATATGAGTAACCAACCTAAAATATATAAATATAAAGATTTGTCGGGACTATCCGCAAGGTTACGTGGCGATCTGGTTGAACATGACTTTGTCTTACTTTACGCTCATAATGGAACAGGTAAAACCCGTTTATCTATAGAGTTTAAGAATAAAGGAAAAAAGAAAATAAACGGAGACACTCTCTATTTTAATGCTTTCACCGAAGATCTGTTTCATTGGGACAATGACTTGGAAAATGATATGGATCGTGTTCTTAAAATAAATGCTGATTCAAAATTCTTCAATGCATTTAAAGAATTAGCCCTAGAAGAGAAAATCTTCGCATATCTGGAACGCTATGCGGAATTTGACTTCAAATTTGATTATGAAAAATGGGAAATAAGCTTCAGCAAGCAGATTCCCAATCCCAAACATAGGTTTAACAACAAAGAACCTGAGTATATCATTCAGAACAATATTAAAATTTCTCGTGGCGAAGAGAATATTTTTATCTGGTGTATCTTTCTTGCCATCTGCGAACTGACAATAGATGGTGCAGAAGCTTACAATTGGGTTGAATACATATACATAGACGATCCAATCTCCTCGTTGGATGACAATAATGCTATTGCTGTAGCCAGTGATTTATCTCAGTTGTTGAAAAAAGGAAAAGATAAGGTCAAATCCGTTATTTCATCTCACCACAGTTTGTTTTTCAACGTCGTTTACAATGAATTAAAGCAAAAACAGTGCAAACGATATTTTCTACATAAGAATGGGACTGATGGGTATACTTTACAAGCAACTGACGAGACACCTTTTTTCCACCATATAGCCATATTGAGTGAACTCAAACAAGTGATGGATTCCGGTAAAATCAACACTTATCATTTCAATATGTTACGCAGTATTCTGGAAAAGACATCTACATTCTTCGGATATGATGACTTTTCAAAATGTATTCATGGAGTAGAGGATGAAGTACTTTACTCACGTGCCCTAAACCTGTTGAGCCATGGAAAATATTCTATTTATGAACCTGTAGAGATGGGAGATGATAACAAAGTTCTTTTTATAAAGATATTGCGAGCGTTTTTGGATAAATATAAATTTGACTTACCCACTCTTCTAATTGAAGAAAAAGAAGTAATTGATTCGATTGACAAAGAAAAAATGAGAAATTAAATATGACAGTACAAGATCAAAAACAATTAGGTAAAACCCTTTGGGAAATAGCAGACGGATTGCGTGGAGCAATGAATGCAGATGACTTTCGCGATTATATGCTATCATTTCTTTTTCTACGCTATTTGTCTGATAATTACGAAGAAGCTGTAAAGAAAGAACTAGGGAAAGATTACCCTCAGCTGGAAGAAGCCAACAAACATAAAGCTTTAGGAGTATGGTATCAAGCAAATGAAACGGATGTGCCGGAATTTGAAAAACAAATGCGCCGTAAAGTTCATTATGTTATAAAACCCCAATATTTATGGAGTAACATTTCAGAAATGGCTCGTACTCAAGATGGTGAGTTACTGCAAACACTTGAAGAGGGCTTTAGATACATTGAAAATGAATCATTTGAAAGTACTTTTCAGGGCTTATTTTCGGAAATAAACTTGAATTCGGAAAAGTTAGGCAGAACAGCCTCGGATAGGAATAAGAAACTTTGCACTATTATTCAAAAAATAGCAGAAGGAATTGCTAGATTCTCAACAGATACAGACATTTTAGGCGATGCTTATGAATATCTTATCGGTCAGTTTGCTGCAGGCTCGGGGAAGAAGGCCGGAGAGTTTTATACTCCGCAACAGCTATCAACTATTTTATCTAAAATTGTGATTTTAGATAGTCAAGACCCGGCATTAGGAGAAAAAAATAAATTAGACAGAGTATTGGATTTCGCATGTGGCTCCGGCTCCTTATTATTAAATGTTCGCAGGCAGTTAGTGGAAACCGAAGGAAGTATAGGGAAAATTTATGGGCAAGAAAAGAATATTACCACCTATAACCTTGCCCGTATGAATATGTTGTTACATGGACTCAAAGATACAGAATTCGAGATACACCATGGTGACACATTAATAAATGACTGGAATATTCTGAACGAAATGAATCCTGCAAAAAAAATGGAATTCGATGCTATCGTTGCAAATCCCCCTTTCAGCTTACGTTGGGAGCCTAATGACACGCTAACAGAAGATTTCCGTTTCAAGAACTATGGCATTGCCCCTAAATCGGCTGCTGACTTTGCATTCTTATTGCACGGCTTCCATTTCTTGTCCAATGGAGGGACAATGGCTATTATACTCCCGCATGGAGTATTGTTTCGTAGTGGAGCAGAGGAACGTATCCGCACCAAACTACTGAAAGATAATAATATAGATACAGTAATAGGTTTACCTTCTAATTTGTTCTTTTCTACAGGGATTCCGGTTTGTATTTTAGTATTAAAGAAATGCAAAAAATTTGATGATGTTCTTTTCATCAATGCCAGTGAGCATTTTGAAAAAGATAAGAGACAAAATCGTCTACGAGAAGGAGAAGACGGCAAGCCTAATGATATTCAGAAAATCATAGAAACATATCAATTCCGAAAAGAGGAAGAACGATACTCCCGGCGGGTGTCTATGGACGAGATTGAGCAAAACGGTTACAATCTTAATATTAGCAGATACGTAAGCACGTTTAAAGAAGAAGAGCCCATTGACATACATGCAGTAATGGCTGAAATCAAAGAACTTGAAGCTAAACGAGCTAATTTAGACAAAGAAATAAATGTTTATCTGAAAGAACTTGGATTGATAGAGTAATAACGATGCCGAAGAATTTTGAAATAAAAAATAGTACAGCCGAGTTCCTCATGTTCGTGATGGAAGGTAAAGAAGACGGTGTACAAGTGACGTATAAAGACGAAACAATTTGGTGTACGCAGAAGGCAATGGCTACACTGTTTGATGTAGGTGTTCCTGCCATTAGTAAGCACTTGAAGAATATCCTCGATACAGGTGAACTTTCAGAAAAATCAGTTATTTCCATTTTGGAAACAACTGCCGCAGATGGCAAATCCTATAAAACTTCTTTCTATTCGCTCGATGCTATTATTTCTGTTGGTTACCGTGTGAATTCCGTCCGCGCCACTCAATTTCGCCAATGGGCAACCTACATATTGCGACAATTTGCCATACGTGGTTATGTCATTGATAAAAAGCGAATGGAAAATGGTTCATTCATTGGTGAAGATTATTTCGAGCATTTGCTTGCCGAAATTAGGGAGATAAGATTAAGCGAACGTCGTTTCTATCAGAAGTTGACTGATATATATGCCACAGCCATCGACTACAATAAGGATGCACCAACTACTCGTCTATTTTTTAAGAAAGTGCAAAACAAAATGCACTTTGCCGTACATGGTCATACTGCTGCTGAACTGATAGTAGAGCGAGCCAATGCACAAAAAGAAAATATGGGATTGACAACCTGGGAAAATGCCCCTGACGGGAAAATCGTAAAACCGGATGTGAGCATAGCAAAAAATTATTTAAATGAATTAGAATTAGAGGATATGGGACGTTTGGTCAACGCTACTCTAGACATGGCTGAACGTATGGCAAAACGGCATATCCCTATGACTATGGAAGATTGGGCTAAACGAATAGATATTATTCTCGAAGCTGGAGATAATGCAGTGTTGATTGATGCAGGTAAAGTCACCGCAGAGTTTGCCCAATCTTTTGCAGAATCAGAGTTCGAAAAATATCGAATTGTACAGGACAGATTATTCAGTTCCGACTTTGACCGATTCAATGGCAACGATATCCTTCCATTCAATTTTTAACCTTAATGAAGAATAATAGTTATGGCAAATAATAACAATACAAAAAACCTCAATGTTCCAAATTTGAGATTCCCAGAGTTTAAGGGGGAATGGAAAACTGCAATCTTGGGTGATATAGTTAAAAGTATTTCTTCTGGAAAAACTAAACCTTCTGAAGGAGAATATAACCTATATGGCTCGACGGGATTATCGGAAGAACCCCAAAGCCCGATTATAAAGGTGAAATGCTTCTAGTCGCTCGTGTTGGCGCTAATGCTGGATATTTGCAATTGATAAATGAACAATGTGGAATAACTGATAATACTTTGATAGTTGTTCCTACTGATGTACCTACAAAGTATTTATATTATTTTCTTCTGCATTTAAATCTTAACAGATTAGTCTTTGGGTCTGGGCAACCTTTGATTACAGGAGGAATGTTAAAGAAAATAAAAGTACAGATTGGAACGAAAAAAGAGCAAGATAAAATATCTAACCTTTTGTCTTTACTGGATGAACGCATCACTACCCAAAACAAAATCATTGATAAGTTACAATCCTTAATCAAAGAACTTATAGATGCTTTATTAGAGAATCCTTCGTGGGAAAAAGCTTATCTGTCCTCATTCATGCATTTCTTTTCAACTAACTCACTTTCATGGAAACAGCTTAGCTATACAGAAGGTGAGATAAGAAACCTTCATTATGGTTTAATACATGGTTTTCAGACAAGAGGAATTGATACAGCTTTTTTACCCAAGATACTGCAAAGCTTTGTTCCCAAACAATACACTTTGTGTCAGGCTGGTGATGTAGCTTTTGCAGATGCCTCTGAGGATACTAATGAGATTGGAAAAGCAATAGAATTTATTAGTACTATTGATTCTGAAACTGTATGTGGTCTGCATACTATTCATGGGCGTGATATAAAGAATAAGACACTCATTGGTTTCAAGGGCTATGTATTCAACTCTCGTTATTTCCATGACCAAGTTAGACGATTAGCACAAGGTACTAAAGTTTTCTCTATAACAGCAAACAACCTCTCGTCTTGTTTCGTCTATATTCCTGAGTTAGCCAAACAGAAAAACATTGTAAATCTACTCAACGCCTATGAAGAGTTACTTTCTACAAACAAAATGTTGTTGAAACAGTATGAAATTCAGAAGAGTTATCTGCTTCAGCAAATGTTTATATAAACATTTGCTGAAGCAGATATTTTCGCAGTTTTTGATAATTTTCTAATATACTAATCTCTACATCAATAAAAGTATCAATTCTTGACAATGTCGATGCTATAGATAATTGTTTTTCAATTGAAGGTAGCATAATTCCCGTTTTCTTTATCTCTTCGGTTGTAATACCTTTTATTGATGTTCCTTGAACCGCATAAGATTTACGCTTCATAATAGACTGTAATTGATAGGCTAGGAATTTGGGATTACATTTTATCTTTGTCAGATTACAGAAATCTTGGCTTGTGCATAATGATATATTAGATAAAGCAACTTTTCCAACACCTACGCGAGAAACAATCAAAATGCAAGGTGATTCGCATATTTGAGTTGCAGACTTTTTAATAGCTTCATTCGTAATATGCCTTGTAATAGTGATTTTGTTAATATTATCTTCACTTACATCTGATGAAGAAATCCATGGAATATCTCCGGACCAATAAGATGAATCATTAGAAGACGGTGTTCCTCCTCCTATAAATTTAGCAAGATCTTTTAATTGGTAATTAACCCCATTTGTAGTTGTAAATATAACTGTAATCACGGCGGACTTTAGTTTCTTTAAGTCCTCAATGATTTTGATTTGAGCTTCAATACGAGAGTCAAGAAGAGATAAAAATTTAGCTATTTTATCTTGTTCCTCTTTTTGGGGAATAAGAAATCTATAACTTGCATATTCCTGAGAATTGATTCCCGGTTGCCCAGATCTAATAGACATGAATCCTACCCACTTATAATATCGAACAGTTTTAGTTTGTGCAAAAATGAATGTTGAGTTACATTCTGTTTTAATCTTTGCTCTGATTAAAAATCCAGCAAAATAAAGTTTGCCATCTTTTTTCTTATATAAATAGGTTTTGCCTGTGCTTGCCCCCGTCCGTGCAAATAAAATGTCATTTTCTTCTACTATATATTTATCTAACAGTTGACCTGCTGGAGAAACTGGACTATCTGAAATATATTGAGAACTTTGTTCATCTATATCTGTAATTCGTATATACTTGTTTTCGCCATCATAAGTAATAGCTGCAGTATTCATACCATAATCTAGTGGTTGTATAACGCATTTGCCTAATGTTGTTTCTTCCCATTCCCCCTTAAACTCTGGGAATCTCAAATTTGGAACATCTAAAAAATCAAAAACAAAAAAGGAAATATCCCTTCATAAAATCCTTAATCCTTATCTTACAAGAATATTAATCTATTTAAATTATGAAAGCATGACAGCAAAGAAAACAATTAAAGAAATTACCATTATGTGGAAAGAAGACAAACGTAAATATGTGAAAAGCTCAACATATTCAGCGTACGCCCTAATCTTAGAAAATCACATACTTCCTATGTTTGGAAATAAGTATGAGTTACTCGAAAACGAAGTACAAGAGTTTGTCTTACAGAAACTTCAGAAAGGACTAAGCACAAAAAGTGTAAAGGATATACTCATTGTACTAAAAATGGTAATGAAGTTTGGAGTAAAACTTGGTATATTGTCCCATCAGGATTGGTGCATCAAATTCCCGACACCACAGGAAAACAAACAACTAAATGTACTCAACATCGCTAATCACAAAGCAATATTGCAGTATATAAGTGAACACTTCACTTTCCGAAATTTAGGCATCTATATTTGTCTGACCACAGGGATGAGAATAGGTGAAATCTGCGCACTGACTTGGGATGATGTAGACATCGCCAATGGGGTAATATGTATTCGGAAAACCATTGAACGAATTTACATATTAGATGGCGAAAAAAAACATACGGAAATCATTATCGGTACACCTAAAACTCAGAACTCTATTCGTGATATTCCTATGAACAAGGAATTATTAAAGATGCTACGCCCATTGAAAAAAATCGTAAACGGCAAGTTCTATGTACTTACTAATGAAGAGAAACCAACCGAGCCACGTACCTATCGTAACTATTACAAACGAATGATGGAACAACTCAATATTCCTCCGCTAAAATTTCACGGACTGCGTCACAGTTTCGCCACACGTTGCATTGAAAGCAATTGCGACTACAAAACTGTAAGTGTAATACTTGGACATTCAGATATCACTACTACATTAAATCTCTATGTTCATCCAAACATGGAACAGAAGAAGCGATGCATTGATAAGGTTTTTAAATCTATCAAGTAATACGAAAATAGGATAAGTCTAGCGAAGTATAGCACTTATCCTATAATCTTATATTCTTTAAAAAGGACTCACTTCATAAACACGAAATACACCGCCGCAATCAAACAAACGAACGCCGCCAGATGATTCCAATGTAAAGCCTCACCTTTAAAGAAGATGGTAGTGAACACTG
>OGQE01003128.1_pt1 | contig 10634 bp, 9 predicted proteins | sample 1553131 | NCBI WGS metagenome assembly OGQE01 (sample SAMEA2579929, study PRJEB22360) | human gut metagenome | biome: human gut; feature: human-associated habitat; material: faeces | place: Denmark | collected 2008/2010
TAGATTTATTATTTAACTTACTATACATTAACTACTAAAGATAACATAAAAAATTCCCCTTTTCTAACATAATTGAAATCTACCAGAATTATGTTAAAAAAGGGGTTAAGCATTTTTATATGATATTAAGATTATATTAAGATTATTATCTCTCCCGAATCATGATAATCAGAAGATAAGCTGCTCCGAATACAACTATACTCCCAGCCATGATTAAATACATCTGTGACACGCCAACAACATGTCCCCTGAATACAGGATTACAGTCGAGAGTGTTCCTTATGACTGTGACCGCTTCTGACGGAAGCCCTGTGTCCGCCATCTCTTTATACACTCCATTGAGCATGTGGTTCTTAACCAGGGAAGTTCCATATGTACCCGGAAGGTAGGACAATGCTTTCTGCAGCCCTGAACTAAAATTAGATATCGGCATGTATGCACCACACACAAATCCATACCCTGCACTTACGATTGTTCCAACCGCCGACAACTGCCCCTGCGTCTTTAGCGGATAGCTTACAATGCTTGAAAGCGTGCTTCCAAATAACACCAGCAGAATCATATCCAATATAACAAATATTACATCTGATGCACTCATATACCAGCCCATCTTCAATATGTAAAGCAGGCATAATGCAAGTGCTGTGCCATTAACCATAAGCGAATTAAGTACTGTTGATAAGAAATATCCTATATAAATCTTTGTTTTGCTTACAGGCGAAACATCAAAATCTTTTCTTGCTCCGCTGGCTCTGTCCTGAACCATCGTAAGATTGACGCAGAATGTAACAGTTACACAGCTTACTGCAAGAAGTGCCGCAGCTAACTGTGCTGCCACTGTGCCGTTAATTATTTTGTCTGGTAAATCAATCATGTCCTTAGTTGCAGAAACAAAAGAATCTTTGTATATATTTGCTAAAAATGTTGCGTACAAAACAATAAGAATTACCGGAGTTATCATTGATGAAAACAACATTCCTTTGTCCTTAAAAAAGAGTTTTCTGTTTCTGCTTACAAGTGCGGTTATCTCTTTCATCACTGACCACCTCCCAATATTTTCCCAGTCACAGCAAGAAATACATCATCCATACCGCCTTTTACGACTTCATAATCACGGAATATCTCCTGATGTTTCACAATCATTTTCGTAGCTTCAAGTGTGTTCTTAACCTGAATCCTGTAACCATCACGGATTGCTTTGTACTCTGTTTCCAAAGCTTTAATCTCATCCTCTGTAACTCCATACAAAGATATCGTATCATGAACATATTCATTCTTTAATTCCAAAGGAGTTCCCTCTGCCACGATGCTTCCCTTATCAAGAATCACAACATATCCGGCACTTGCCGCCTCCTCCATGTAATGAGTTGTAAGGAATACCGTCATGTTCTCCTCTGTACGAAGTCTCTCAATAACATTCCATATAAGAAGCCTTGTCTGCGGGTCAAGTCCCGTCGTCGGCTCATCAAGAATCAGTATCTCCGGTCTGTGAATCAGCGCCCTTGCAATATCAATTCTTCTTCTCTGTCCGCCTGACAGCTTACCAACCGGTCTGTTAATGTAATCCCCGAAATCAAGTATCTCCACCAGTTCTGCCAGTCTTTTTTCGAATGAATTTCCAGTAATTCCATACAACGCTGCCCTGCTTTTAAGATTCTCCTTAACTGTAAGAGGTTTATCAAGAACACTGTCCTGAAACACAACTCCCAGCAGCCTCTTTGTTTCACTGCCTGCCCTGTCTGCTTCTTTATCCTTAATCCACACATTTCCACTGTCCTTGCGTAACTGCCCGTATATAATAGAAATCGTTGTGCTTTTTCCAGCACCATTTACACCTAAAAATGCGAACAATTCTCCCTTCTTTACGCGGAAACTTAAGTCATTAACTGCCTTCACATCGCCAAAACATTTATTCAGATGTTCTATCTTAATAATATCCGACATACGCCCCTCCTTATTGAGAATTACTTCATGTATTTATTAATCCATTTTACCACATCCAGCATGCCAAGTTGCATTCAGACAAAAAAGACACAAATCAATGTACTTTGTGCCTTAAAAATCATATTAGTTTCATAACATTTTTAGAATATATCCAGCATATTATCCAGATATATATCTTCTCTCACATGTATCTGATACTCCGGCTTCGTCATATAATACAACAGAAATTCCAGCACCAGCACACTTCCAAGTCCGCGTCCTTCAATCTTAAAATTAGAAAATCCCATCGGCATATATGTATTCCTTATATCATCAACACTGATAAATGCCGGATTCTCCATTGCCTTAGAAAACCGGTATCCACTCTGTGAATCCGGTGCAACGCATACATGATCTGGACAGTCCTCACCAAGATTCTGACGGCTCACAATCTCATAACAGTTCTTTCTGTCGTAACATCCGAACCAGCAACACTCATTACACAGGAATTCCACCTTATCTTTTTCTTTATCTGTAAGCTTCACCAGCTTGTCAAATACTTTATTCAGCCTGAAATCCGGCACTACATACTGGAAATCTTCTCTTTTTACTTCATTCAGAAAATCATTAAAATCCGTCAACACCTTCGTTGTCGATGAGACAAGATAAAGATTCGGATAATGCTTCTTGATATACCCGGCAAGAAGGTCTGAATGTACAATCACGCCATTGCTGACTGCATTCCTCATGCCTTCGCTTTCATTAAGTGCCTTACATAACGCATTACATTTTTCATCAGCTAAATGTTCTTCGCGAAGCAGTGAATTGCTGAATGTCAGCCTTGCCGATATCCCATATTCACTCATCAGATTCATAACTTCCTGCACACCATGTTCACCGGAACCGATTCGTCCGCCGCCCCAGATACAGTCTGCAGGCGCACCATATATTGAACCAATCCCGCACCAGTCATAGAAATACTCTCTGTGCTCCCGATATATCGGCAAAAATGCTTCATACAACTCATAGAATTCAAACAGCCCCGGAAGATGGTAATATGCCTTCTTTATACTATTCATATAATGTATCTCCCTTCCTGCTGTCTACAATCCCATAATTTCATATATATACTTCATATCCATATTTTCACGGATTGCATCTGCCAGCTTGTCATACTCTCTCTGCTTATATTCTTCAAAACTCATGTCTGAACCGCCGTGTGTCGCAATCCCACATCTTTTACCAAGCATATTTATAAAACCGTCACAGAATTCTTTCTCATCAAATATTCCGTGAAGATAAGTTCCTGCCACATTCCCACAGACACACCCATCCATATATTCCGTTCCATCGACAGTATTATATATTTTTGCAAATGCATGCGCCTGTCCTTCACCCACAGTACTCTCTCCCATATGAATTTCATATCCGGCACATTTTTTCTTTCCAAGCATTTCCCACATTCCTGACTGGCTGCAGATTATTCCCCTTGCTCTTGTACGGTGCTTAGACAGTGTAAATGTAGTTGTAACCGGAAGAAGACCTATTCCCGGAACAACCTCACCGGTTTCTGCATTACATGAATCATCAATAACATTTCCTAACATCTGGTAACCGCCACATATTCCAAATACAGGTATTTCCTGCCTTGCACATTTTATAATCTGTGCTTCAATTCCATTCTTACGCAGCCATTTTAAATCATTAATGGTATTCTTACTTCCTGGAAGAATTATAAGATTGGGATTTCCTATCTGTTCTGCCTTATCGACATATCTTAAATTAACCTCCGGCAGCCTTTCGAGTGCATTAAAATCTGTAAAATTCGAAATATGAGGCAGTCTTATTACAACTATATCCAGCTTTTCCCCTGAAACATCTGAGTCCGATGTTTCAAGCCTTGAAGCAAGGCTGTCTTCATCTTCAATATCAAGCCTTACATAAGGAATTACCCCGGCAACAGGAATCGGACATATGTCATATAACTGTTTTATACCCGGTTCAAGTATTTTCCTGTCTCCACGGAACTTATTCATGACCAGACCTTTTACACGCCTGCGTTCCTTTTCTTCAAGAAGCATGATTGTTCCAACAAGCTGTGCAAACACGCCTCCACGGTCAATATCTCCAACAAGAAGCACCGGTGCATCTACAAGTTCCGCCATTCCCATATTAACAATATCATCTTTCTTAAGATTAATCTCTGCCGGACTTCCTGCGCCCTCAAGTACTATCACATCATATTTTCTGTCAAGAGTGTCATAGGCTTTTAATATGTCCGGAATCAGTTTCTTTTTATACTGGAAATATTCTTTAGCCGGCATATTTTTAAGCGGTGTTCCGTTTACAATAACCTGTGAACCCACATCGCTTGTCGGCTTTAACAATATGGGATTCATTTCTACACATGGTGCTATTCCTGCCGCTTCTGCCTGCATAACCTGTGCTCTTCCCATTTCCAGACCATTCGCTGTTATGTATGAATTCAATGCCATATTCTGAGATTTAAAAGGTGCTGCATTATACCCGTCCTGCTTCAGCACTCTTAATATTCCTGCCGTTATAATGCTCTTTCCTGCATTAGACATAGTTCCCTGAATCATAAGATTCTTTGCCATAATCTGCACCCTGCCTTTCTTTTACACTTCCAGTATCTGTCTCATATTATTAATAAGAACTTCATTATCCGCATGCTGCTTTACTGCTATACGGTAGCAGTCAGCCGGCATATTATGATAACTCCCACATGACCGTATAAGTATCCCATGCTTTAATAATTCTTCCTGTAGCATGCATCCTGCTTTACTTTGTGGCAGTCTGAATGTTAAATAATCTGCCTGTGATGGATAAACAATACATTTCATATCTGATAATTCATTGAAAAGAAACTGCCGTTCCCTCTGAATAAGTTCATGCGTATACTTCTCATAATCTTTATCCGCAAATGCCGCAATTCCTGCACGCTGTGCCACAGACGACACATTCCATTCCGGAAGCTGTAATGAAACCCTGTTAATTAATTCTGTATTGGCACTCATCATATATCCTAATCGAATTCCCGCCATTGCATAAAACTTTGTAAATGCATTTATAATCACAAGATTATCATAATCATCCAGAAATCTTTTACAGCTTATAATTTCATACTGCGGATTAAACCTTAAAAAGCACTCATCAGCTACAACTACAATGTTCCTGTCCCTGCATATATCAAGTATATTAACAAGAATATCTTCAGGTATAAGGTTTCCTGTAGGATTATTGGGATTACATATAAAACACATCTGGATATCCATATCCTTAAGCTGACTGCATGCATCTGCATAACCAAATCCATTCTTTTCATCAAGTTTGTAATATTCAGTTTCTGCACCATACGCACTGACAGCGCGTTCATACCCCGAAAAAGATGGGGCTGCAACTGCACATTTATAAGGTTTTTCTGCCCTAACCACAGTCATTATAAGTTCAGAAGCACCATTTCCACACAGTATTCTTTCTGCCTGTACCCTCTCCTTACCGGCAACTGCCTCTCTTAACGCCGTATACCTGATATCAGGATATGTCTCATATCCGCTCATATTATTAAGAATTGCGTCCTGCACTCCATCCGGCATTCCAAGCGGATTAATATTAACCGAAAAATCAAGTGACACTTCCTTGTCATAGGTATTACCGCCATGTATCTGTTTTTCCATAAATGATAACCTTTCGTCTGATTAACAGAAATAACACATCACTGCACTTCTTATAATGAGCACAATAATAATCACAATAAATGCGGTGATATACAATAAAATATTACTTCTTTTTATATCTTCAATTTCCAGTTTTCTGATTGAATCCCCAATCTGCGGCTTATGTACAAGTCTGCCAAAATAATAATTGTCTCCTGACAGAGAAACCTTCAATGCTCCTGCACATGCCGATTCTGTCTGTGCGGAATTAGGACTGCTGTGTTTCATTCTGTCCCTTAAAAAAATCTTCCATGCATTGCCCATGCTGTAATGTGATAAATCTTTATTCCTTCCCATACACTTTTCTGCAAGCTGTGCAATTCCGGCAGCTGCAACCATAAGACATCCGCCTGCTCTTGCAGGAATAAAGTTCACAACATCATCCATTTTAGCTGCAAATCTTCCAAAATGCAGATATTTATCATTCTTATAGCCAATCATTGAATCCATAGTATTAACTGCCTTATATACGAAGCCCCCGACAGCACCGAAAAACATCATATAAAACAATGGCGCAACAACACCATCTGATGTATTTTCCGCAACCGTCTCAACAGCCGCACGCGTAATACCATGTTCATCAAGCTGGCTGGTATCTCTTCCGACAATCATTGATACAGCCTGTCTTGCCTGTGGAATCCCTTCATTTTTCAAAACATAATATACTTTCATGCTCTCTGTTTTTAGTGATTTCACAGCAAGAATCTGATAGCACATAATCGTTTCTACTACACATCCAAGCACTATATTAATATAATAGCAGACTGCAAGTATTCCCGCTGTAACAATACCTGTTATTAATGGTGTTAAAACTGCCAGAACTATGCCTCTTTTATATTTCTTTGCTTGTGAATAATCTTCTTTTAACAAAATGCTTCCCAGCCATGAAATCAGTTTTCCTATAAGGCGTACCGGGTGATACAGCCAATGCGGATCTCCAATAATCAGATCAAGCACATATCCACATGCAATTGCTATAGTCTGACATGTAAATATACATGTAAAAATATTATTATTCATTATTTCTCCGTAATCTTTTTTATTGTACTTATATGTCCTTCCTCAGTAACATCGCAGATATATCCATCCCCATTGCCACAATGATAATCATAATAATCTCCACCATAAATTTCTGACAAAACCGCCATTATAGTTCCTCCATGAACAACACATGCAGCCGTTCCCACCCCTGATTCCATGCACTCATTAACAACCTTGTTCCACGCATGGACACATCTTGTCCTGAAATCAGCTATATCTTCTCCCTGCGGAAAAGGTATTGTTCCATTACTGTCAATCCATTTCTGGTAATACTCATCGCCTGTCAGTTCTTTATAATTCTTTCCCTCGAATTTACCAAAGTCACATTCCCTGAAATCCTGCACAATTATCTGCTTCATGTCAGGATATATAAATGCTGCTGTCTGACTACATCTTTTTAAAGGACTTACATATAATGCCTGTACCTTCGGATAACATCCGGCACTCATATACTCGTGTATCTGTGCCGTTCCTGTATCACACAATGGTTCATCCGTAGTTCCTATATATCTCTTTTCAATGTTTCCTGCTGTTGCTCCATGTCTGATTAATACAATCTCCATATTCCTTACTGTCCGCCTTTCAGACACTGTCCTATTCCACAGATTACTCTTTCCACATGCACAGCCTTCTTAACTGCACTGCAAAGTACGCGTCCGACTGCTTCCCTGTATATTCTGTCCTCTTTTTCTAACGGAACTATTCCGCTTCCAACTTCATCACATATTATAATAATCTCCGGATTGATATCATACAGACTGTCTATCAGAGTATCTGTTGATTTTCCTTCTTTAACATATCTTTTTATAAGCAGATGCATATGATTTAATATTTCAGCATTTTCCAAATCTTCAATATTACAATCTGCCCCATCTGCCACAACCGACATATTCTTTTTACTGCATACATAATCAAGCTTTCCCTGATAAGCCCCACCAAAATATACTTCCATATTATCTCCATTCTGCTGGCTAAATTAATGTAATTACTGCAATTGCAGCCGTCATGCACAACTCGCTCACACAAAGCAGATAGCCCGCAAGGTCACCTGTTACCCCGCCAAACTGCTTATATGCCATATGCCTGTAATAAAGTAAAACAAGAAATGCCACGGCAGCAACAACAGCTGCTGTGATAATACTGCACATACACATACATGAAATACATAATATAAGCTGCATTACAAGCATTATATTTACCCTCTTTCTGGCTGTAACACTTGTAAATGTATGAAGCATTCCGTTATTTCTTGCACCGCGGAAATTAACTGCTGCCAGTCCGCTGATAATTCTCGACAGATAAAAAGTAAATGCCATATCTGCATATTTCCCGCCTTCTGTACAACAATAAATGCAGCAGCAAAATACAGCACATAATAAACCAGAAGTTTAATAACTGCAAATGCACCAATATGCGAATCCTTTAATATTGCCAGTTTCTTTTCCCTGTCACCATATGAGTTAAGTGCATCACATGTATCCATATAACCGTCAACATGGATTCCCCCTGTTATAATAACCGGCAGTATGATAAGTACCAGAGTCCTGCTTATATCCGGCACATATAAAATTTCCCCGGCATATATCCATCCATAAACCAAAGTTCCAGTTATAAGTCCAATCAGCGGAAAGAATCCCATTACATATTTCATGTCTTTTTCATCTAATTCAAGATGTGGCATTGGTATTTTGGAATACATTGAAAATGCAATCACCATTGATTTAATTATCGACATCGCCAATATCCCCCTTTAAAAATACAGGAATTGAATATACAACTTCTACAACTGCATCTGCTGCTCTGGAAAGCCTCACATTAATCTCCCCAAGCCGCCTGATATAATCAGTTGTACCAGCATCATATTCACATCCGTCTGAAAATACTTCATTTGTTACAATAACAAGATGCCTGCATCCTGAATACAGTTTCATACAGCCATCAAATATATCATCTGGTTTTCCGGCTTCCCCAAAACATTCATTGGCAAGAAGATTAGACATGCACTCAACCAAAACCACTGGTCTTTCTTCTTTATCACAGCAATCCAATGCGCTGCCTATATTCTGATACTGCTCTATCGTTTCAAAGCCTTTTCCCTCACGCTGCCTTTTATGCTTTTCAATTCTTATTCTGCCTTCCTCTCCGAAAGGCTGCATAGTTGCCACATAATATTTTTTATTATCCCTGGCAAGCCGGCAGCATATCTGTTCAGCATATTCTGACTTGCCGCTGCCGCTTACCCCTGTAATTATAATCAACATTTTCCATAATCCTCATATGCAGCTATCTGTATATCGTCAAATGTAGTATTTTCCCTGTACACCTGCAAAGCCATGTCAAGAAGCGGAAACATCATAACTGCCCCTGTTCCTTCGCCTAACGCAAGCTCTGCATGAATAACAGCTTTCTTTCCCAGACTGTCAAGAAGTGCTTTCATTGCCGGTTCTTTTCCCTGATGCGATACAATAATGTAATCATTAATCTCCGGCTGCAGCTTCACGGCAATAAGTGCCGCAACCGTCGCGATAACACCATCAGCAACAACGGGTATCCCATACACTGCTCCTCCGATATACACTCCCACAAGTCCTGCTATATCAAGTCCGCCTATACTCTGTAAAAGTTTTAATGGATTATCTGCGTATCTGCCATACATTTCTTTAGCCTTTGTAATGACTTCAACTTTCCTTTTAAGCCCTGAATCATCAAGTCCTGCACCTCTTCCGGTAACAGCTTCCGGCTCAAGGTTTAATAATATACTTGCAAGTGCTGTACTCGTAGTTGTATTGCCAATTCCCATCTCTCCTGTAGCAAGAATGTTATATCCTTGTTCACTGCACCATTCTACCTGCTTAATTCCTTCGTGGACTGCCTGTATGAGCTGTTCCTGTGACATTGCAGGTTCTCTAAGGAAATTTCTCGTACCTGTCATAACCCGTCTGTTTACAAGACCTTTATAAGTTCCTACATCTGTTCCATCTGCAAGTTTATCTGCCACAATACCTATATTCACAGGAATCACCTCTGTTTTACTGCAAACTGCCATTCTGCATACACTCGATATTCCATCTGCCATATTGCAGCTTACAACTGCGGTCACATCCTGTCCTGTCTGTGTAACTCCCTCTTCAACTATTCCGTTGTCTGCACACATTACAATAACAGCCCTTTTGTCTATATGTACATCCACTGTATTCTGGATTCCTGCTATCTGTGTTATTATTTCTTCCATAAGCCCAAGACCATGTAATGGCTTTGCTATTCCATTCCAGTGAGCTTTTGCTTTCATCACAGCGTCTCTATTAATACCTTTTATCTTATCCAGCTCCGGAATAAGTTCTGCTTCCTGTCTGCTGTTCTTCTTATACTTCATGCATGCATCCATGAATCTTTCTGCTACATTTTCATTACCATAAAAATAAATGTGTGGAAATCCGGCATATAAAGTATCACTTCCGTAACCGGCAGAAGCTGTGCTGTTATCAGAAGCCTTTATGACTTCATAATCACTACCCGGACAATCACTGTTCCAGTAATGAAATTCATGTGCACGGAAGCTTTGATTTTTATCTGCAAGCATTGTATTTTTTACAGACTTAACGCTCATGTACCCGAAACGCTGTAATTTCCCGGCATTATACCCTGTCCCTCTGATAATTCCTGCCATTGGATATTTTTCTTTATCCGGAGTTTCAAGATACTCATGCAGATATAGAAACCCGCCACACTCAGCTATACACGGAAGACCTGACTGTATCCTGCCAGCAATATCCTTTCGCATTGATATATTTTCTGACAGTTCTTCTGCATGAAGCTCAGGATATCCTCCATATAACAATAATCCGTCTATATTCTCAGGAAGAATGCTGTCTTTAAGAGGGCTGAAATATGTAAGTTCACATCCACTCTGTCTTAAATAATCAAGGTTATCTT
>OGQE01003132.1_pt1 | contig 10620 bp, 7 predicted proteins | sample 1553131 | NCBI WGS metagenome assembly OGQE01 (sample SAMEA2579929, study PRJEB22360) | human gut metagenome | biome: human gut; feature: human-associated habitat; material: faeces | place: Denmark | collected 2008/2010
AGATGGCGATGATGTGGGCCTCGTTGAACGAGGTCTTCAGGGACGATCCGCGGTGACCGGAGGTGCCGAAGATGACACGCTGCTCGGGGACTTCGGGATCGGGGACGAGGTCATAGTACTTGCCGATAACCTCATCGACATTAATCAGATCTGCTGGGGTGGCGGGCTGACCCGCATTGTTTGCTACCATGTTCCCTATTCTGCCACGTTTTTCGCCACTTTGGGTACTCTTATGTTAAGAGTTGTCAACTTTTGTGCGAATCGTGTGCCGGTTGTCTAGCGCTTGGTCATTTCCTTCTCGATTTCCTCCAGCGACTTGCCCTTGGTCTCGGGCACCAAGCGCAGCACGAACGGGATGGACAGGGCCGAGAACACGCCGAAAATCGCGAACGGGCCGCCCACATTGTTGCCGAACGCATCGAGCAGCACGAGGAAGAACTGGGAGACGATGAAGTTGCCCAGCCAGTTCGCCGCCGAGCCGAAGGATGAGCCGATGCCGCGCACGCTCAGCGGGAAGATCTCGCCGATAAGCACCCAGGCGATCGGGCCCCACGAGACCGCAAAGCCGAGGATATAGAAAGCGATGAGAATCATCGTCGGCACTGCCAGCACGGCCACGTCGCCCACGAAGTTCATCACGGCGAGCACCGCGAGCGAAACGGTCATCACGATGGAACCGAAGATCAGCATGCCCTTGCGCGGGAAACGATCCATGATAAGCGTGGCCACGATGGTGCTCACGAAGTTCACCACGCCGATGCCCACCGACACCCAGATCGCGTCGCCTTCAGGGAAGCCGAAGCCCTTGATGAACACCTGCGGCAGGAAGTAGATCACCGAGTTGATGCCCACGAGCTGCTGGAACAGCATGATACCGATGGCGGCCACCAGCGCCGGACGAGCGATACGGAACAGTTCGCGCACACCACCCTTGGTGTCCTGTGCGGCCACGGCCTTGATTTCGTCCAGCTCAATCTGCACCTGGGTCTGATCCACGTCCTTGCGAATCAGCGTAAGCACTTTGAAGGCGTTGCGGGTGTCGCCCTTGTTCACCAGATAACGCGGGGATTCGGGCAGCAACAGGCCGCCGAGCAGCAACAAGGCGGCCGGCACCAGCGCCGAACCGAGCATCCAGCGCCAGTCGCGGATGCCGAAGAGGTTGTGGTTCAGGAATCCGAGGTTGGAGGCGTAGGCCAGCAGAATGCCGAAGGTGACCATGAGCTGGAACAGCGTGGACAGTGAGCCGCGACGCTCCTTCGGCGCCAGTTCGGCCAAGTACGCCGGGGTCAGGGCGGAGGCCGCGCCGACGGCGAGACCCAGGATGATGCGGGCGCACACCATCATCGCGAATCCGGTGGAGGAGGCGCACAGGCCTGAGCCGAGCAGGAACAGCAGCGCGGAGACGATGAGCAGCTTCTTGCGGCCGAACCGGTCAGACAGTGCGCCGATCGACAGCGCGCCTGCGCACGAGCCGATCAGCACCGAGGAGGTGATGAAACCGGTCTGAGAGACGCTCAGGCCGAAGTCCGATTCGATAAGCGGGGAGGCGCCGGAGATGATGCCGGTGTCGAAACCGAACAGCATGCCGCCGAGCGCGCCGAAGGTGAAGATGAATGCGCTGTTGAGCGGGAAGCGCGTGGAGAAGCCGCGTGATTCGGCGGCTTCGAGGTCCTCGATTGCGTTTGCTGCCGCGTTTGTGGCCGCGTCCGCCACCCCGGCCACGCCGGTTTCGATGGTTTCGATTGCGGTGGCCGCTGCACCGGTTGCGCCGGTCTCCTGTGCCGCGGATGCCGTCTGCTTCGATACGGGTGATGCCGTCGTCGTCATTGCCTTGTCCTTTCGCCGTTGACGGGCCGCGCCTGCCGCGTGGCCCGTCTGCCGCATGCAAGGTCAGGCTTCGATTGCCTGAAGTCGCCCGAAAACAAAAAAGACCTGGAACAACGTGGAATTCGCATATTACGATACGCAAATTCCACGTCACTCCAGGTCTTGCCTCATTTTGAGTAACAACCCTGCTACGCAACGTGTGTGAAAGATAGGATACGACTTTCTCGGTCGCGACACTCCGAATAGGCGGCAAAAAACGATGATTTTTGACAACGATTGCAGGATTCTGCATGGTGGAATGAAGTCGGAATGGGCGCTGCGGCAAATACGGAGAACGGGTGCGGCGGAACACCATAGCGGAACGCTATCGCGGAGCACCGTAGCGCATAGTTGCCGTTTCGCGATGCTTTGCCGGCATTGCCGTGCTTTTGGGGCACCCAGCGCCGATAATGGAACACAGTGGCATACGGCAGCAAGGAGGAACCGTGGCGAACGCATCGAACGCAACGCCTGCAGTGATTGCGGCGTGCATCGTTGATGCCGTCGGCGGCTCCGCGAACATCACCAACCTGACCCATTGCGCCACGCGACTGCACTTCGAACTGGACGACGCCGGCCAGGTCAGCCAGCACGGTCTCGAATCCATCCCCGGAGTCCTCGGCGCATTCCCGCGAACCGGCAATCGTTATCAGGTCATCATCGGCGGAGCGGTCGCCTCGGTGTACGAGCAGATCGTTCGGATGCAGGCAGCGCGATTGACTCCGGCAACGCAATTACCATCGGCGGCGTCGCGGCCAACGCAGTCCGCGCAATCCACTCAGTCAACGCAATCCACTCAGTCAACGCAATCCACTCAGTCAACGCAATCCACTCAGTCAACGCAATCCACTCAGCCTACGCAGCCTACGCAGTCCGCGCCGAACCTTTCCGACGACGTCGCACCATTGCGCGATACCGACACCGAGCAGAGTCACGGCCCAGCCAATACATCCCGTCACTTCATGCCTCGTACCATCCGCGAGTGGGGCAGTGCCGCCCGTGCCCGGGCTGCCGCGTTTTTCGACTACCTGTCCGACTCGTTCCGCCCGATTCTGGGCGTGCTACTCGGTGCCTCGCTGGTCATCGCCATCGTCAACGTGATCGTTGCACTCGGCATTGTGCCTGATGGCGAGACGTCCACCGGTTGGATACTACTCAAGGCGATTTGGGAGGGTGTGTTCACCGTTCTGCCGATTATGATCGCTTACAATGCGGCCAAGAAACTGGACGTCGACCCTTGGCTCGGCGGTGCGATTATGGCCGCGCTGATGACCCCGCAGCTTACTGGCGTGATGTCCGGAATGTCCGGGACGTCCGTATCCAGCGCTCTCTCCGGGGAGATTCAATGCTCGGCCACCGCCACATTCGGCACCGAAACCTGCACCGTGTCGGCGTTCGGCATACCGATTCAACTCAACGACTACAGTGGCAACATCTTCGTACCATTGCTCATGGCCGCCGTGCTCGCCGTGGTCTACCGCGGGCTGAAGCGCGTCATTCCCGACAGCGTACAGCTGGTGTTCGTGCCATTCCTCTCACTGGTCGTCGTTTTTGCGCTCACCATACTGGTTATCGGGCCTCTGGGAATATGGCTCGGCAGCGGGCTGGGAGCGGCCACAGCATGGCTTAACGCGCACGTGCCATTCCTGTTCGCGCTCATCATCCCGATGCTCTACCCGTTTCTCGTGCCGCTCGGTCTGCACTGGCCGTTGAACGCCCTGATACTGATGAACATTCAGACGCTCGGCTACGACTTCGTCCAAGGTCCGATGGGTGTATGGAACTTCGCCTGCTTCGGTGCCACCGCCGGCGTACTCGTGCTGGCCGTACGCGGCAAGGATTCGGCCATGCGGCAGACCGCGGTGGGGGCGTTGCTCGCGGGATTGCTGGGTGGCGTTTCGGAACTGAGCCTGTACGGCATCCATCTGCATCACCGCCGCGTCTACCGCTGGCTGCTCGCCGGCTGCGCGGCCGGCGGAGTGACCAGCGCGGTGTTCGGCTGGCTGTTCCCGTCCGTGCTGCCATCCGGCCAGATGGTCCGGGGCGTTACGACTACGGCATTCGCCTTCTCCTCGTTGCTGACGATTCCGGTGTTCGATCGGATGTGGGTGTACGCGCTGTCCATCGCCGTTGCGTTTGTAATGGCGATGGTGTTGACGGTGTTGTTCGGGTACCGCACGCCGTCGCGCGCCACCAAGACGCAGATGGTCTCGGCAGACGAGAACGCACGCCCGCAGGATATGGCGAGGGGGATTGACACGACCGTGTCGGATGTGGAGTCTGCGGAAGATTCTCCATCGCGGGCTGCCCCTGATCGGGCTCTTGACTCCAACGCCATCTTGTCGCCGGTCGCCGGCCGGCTGGTGAATCTGGAAGCGACTGGCGATCCGGTGTTCGCCTCCCGCGCGCTGGGGGAGGGCGTAGGCGTCGTGCCGGAGACGACCGGTGAGACAGCCGTGCTCGCACCGGTCAGTGGCATGCTGAAAACCGTGGCCCGAACCGGCCATGCCTTCGGCATTAAAACCGATGGCGGCATCGAGGTGCTGGTTCATATCGGCATTGACACCGTCGATATGGATGGCGAGGGATTCGCTGTGGTCGTGGCTAAAGGCGAGCGGATCGCGGCGGGAGAGCCACTGGCCACCGTGGATTTCGGCAAAGTCGCGGCGGCCGGGCACAGCGTTGTGGTGGTGGTGACGGTGGTCAACGCCGCTGAACTGACCGTGGTCACGCCGTTGATCGGCGACGGTAGCGGCGACAACAACGGCGGTGACTGCAAAACCGTATCAGCCGGCAGCCCGATCATCGATGTGGAACAATGACGTTGCGAAAGGATGCCATGGAAATACTGCGAGTGTTCAACAACAACGTCGTGCTCGCCAAAGGCGGCGACGGCGGTGAGGTGATTCTCACCGGCCGTGGACTGGGGTTCCAGGCCAAGCCGGGGCAGACGGTCGACGAGTCGAAAGTCGTGCGCACCTTCGTGCCGTCGGACGGGCGTGACCCGGACCATCTGGCGCAGATGCTGGCGGACATTCCGCCCGAAATCATCCGCGTGGTCGTCGAATCCATGCAGGAAGCCGGACTGGGGGAGCGTGAGACCGGCAGCACCACGCTGGTCATGGCCCTGTCGGATCACGTGGCGAATGCGGTGGAGCGGGTGCGGCGCGGCATCGACATTACCTACCCGCTGCTCGGCGAGGTGAGCAACCTGTACCCGCAGGAATGCGCGCAGGGGCGTGCGATGCTCGCATCGCTCAATGCGCGGCTCGACGTCACGCTGCCGGACGGCGAGGCCACCGCGCTTGCCATGCATCTGGTCAACGTCGGCTTCGCCACCGGCGACCTGTCCTATACGTATACGATGACGGGCGTGATCCAGCAACTGCTTGACATTATCGACCACAGCTACGGCATCACGTTGGACCGCAGTTCCGTGAATGTGGGCAGGTTCATCACCCATCTGCGTTACCTGTTCGTACGCATCCACCAGCACCAGCAACTGACGGATGAGCCGGCACCGGTGATGAAGGTGATTCGTGAGTCCTATCCCGCCGCGCTACGATGCGCGCGAACCATCGCCTCCCTGCTCGAACTGCGCCTCGACACGGATATCAGCGACGACGAAACCGCCTATCTGGCAATGCACGTCGCCCGAGTCACCGGCCACGCATCGTAGCGGATCAGCGAATCGGCTCGAGCGTGCCGGTCATTTCGGCGAAATCCGAGGTGGCGTTTGAGGCAGCGGCCTGTGCGGTCTTTTCCAGCGCGGAGGCGTCGGGTACGCGCACGATCAGCGCGCGATGATCCACTGAGAAACGAATATGTTTGGTCTCCGGTAGCATGTCGCCGTCCACCTGCGCTTTGGCCGGCTTTTCCAATGTGATTTCGGCACTGACGCCCTGAACCTGTTCGATGGTCGAGTTCGTGGACAGCGGGTTCTGTTCGGGCTTGCCGATGATCGTCTGGTGCACCACGTCGCCGAACAGGTTGGCCCAGCCGAGGATGCCGCCGGTGGTGTCGATGATTTCGAAGTCCAGCAGACCATCGTCATAGGATGCCGCCGGCATCAGCGAGAACATGGGAATCTGGCCGCAGTTGCCGGCCATCACCGTGCGGAAATCGAGATTCTTGATGGTGTGGGTCGAGCCGTCGGCGCTGGTGACTGTCAGCGTGCCGCGGAACTTCGGCGCGAACAGGTTCTTCACGCCGCCCACGAAGTAGGCGAGCCAGCTGATGTTCGCCTTGAGCTCGGGGTTGGTGTCGTCGATCATGGCCGCATCGAAGCCGATGCCGGCGATGATGAGGAAGGCGTGGCCGTGGTCGTCCTCCGGGTGGTCGAGCAGGGTGAGACGGCCCATGTCCACCAGGCGGGAGCCGTGGGAGGTGGCCACGGTCAGCGCGGCGTCGATATCGTCCACGGGAACGCCCATATTGCGGGCAAACAGGTTGCCGGTGCCGATGGGGATGATGCCCAGCGCATGGCCGGTGCCGGAGACGGCGCTCGCCACCGTGCGCACCGTGCCGTCGCCGCCGACCGCGATCACCACGTCGGCGCCGTCCTCCAGCGCCTCAAGCGCGCAGACCCTGCCGTCCTTGTCAAGCTGGGTGTCGTAGAAGCGGATGCGATTGAGCCCCTTGGCCTCGCAGAACCTCTGGATATGCAGCCTGCGGGCTTCGGCCTGCGGTTTGGACGGATTCACGATGAAGGCGTACTGCACCTCGTCGTCCCGGCGCTTCTCCAGCGTCTGAGCCAGCTTGCGGCGGCGCTGCGCGCGCAGGGCGATGACGATGACGGCGATGAGCACCACCACAATGGCGATTGCGGCGATGATCAGAAACACGGTGAGGGCAGGCTGAGGCATGGCTCCTATTGTTATCGGTGGGGAGGTCGTTTGCGGCCATGGTGCGCCGTACGTGAACATTTCCTGCACGCAACAGCCCCGTGGGGCGCGATTATGGTTCAATCGCGTCTCATCTGACGAAATTGGCCGGGTGGACCCGTCCGCGGACTTTCCCGGGCTTCCCTGTGATTTCCGCGTGACTCCCGCGCATTCGGCCATTGTCGGTGTCTGCTTACGCGGCTAGTCTGGTGCCCATGCTTGATATTCAATTTATCCGTGAACACACCGATATCGTCAAGGAATCCCAGCGCAAGCGCGGCGAGTCCGTGGAGCTCGTCGACGAAGTGCTCTCCTCCGACACCGCACGTCGTGAGGCGCTGAAGGCCTTCGAAGAGGCTCGCGCCCAGCAGAAGGAAATCGGCAAGAAGGTCGCCTCCGCCCCGGCGGACGAGAAGGCCAAGCTCATCGCCGAGACCAAGGAACTGTCCCAGAAGGTCTCCGAATACAAGTCCAAGGCCGATTCCGCCGCCGAGGAATACACCACCGCCATGTGGAAGCTCTCCAACATCGTGGAGCCCGAAGCTCCCGAAGGCGGCGAGGACGACTACGTGGTCGTCAAGAAGGTTGGCCAGATTCGCGACTTCGCGGCCGAAGGCTTCGAGCCCAAGGACCACCTGACCCTCGGCACCGGCGTGGCCGGCATCGACATGCGCCGCGGCGTCAAGGTCGGCGGCTCCCGCTTCTACTTCCTGCGTGGCCAGGTGGCCCGTATGCAGATCGCCATGCTCACCATGGCCGTGGACCAGGCCGAGGAGCACGGCTTCACGCTGGCCATCACCCCGACGCTGGTGCGCCCCGAGGTCATGCGCGGCACCGGCTTCCTGAACTCCCACGCCGACGAGATCTACCGTCTGCGCGAGCCCGACGACCAGTACCTGGTCGGCACTTCCGAAGTGGCGCTCGCCGGCATGCACGAGAACGAGATCCTCGACCTCGGCAACGGCCCGCTGCGCTACTGCGGTTGGTCCTCCTGCTACCGCCGCGAGGCCGGCGCCGCAGGCAAGGACACTTCCGGCATCATCCGCGTCCACCAGTTCGACAAGGTGGAGATGTTCGTCTACGCCAAGCAGGAGGACTCCTACAAGGAGCACGAGCACCTGCTGGCCATGGAGCAGGAGATGCTCGCCAAGGTCGAGGTGCCCTACCGCATCATCGACACCGCAGCCGGCGACCTCGGCTCCTCCGCCGCCCGCAAGTTCGACTGCGAGGCCTGGGTCCCGACCCAGGGCCGCTACCGCGAGCTCACCTCCACCTCGAACTGCACCGAGTACCAGGCTCGCCGTCTGAACATCCGCGAGCGTATGGAAGATGGCGGCACCCGTCCGGTCTCCACGCTCAACGGCACGCTGGCCACCACCCGTTGGCTGGTCTCCATCATGGAGAACCACCAGCAGAAGGACGGCTCCATCGAGATTCCGCAGGCCATGCGCGCCTACATGGGCGGCAAGGAAGTCATCGAGCCCACTAAGTGGGAGGCCTGAGTCTCATCGTGCTTTAGCTCCCTTTAATGGGGGAGCTGTCAGCGTAGCTGACTGAGGGAGAGATCGCTAATAGCCAGCAGGCGAATCCAAGACCGACCGCACTGCCGAATATCAACATCCCTCCCTTCTGTATAATGAATACTTGCGCGTGTGAACGCGCATCAGGACAGGTGTCTGAGCGGCCTAAAGAGACGGTCTTGAAAACCGTTGAGGGGCAACCCTCCGCGAGTTCGAATCTCGCCCTGTCCGCGAACCGAGGCCTGGGCAACATGCCCAGGCCCTTTTTTTCTTTTTCTGGAACCTGTCTTCTTGATTGCCGCCGGGGTGCTGATATATTGGTTTGTGATGCCGTAACATGCGGTGTCCCCGTTGATATGACGGGCCGATCGGCGTGAGCCGATAAGAAAAGGCCCGACGTTTGCAGCATCGGGCCTTTGCGTTGATTACCGGCTTGCGCCTTTAATCAACAAGGTTGCAAGGTGAATCATATCACGATGCACGGTAGTCTGACCGTGAACGGGCGCACCGTGATCGTCCATATGGGCGATGGCGAGGCGAACGCCACGGTTGACGGCACGCACTTCAACGTGCGTAGCCTGTGGCAGCTCTACCAGTTGCTGAGACTGCTCGTGTAGCGTCTCATTAAGGTGCGGTGCCCCCTGGTCGGGTATCGCGCCGGCGACCTGAAAACCGATAATGTTGGCAAGTGCTTGCAATTTGCGGTGGACGATTGCAAGCTAACGTCTTGGATTGTTGCCGCTATCCAATATCTCATTAGGCCTACCGGTGGACCAAAAGTACGTTGCTTTGTAAGGGGAGTTAATGAAATGAACAAACTCGCACAATCGAGCATCGAACCGGTTTAATGCTACTCGCCTCAACGGGACGCGCGGTAATTGTTAGCTAAGTTGACAATAAAAGAGCAAAGGCCTAAATTAGTAATCAGTCATCACGCTGAGGTGATGATTTCACTAGGAAGGAGTAGAGATATGGTATCGCACAACAAGCGCATCGTGGCTGCTCTTGCCGCGGTAGCAGCAATGGGTATTGGTTTGGCCGGTTGCGGCGGCAGCGACACTGCCGGCGACACGAAGTCCGGCAGCGATGGCGGTGTGGTCAACATCACCTATATGCATCGTCTGCCCGATTCCGAAGGCATGACCTTGGTCAACGACATTGTGGCCAAGTGGAACAAGGAGCACCCGAACATTCAGGTCAAGGCCACCAAGTTCGATGGCAATGCCGCCGACATGATCAAGAAGCTCGAGACCGACGTCAAGGCTGGCAATGCGCCGGATTTGGCTCAGGTCGGTTACGCCGAGGTTCCTGAGGTCTTCACCAAGGGCCTTCTGCAGGATGTCACCGATGAGGCCGCCAAGTACAAGGACGATTTCGCCTCCGGCCCGTTCGCACTGATGCAGGTGGACGGCAAGACCTACGGTCTGCCGCAGGACACCGGCCCGCTGACTTACTTCTACAACGCCGCTGAATTTGAGAAGCTCGGCATCACCGTGCCGAAGACCGCTGACGAGCTCATTGAGACCGCCAAGAAGACCGCTGCCCAAGGCAAGTACATCATGACCTTCACACCTGATGAGGCCATGATGATGATGTCCGGCCAGGCCGGCGCTTCCGGTCCGTGGTACAAGGTCGACGGCAACTCCTGGGTTGTCAACACCCAGACTAAGGGCTCCAAGGCCGTGGCCGATGTCTACCAGCAGCTGATCGACAACAAGGCCGCCCTCACCAACCCGCGTTGGGATGCATCGTTTGATAACTCCATCCAGTCCGGTCAGCTGATCGGCACCGTGGCCGCCGCTTGGGAAGCCCCACTGTTCATCGATTCCGCCGGTGGCACTGGTGCTGGTGAGTGGAAGGTCACCCAGCTCGGTGACTGGTTCGGCAATGGCACCAAGACCGGCGCCAATGGTGGTTCCGGTGTGGCCGTGCTCAAGGGTTCCAAGCACCCGGCCGAAGCCATGGAGTTCCTTGACTGGTTCAACACCCAGGTTGATGACCTTGTCTCCCAGGGCCTTGTCGTGGCCGCTACCACCGCGGATGCCAAGACCCCGCAGAAGTGGTCCGACTACTTCAGCGGACAGGATGTCATGGCTGAGTTCAAGACCGCGAACGACAACATGGGTGACTTCACCTACATGCCTGGCTTCTCCGCAGTCGGCGCTGCAATGAAACAGACCGCCGCCAAGGCTGCCGATGGTTCTGCCAAGGTTTCGGATGTGTTCGACACCGCTCAGAAGACCTCGGTGGATACGCTGAAGAACCTCGGTCTGTCCGTCAAGGAGTGACCTCACTAGGTCTTGTCAACGGGCCGGCTTGAAATAGCGCGCCCGCCAACAGCGAACGGTGCC
>OGQE01003135.1_pt1 | contig 10616 bp, 11 predicted proteins | sample 1553131 | NCBI WGS metagenome assembly OGQE01 (sample SAMEA2579929, study PRJEB22360) | human gut metagenome | biome: human gut; feature: human-associated habitat; material: faeces | place: Denmark | collected 2008/2010
TGAAGAAATTACCACTAATATCTCCGGCAGTCCCAGATCAGCCACAAAACGGTTGCCGGTTCTTCCAAATCCCGTTGCAACCTCATCAAAGATCAAAAGTACATCATACGCATCACACAATTCGCGTGCGCGTTTCAGGAAAGAAATATCATACATCCGCATTCCGCCTGCGCCCTGCAGCAGCGGTTCCACGATAAAACAGTTCAATTCGTCATGATATTTCTCAAATGCCTCCTCCAGTGCCGCGATTTCGGTCGGTATATGAACCACACCCGTTTTTTCTTCAAATGCGAAATGATAATCCTCATCATCCCCCACTTCCATCGCCTTAAACGTATCCCCGTGGTAAGCATGCTCTAATGCAAGCACAAGCGGACGTTTTCTGCCCTGATTTGTATTGTACTGTAATGCCATCTTTAAGGAGACTTCCACCGCAACACTTCCGGAATCCGAGAAAAAGCAGTAATCCAAATCTCCCGGCAAATACTCCTGCAACTTATCCGAAAGCTTCTGCACCGGCTCATGTGTCAGTCCGCCAAGCATGACATGGCAGAAATGATCTGCCTGTTCTTTGATGGCAGCCGTCAGTTCCGGGTGTTTATAGCCATGGATCATACACCACCAGGACGATACCGAATCGATCAGTTTCTGATCTTTCGTATAAAGATAAACACCCTCGGCATCTAAAATTTTATAAGGTTCCCGCATTGTTTTCATCTGTTCGTAAGGATACCAGATCATATTTTTACTCCTCTTTTATTCTGTTCTCAACTACTTAACAGTCTGCTGCCAGATAGCTGCAAAATTTCATACATATCAACTTTACTCATATAATCCCGCAAGTGCTTCCACATCCTTCTTAAGCTCCGTGTCCCCGTCCTGTACCTTCGCAAGTGTCAGCAGTCCGGTCATATATTCGCACATAAAGATGTTATCGTCCTCCATCACATCCCCCGGATGATAATGGTTGAATATGATTCCCTTTAACGGCAAATGATGTGCCTTCATATACTCTGCCGTCAGCACAACACTATTGATCGTGCCAAGCCCGGCATCTGCGATCAGGATACTGGAAAGTCCAAGCTCCGACACCACATCTTCAAGCTGGATCTTTGCCTCATCAAAACAGATCGGGCACAAAATACCGCCGCTGCCCTCCACAGTCACATAATCATATTTATCACATACGGCCTTGTATCCATCTTTTACCACAGCCATCTCCACCGGATGTCCCTCGATCCGTGAGGCAAGGTGCGGCGAATATGCATGTTCATATACATAAGGGCACATCTCCTCAAGCGTCTGTGTAATACCCGACATTTTCTGCACAAACAGGGCATCTCCCGGGATCAGTGATCCGTCTGCCCTGTGGTCATTTCCACTCATTGCAGCTTTATAATAGGCAGCTGACTTTCCCTCTTCTGCCAGCTTTTTTACGATCAGCCCGGTCACATAAGTTTTTCCGATATCCGTCCCGGTACCCGTGATAAATAAAGCTTTGCTCATATCCATCCTCTTTTCTGTATTCTTTCCTTCCACATAACAAGGACATTTCTTTTCCATATGACGATTCTTACTATGCCTCTGACTTTTCTTCTGTCCAGTACACCGGTGTCACATCACGGCCTAAATCTTCTAACATCCGTCTGTCGCTGCGGATCGTTGCGCATGCCACCGTTGTCAGCATGTTTCCGGTAATGGATGCGGATGCCCCTGCCTGGAATGCACTCTCCCCATCGTTTGTCAAAAGTGCCCTTCCCGCAGCAAGACGGATATTGGCATCCGGGTTGATATAACGGAAAAATGCGATCGTGCGCAAAATATCAGCCTCTGACAGTCTTGGCAGATGTTCTAACGGTGTTCCCGGTATCGGCATCAGCGCATTGATCGGAATCGAGTCGATTCCAAGCTCTGCAAGACTGACCGCCATATCCAGTCTGTCCTCCCACGTTTCTCCCATGCCGATGATTCCGCCGGAGCAGGCGCACATTCCCTCTGCCTTTACTTTTTTCAATGTTTCGATCTTCATGTCATAGGTATGTGTTGTGCAGATATTTGGGAAATTACGTCTGGATGTCTCTATGTTGTGATGATAGCTGGTAACCCCCGCCTCGTGCAGTCTGTGCAGCTGTTCTGCAGAAAGAAATCCCATGGAGGCACACAGATCGATCTTACACTCTTTTTTCATCGTCTCATATGCATGGATCGCCTTGTCAAATTCCTCTCCCGTCAGTGCTCTTCCCGCTGTAACGATAGAAAAACGATCAACGCCTTCCCGCTCATTCATTTTGCATGCTGCCAGAATCTCTTCCTCCGGAAGGAAATCATACTCCTCACAGTTTGTATGATGGTGTGCCGACTGTGCACAGTATTTACAGTCCTCCGGGCATCTTCCGCTGCGCCCGTTGATAATTGAACACAGATCTACTTTATCCCCAATCCGTGCTTCCCTGATCTTATCTGCTCCCTTACAGAGCTCTAAAAGATCACAGGTCAGGAAAAATGAAAGGTCATCTTCCCTTGTGATTCTTCTTCCGTTAATAATTTCTTCCGCTAATGTAAATGCATTCATTTCTTTTTCTCCCGCTTATCTTTCAGATACTGCGCATAATCCCAACGCAGATCCATGTATTTGTATCTCATGAACCATATCTGCTGCAACATCTTTAAGATCTTACCCGCACTGCCTCATAAGCAAGCACCGGTCTGACACGCTTTGCCACCACTGCCCCAAGAATACTTAAGGCAATGTCCCCCGGCACCGCTAAAACAAAGCAGTACAAAAACAGTGGTCCTGCCGCAATCGGCGTATTAATCACAAAATTACAGATGATATAGTAATAAATCATACCGACTGCATAGACACAAAACAGTCCTGCCAGATTTGCCAGAAGGTACCGTGCAATGGTCTTTTTTTCCATATGTTCCGCAATCCATCCAGTCACAAATGTACCCACTGCAAATCCGATGATATATCCAAAACTGGGTTTAAACACATACCACAGTCCGCCGCCCTCCGAAAAAATTGGAAGACCAGCCAGCCCAAGCAGCATGTACGAAAGTACAGACACCGTTCCCAGTCTTGAACCAAGCAGCAGACCTGCCAGCATCGTAAACAGGTACTGCAGGGTAAATGGCACGACCGGTATCGGAATTTTGATAAATGCCCCGACTGCAATCAGTGCAGTAAATAATCCACAGTAAATTACGCCCTTCGTTTTCATTTTTTGTTAACCTCCGCTCATCTTATAGTTAACAATATTACTCAAAAAAGAGTGTAATGTCAACTTTTTATTTTCATCAAGTTAACATTACACACTTTTCAACAATCAAATCACTCTGTTGTTTCCAACATTAGAATGCACATTCTTCCGTTATAAATGAAAATCATCTATATCTCCATCAGCCTTCACCTGTCATATCCGGCATCTGCTGCACACTTTCGGATCACTTTCGGAATATTCGCCTGATTATAGGAAAGCACCTCTATCTTCACTCCCATTGCGTATTCCTCTTCCCCTTCAAACTTCTGCTCGCCACCCTTTATCACAACTTTTGGCCGTTTCACATCAAAACTGTATTCCATTCCTGTCAGAACACCGGATTTATTAATGGTATATGCGATCCGCTCATTCTGATAGCCTGTTTTCTGATACTGTTCGTAATAGACGGACATCTTATCCATCTGCTCCGTATCGTCTTCCACCTCCATACCAGCCGGTTCTATAAGATCAAGCGCCTGATCTCTTTTTTCTTTCAACTGCTGCCCTGATAATGAAAAAATGATCTGCGTCGCCCCGTCATCTAAGTCTACACATTCCGCAGAAACAACGTCCTCCTCACGGTAGCCAGGATTCGTAAGTGCCTGATAATTTGGAATGTCCGTCGTCGTACTGTAGCCATTCCATTGGCTCCAGACTCCTGCCTGGTAAGAATTGACCGTAACCCCATCACAAAATTCCTTTAAAAACGTCATGGCACCATCGGCATCCGTATTCTTATACTCCGCTGCCCAGGTTTCATCTAACAGGTCAGCCCAGATCTCCTGCGTCTGCTGCACAATGTCCTGGCTCCCGGAATAACTGTTCGTTACCAGATAATGCACATTATTCACTCTGCGCAGTCCCCGCATGCCTTCTAAGACTTTTCCTGTCTCCTCGCTTGCGACTCCGCCTGCAAACATGCTCTCCAAAAATAATACCCCGGAAAAAATAGTGACTGCAACTGCCCGAACTGATTTTTTATCCATAGGGCTCCTCCGATCTCTCATCACGATCCCATTCGTGGTTTTTCCTGCACCATTTCATGGTATCATCATTTTCCATCAAATACAATCGTTTATCAGTCCAAGGCGCTCAAACGCATGCAGAATTCCATCCTCATCAATATGGTCTGTCACCATGTCTGCCAGCCGCTTTACCTCATCCCGCGCATTTCCCATCGCTACGCTGATCCCGGCGTACTCCATCATCTGAAGATCGTTCGGTCCGTCACCGATCGCAATACAGTTTTCCCGTGAAATGCCGACATGGTTCAGATACCGCTCCATGCCTGTCGCCTTGTTAATGCCATTGATCCCGATCTCGCCCGCAAAATCACCCATTCCGTCCAGACTGATCGCCACTGCATCAAAATATGGTTCCATGTCCGCATGAACCTTTGCGACCGGAAACGGTGCGCCGTAATAAATGATCTTCTCATTTTTTTCGTTTTTCCATGGCTGCTCGGTCAGGTGCATCCGTCCGATCAGGCGGTCTAAGCGCTCTTTACTCATTCCGGCATCCCGGTAAACCTTTAACATGCCGTCGCAGCTTCTCTGGTTCAACACCACACCGTCATCCGCCTGGTAACAGAATAAAAATCCATTGCTCTCTAAATAATCAAAACTGCTTTTTCTGTGTTCCTCATCAATATATGCATGATAAAACTCTTTTCCCTCGTCCTCCACAAAGGCTCCGGCTCCACCGACGATCCCGGAAAATCCAAGTTCCAACAGTGCATCATAGATCTGAAAACGGCTGCGTCCGCTGCATACCACCATCCGGTGGCCGTTTGCCTGCGCCGTACGGACTGCGTACTGTGCGGACTCCGGGATCTCGCCTTTTTCGTTGACCATTGTTCCGTCTACATCAAGAAATACTACCTTTTTATCCATTTTCCACACTGCCAGCCTGCAAATTGTTACGGTTCACACTGTAAATTTTCTTTTTACTGGCTGATCCTTTCTAGCATAACCATTCTTTCTGATTGTTTTATATTATCATGCATTTTACTGGCTTTCAATCATTACACAAAAAAGACACCCGAAAACCGTTCCTACAATCCGATTTCCGGGTGCACTTTCCTTTTTCCCTATCTACTTTCTACTGCCGGATATCCACCAGTCCCTGCTCTAAATCCTCCTCCGTAAACATATATGTGCTGCCGGAAGTACCGGTATTCAGATAAAGATACGGGAGTGCATCTTCATCCACAACAAATCCCACATGCAATATCTTTGTCTCCCCGGCTTTGATGCTGTCAAAATAATTGTTTCCCCGCTCTCCGCCGGTCACATCGTAATATGCCATTTCTTCGCCATGCTCTAAACTGCTACTGTCCGCCTGAACTGTATCCCATACATCCCCCTCTTTTGGCTGTTCCCCGCCGCAGATCTCGTAAACTCCGTCTTTTTCTCTTATCTTCATGACGGAATCAAAAAACAAAACATCCTTCAAATCTGTTTCCCCGGCATTGGTATATTCTAACGTAACATATACTAATTTCCGTGGTACCTCCCTGCTGCTTATGACCTCATCGAGCGTATTGATGCCGTCTCCGGCTTTGATGTAAGAAATCGTATCCGGAAGAAGTTTTCCATTTTCATCCACGTCCAGCATATCACGATCCATAAAAACCGGATCAAGGATTGCGACATCATCCGTCACTTTCACATCTGTCACTTTGATCCGCAGATTCTGTGATTCTCCATCAGCTTCTCCCGTCACAGCAAATTCCTCGCCGATCTTATGCAGATTTTTCATCTCCTCCGCAGTGGCTGTCGTCTTTAACGCCTCATCCTCACCGCTATTCTCCGCCATAGCATCCTCATAATCGCTCCAGTTATATGGACTTATCACCGTGCCATCCGCAAGTTCCTCCGACGGTGCTAAAATAATGCCCTCTGCAACCTTGCAGGCCTCCTCTTTTGTCACATCATGACCGACATACATCTGCATGACATAATGATATTCCGGATAAGTTACATAGATCATCTGGTCAAATGCAGAGTCATCACCCACAATATTCTGCATTTTTTCATAGACACCATCGTGGTTTCCAACCTGTATATTTTCACTTTCCGTCACATAATGATCCTGCATCCAAAATGCCTCATCACCGGTATCCATCTGATAAAATACAATCGAGATACCTCCCTGCCCCGGTGTCTGTTCATAGCTGTATTTTCCTTCTTCCGTCTCTGTCATTCCATCCGGCAGATAAGATAATTTCATTGCAAGCTGCGGTGCCGGATCTATTTTTTCTGTATTTTCTGTCGCATCCGTTTTTTCAATTTTAGTCGTCATACCGTAATTACCCTGCGGACTGCTGCTCATGCGATATAATTTTGTACCCGCAAAAATCGTCGTTCCAAGTACAAACGTTGCCGCCAGTGACGCCACTACCGCTTTTTTCAGGGAAAAATAACCTCTCTGCGGTGTCACTTTTACCTGTTTTTCCACTTCTTTTTCTATCATGTCCCGCATGCTCTGTGGCATTTTCGGAAATTCCTGTTCCATATTTTCAATATTCATACTCAACTCTCCATTCCGTAACTGTTTTCCTGTTCCAATTCGTTTTTCAGTTTCGCCCTCGCACGCGACAGACGGTTCTTTACGGCGCTCTCTGTCACACCTAAGATCCCCGCTATCTCCCGCACACTGTACCCCTCCATGTAATACAGTGTGACAGAAAGCCTCGCATCCTCTGACAGACGGCTGATCGCCTCATATAATTCCGAATAATCTTTTGTCTCTGCCGCACGCTCCTCCATCTGATAATCCTCAAGCGACACCACTTTCTTCTCTTTCCTCATCACGGTATAACATTCATTGATGAGAATCCTTGTCAGCCATGTCTTCGCATAGACATCCGATTTTAATGTATGCAGTTTGGAAAATGCTTTCACGATCGTTTCCTGGATCGCATCTGCGCAGTCCGCATCACAGTACAGAAGCGTTTTTGCCACATGATACATCATATCCTCGGATGCGATGATCAGCTCTCCCAATTCTTCTTTTTTCATAACTTTCCTTTCCGCCGGCTTAAATATCCTGTATATTCTGTTGTTTCTTCTGAGCTCATAGAAGGCATGTCATTGTATATCCCATGTCGTTTTTTACCTCTGAGTATACAATTTTTTCATGCTCTTTGCATGATTCCGTGGCAACATTCTGACCACTGAACCTTTACATAGATTAGACGCATGAAAAAGAAAAAAGGTCGCCGTCTTTAAAAAAATATTTTCTTGACAAATCCGACGCACCGCGTCTATAATGGCGTTAATTGAAGCAGAACAACAGCTTTGACGGGAAGAAGTAAAAATAAGCGGAACGGACAGAAAGCAACCGGTCGATGAGAGGTGCACGGAAAACTTATTTCGAATACATCCCCGAGCTTCACACCAAATTCGTATTTCTAAAGATGCGATAGTAGGCTGTGACGTAGCGGCGCACGTTACAAGCGCCTGAGTGTTGTCGGACACTCGATGAGGCAGACAATGTGAATTGCCTGCGAACAAAGGTGGTATCACGAGTTTTATCCTCGTCCTTTTTGGGACGGGGATTTTTTAATGCAATTTTATTTTCAGGAGGATTTATAATTATGACATTATACGATGAATTAGTTGCCAGAGGCCTGATCGCCCAGGTAACTGACGAAGCAGAGATCAAAGATCTGATCAACAACGGAAAAGCTACTTTTTATATTGGTTTTGACCCGACCGCAGACAGCCTTCATGTAGGACACTTCATGGCGCTGTGCCTGATGAAGAGACTGCAGATGGCAGGCAACAAACCGATTGCCCTGATCGGTGGCGGTACAGCTATGATCGGTGATCCGTCCGGACGTACTGACATGCGTCAGATGATGACAAAAGAGACCATCAACCACAACTGTGAATGTTTCAAAAAACAGATGTCCCGTTTCATCGATTTTTCCGATGGAAAAGCATTAATGGTAAACAATGCAGACTGGCTGCTTGACTTAAACTATGTAGAAGTATTACGTGATATAGGACCGCATTTCTCCGTAAACCGTATGCTTTCCGCAGAGTGCTACAAACAGCGTATGGAGCGTGGATTAAGCTTCCTGGAGTTCAACTACATGATCATGCAGAGTTATGATTTCTATGAGTTATTCCAGAGATACGGCTGCAACATGCAGTTTGGTGGTGACGATCAGTGGTCCAACATGCTTGGCGGTACAGAGCTGATCCGTCGTAAACTTGGCAAAAACGCATGCGCAATGACCATCACACTGCTTCTGAATTCCGAAGGCAAAAAAATGGGTAAAACTCAGTCCGGTGCTGTATGGCTTGATCCGGAGAAGACATCTCCATTTGAGTTCTACCAGTACTGGAGAAACGTTGGTGATGCCGATGTATTAAAATGTCTGCGTATGCTGACCTTCCTTCCGTTAGAGCAGATCGACGAGATGGATAAATGGGAAGGAAGCCAGTTAAATACTGCAAAAGAGATTCTTGCATTTGAGCTGACCAAACTGGTTCACGGAGAGGAAGAAGCTGCAAAAGCACAGGAGAGCGCTCGCGCACTGTTCTCCGGTGGAAATGCAGCAAATATGCCGACTGCAACTATCACAGAAGAGAATCTGCGTGATGGTGAGATCGACATCATGGGTCTGCTGGTTGCTTCCGGATTATGTGCATCCCGTTCCGAGGCACGTCGTGCCGTACAGCAGGGCGGAGTTGCCGTAAACGGCGAGAAAGTAGCATCCATCGAAGCTTCCTACAAACCGGAAGATATCAATAAAGAAGACTTTGTATTACGCCGTGGTAAAAAGAACTACCGTAAAATTATCTTTGAGTAAGATTGGAACAATCAGATCAGAGTATTGTAACAGACAGGCAGAGCAGCATAGTAAATTCTATGTCCGCTCTGCCTTTTAAAGGAGAAATTTCATGAAAAAAATAGTAACACTATTCTTAAGTCTTTCTCTGGTTTTTGCAGTTGGTTGTGGAAATGTATCCGCTACATCTATTCGTTTTGGCTCAGCTGCTGTGGGAGGTATGTATTCGGCATTTGCAAATGCGTACACGCAGATAGTTTCTCAGGATGATGAAAGTTTGCAATTTTCCGTACGTTCCACTGCAGGATCTGCGGCAAATATCCGTCTGCTTTCTGATGGTTATATTCAGATGGCAATCGCACAGGCAGATCTGACGGATGATGCGTATCATGGAACCGGAGATTTTAATAAAAAACCATTGCACGGCTACAGTGCGGTAGCGGCTTTGTATACCGAGGCCTGTCAGATTGTTGTCCGTGCAGATTCTGATATCCACAGCGTGGATGATCTGCTTGGAAAAAAAGTAAGTATCGGTGAGGAAGAGTCAGGAACTGAGAGAAATGCCAAGCAGATTTTTGAAGTTTACGGTCTTTCTGATGAACTGGTGAACTGTGAGAATCTGGATTATACACAGGCGGCAGAAGCTCTTGTCTCTGGGAAAATTGATGCTATGTTTTGTACCGCAGGTGTGCAGACGACCGTGATCGAGGAGCTGACCCGTCAGTGTGGCATCCGTCTGCTGTCGATTGACGAGACACATATCCGGAAACTGATGGCAGCATATGATTTTTATATGCCATATACAATTCCGGTGTATACATACAGTGGTCAATCTGAGGAAACAACTACAGTTGGTGTAAAATCGCTTTTGCTTGTCAGTGATGAACTGAGCGATAAAATGGTGGAACATCTGACAGAACAATTATTCAGCCATGTGCAGGATATTCAATATTCCCTGCCACTGAATTTGCAGATGGATGAAACCAGTGCGACGCAAAACGTGACGATCCCGTTCCATGATGGGGCAGCTGCTTATTATGAGAAGCAAGGAATTACGGTAAATGCAGAGTAATGCCTGTTGACAAGTTTGAAAGGATTTTTATGGAACTACATTTAAATATGTATCAGACCCTTGCCATTGCGGTTCTGGTTCTGTTACTTGGTAAATTTTTAAAGAAAAAAATTAATTTTCTGGAAAAATTCTGTATTCCGGCGCCGGTTGTCGGGGGATTGCTTTTTGCAATCCTGACCTGTGTACTGTACGCCACAGGAATTGCAGAAGTTTCCTTTGATGATACACTGCGTGAAGTCTGCATGGTATTTTTCCTCTCGTTATACATAAATGAGTTCATTAGTTGTGTGCCAGGAACCTCCGGGCATTGCCACCCGTAAGTTCTGCGGCATAGATATCTCCGTATTTTCTGCGGAGGAGCTCCGCACATTTCTCTATATAAGGAGCCCTGCCAACCGGTCTGTGTGCATCTGTGGATACGAAATCCACCAGACCATTTTTCAGCAGGCTCTTCACATTCTGTTTTGTAGTAAAACCG
>OGQE01003140.1_pt1 | contig 10602 bp, 12 predicted proteins | sample 1553131 | NCBI WGS metagenome assembly OGQE01 (sample SAMEA2579929, study PRJEB22360) | human gut metagenome | biome: human gut; feature: human-associated habitat; material: faeces | place: Denmark | collected 2008/2010
GGAACATCCACCAAATCCTCAATCACATACTGTGCTGCCATTCCAACATGCCAAGCTGAACCACATGCAACAATATATATCTGTTCAAATTTCTGAATTTCCTCTTCTGTAATTTCAACTGATGATAAATCAATACAATTATTTTTTATGACAGAACTCAAAGTATCCTGAACTGCTTTCGGCTGTTCATGGATCTCTTTCATCATAAAATGTTCAAATCCTGCTTTTTCTGCTGCCTCAGCATCCCACTTAATTTCTGTTGTCTGCTTTTCAATCTCATCCCCATCAAGATTAAAGAAATGAGCTTCTCCAGGTGTCAATCTGGCAAACTCCAGATTACCAATATAATAAACATTTCTTGTATATTTCAGAATAGCCGGAACATCAGAAGCTACATAGGTTTCTCCGTCTGTCACTCCAATAATCATTGGACTGTCTTTTCTTGCTACCCAAATTTCTCCCGGATAATCTTTGAACATAAGTTCCAGGGCATATGAACCACGCACACGAACCATCGTTTTAGCAATCGCATCAATCGGTCCGAGATTATACTTCTTATAATAATAGTCCACTAATTTGATTACTACCTCTGTGTCAGTCTGACTGTAAAAAGTATAACCATGCTTTAATAATTTTTCTTTAAGTTCTGTATAATTTTCAATAATACCATTGTGTACGCCAACTACTTCTGATTCTACTTCTCCAGAACCTGATCTTGTACAATTCCCAGATACATGCGGATGTGCATTAATCTGACTAGGCTCTCCATGTGTTGCCCAACGTGTATGTCCGATTCCACATGTTCCTATCAGTGCTTTTCCTTCATCTGTTTTTTCAATCAGATTGCCTAATCTTCCCTTGGCTTTAACCACCTGTGCCAAACGCTCCCCATCTCGCACAGCGATTCCAGCCGAATCGTACCCTCGGTACTCTAATTTAGACAGACCATTTAATAAAATAGGTGCTGCCTGCCGTGTTCCAGTAAAACCAACTATTCCACACATTTTATTTTTATCTCCCAGTAAATGCTATTGTTTATTTACATTTTCAAAAATATAATCTATTAATTTTCCATATTGTTCGCTTCTATTTTCTTCTGGCAACATTTCGATAATCTGCAAAGCATGAGAACATAGCTTCTGAAACCTCTTTTGCTTCCTTTTCAGCGACCAACTCATCTGTTTTTACTTTCATTTTATACAGAGCATGTATTGATTTTATCATCCAAATAATCCCCAAACACCATGTTATCGGGGATGAAACCGGCGATTCACAATACTGCAATATCAACCTATATATAAATTGCAATGCATTACCAAACATCTTTTAATCTCTGCCATACAAATCTCTTATATATACTTTGTCTTTCACATCATCCAAACAACTGTCATATCTATTTGCGAGAATTGCCTGGCTCTGTTCTTTAAATATATCCAGATCATTCACAACCTTGCTTCCAAAGAAAGTGCTTCCATCTTCCAATGTTGGCTCATAAATAATAACCGATGCACCTTTAGCCTTAATTCTCTTCATAACATTCGACAAAATAATATATTCTCAAAATCCAGGGGTGCGCCCTCCCCTGGATTTTGACCAAGTCTTACGTACGTTTGACTTGAATTTATGAATCTCACACTTTCTCAAAAAATGTATCTGGATGTCCCGGATCAAAGATCTCATTGCAAGTCATAACAGTAACCAGATCTTCTGTTTCGGACAGATTGATGATATTATGGGTCCATCCCGGAATCATGTGGATTGCTTCGATTTTGTCACCTGAAACTTCAAATTCCACCTTTTCTCCGGTATTGATGTTGCGTTCCTGAATCAGTCCGTGACCTGCAACAACAATAAAAAGTTCCCATTTTGAATTGTGCCAGTGCTGTCCTTTGGTAATTCCCGGTTTACTGATGTTGATAGATACCTGACCGCAATCCTGTGTATGTACCAGCTCGGTAAAAGATCCTCTGTCATCTACATTCATTTTCAATGCATATTTAAATTTATCTGCCGGAAGATATGTCAGATACAGACTGTAAAGTTTCTTTGCAAAAGAACCGTCTGGCATTTTCGGCATCATAAGCGTTTTCGGCTGTTCTTTGAATTGCTGAAGTAAATCCACGATTTCACCTAATGTTACTTTATGTGTTACCGGCACATAGCAATAACGCCCGTTCTGTGCGGCTACGGTTTCCACTCCATCAAATTCACAGTGCTGTTCTTTGTTCTCCAGTAAATCAAACATTCCTTCAACCAGATCATCAATATACAAAAGTTCCAGTTCTGTAGAAGGATCGTTTACTGTAAAGCTTTCATCGTTTGCTACTGCCCAGCAAAATGTTGAAACAGCTGAATTATATTTCGGTCTGGAATGCCCCATCAAATTCGGAAAACGATAAACAGCAACCTTTGCCCCAGTTTCTTTAGCATAGTCAAAAAACAATTCTTCTCCTGCTTTTTTAGAACGGCCATACTCCGAGTTTCCAAAACGTCCTGCCAATGTTGCCTGTATAGAAGACGATAACATAATCGTTGCTTTATTTTCATATTTCTTTAAGGTATTCAGAAGATCTGATGCAAAACCAAAGTTCCCTTTCATAAAATCTTCTGGATTTTCCGGACGGTTCACACCAGCAAGATTAAATACAAAATCAGCTTTCTTGCAATACTCATCCAGTTCTTCACGGGTTGAATCAATATCATATTCATAGATCTCATCAATCACAATTCCCGGTCTGGTTTTATTCTTACCATCTCTGATATTTTTTAAATTGTTGCATAAAGCAGTTCCAACCATTCCCTTTGCGCCAGTAACTAAAATGTTCATCGTTTGCCTCCCATTTTGATATTTTACTGTTCTTTTCTCCAAACCATCTTGTTAACTACATTTACATATCCCTGAATGATGCGAACAACTTTCATAGATACAGTTTCGTCTACATAGTCCGGACAAGGCTTGCCAAGTACACCTTTCTGTTTCATTTCAATTGCCATATCTGTAGCATTTAGAAGCTCTTTTGTTGTAATACCAGCTAAGATAAAATCTCCTGCTTCCAGTGCTTCTGGTCTCTCTGTTGATGTACGGATACATACTGCAGCAATCGGATGTCCGATAGAAAGATAGAAAGAGCTTTCTTCCGGCAGTGTGCCGGAATCTGATACAATTGCCAGTGCATTCATCTGAAGCTTATTATAATCATTAAAGCCAAGCGGTTCATTTACTCTGACTCTCGGATCAAGCTTGAATCCACTCTTCTCAAGTCTGTTTTTAGATCTTGGATGACAGGAATACAGAATTGGCATATCATATTTCTCTGCCAGTGCATTAATCGCTGTAAACAAACTTGTAAAATTCTTCTCTGTGTCAATGTTCTCTTCACGATGAGCAGAAAGAAGAATATACTTATTCTGTTCAAGTCCCAGTCTGTCTAATACGTCAGATGCTTCAATCTTTTCAAGATTTCCACGTAATACCTCTGCCATCGGAGAACCTGTCATATAAGTTCTTTCTTTTGGCAGTCCTGTATCAGCAAGGTATTTACGGGCAAATTCCGAATAACACAGATTCACGTCAGAAATAACATCTACGATACGTCTGTTTGTTTCTTCCGGCAGACACTCATCCTTACATCTGTTACCAGCTTCCATATGGAATAACGGAATATGAAGACGCTTCGCGGAAATTGCAGACAGACATGAATTTGTATCACCAAGCACCAGATATCCATCCGGTTTCAGTTCACTCAAAAGCTCATAGCTTCTTCCAAAAATATTTCCACAAGTTACACCAAGGTTGTCTCCTACAACCGGTACGAGAATATCCGGACCGAATTCACCATTGTTATTCTTCAGTTCAAAATCTTCCCAGAATACTGTACTTAAATTCTTGTCCCAGTTCTGATTATAATAAATCACACAGGTATCAAAATACTCCCTGCATCGTTTAATCACTGCTGCCAGACGAATAATCTCCGGACGGGTTCCAAGCCCGATGCACAGCTTTGTTCTTCCATTATTTTTCCACTGAAAATTGTATTCCATATTTCTCTTCCTCCTCGGATACCTGTTTTTATGCACTCCATTTTTCGTTTTGATTTCTGTTCACAGTCGCCTGTTTAAGCTTTTTTAACCGGCCATCTTCTGGCTTCAATTATCTCTCCGGCCTCGATCTTTGTAAAAGCTTTTACCCTGTTTTCTCCTTTGACAATACAACCCAGGCACAGATGTACTCCCTCTTCAATGACACATCCATGATCTACCATACAGCCCAAATTAAGGATGCATCCTCTCTTAATCACAACATCTGTATTTACAATCGCATGTGGAAGAATCACAACACCCTTTTCAATCTTTGCTTTTGGACTTACATATGCTGTCGGATGAATCAGCGTAGCCAGTAGCGCCCCTGCATCCTGAAGTTTATCCATCCAGGATATCCGGAATTCATTATTCCCAAACGCAGGAATAAATTCTGTATATGAATTTATATATTCCGAAAAAGATGCCAGCGGATGGACTGTATCTGCATCATCTAATTGAATAACTTCATATCCTATCTGTTCGGCAATATCCTTTACTGTATTTCCATAGCCACCTGCACCAAGAATCACCAGTCTGCTCATAACATTTATCCTATAATTGTATCACACGTGATGCAGTCGTAGATAGGTATAAATATCTTTTTCTTCTCTTCCTCTGACAGTCTGGTGTCATAAGATTGGTTAAGTTCTGCGATTTCATTTTCTGTGTACTCATACATAAACCACATGACGAAAGTCACCTCATTTTCGACAAATTTCACAGAGTATCACACTCTATGAAGTGATTTCTTTTGAATTCAATAATTCGCAACTACAGGTAATTTTACATAATGCAACATATTTTGTCAATATTTTAAGAAAATCAATTAAATTCTATGCCTTTTCAATAAAGTATATCTATATTACCATTCGCTTTTGTTAACTTTTTAAGGAGGTTTGTTCATTAATTCGCTATATAGAGCTAAACTATCATTTTTCGGAGTATTTTCTATGTTGGAAAAGCTTGGGATAATCCGGCAACAAATAAACATCTTGCAAGATTTCCATTTCCGCAAAAACAGCCGCCATCTCTGGCGACTGCGTTCTGATTCCGAATTATTGATTATTTCGCGTCTGCGATTACCATGAAGAAATCTCCATCGTTTAAGGTAACAGTAAGAGTTTTGCCCTCTTTGTCAATATTAACCGGATCAATGACTACAAACTTCTTTGTGCCATCTTTGCTGTAGACCCAAAGCTGAATACCTTCCATAGTGTCTGTAAGACTTGGAACATTAAGCTTTACTTCATATGTTCCGTCATCATTAGGCTTTGCTTCTTCTGGCTTCAGTACGTTGAATTCATTGACAAATGTAACAATCATTTTTCCTTCGAGTTTAGCAATGGCATCTTCAAGGTCTGCCTTGTCTGCTTCATCTACGGAAAGGGATTTCAATACTTTTATGAAATCTTCCATCTTCATTGTACCATCATTGATTTTTTCAAAAGCATCTGCCAGATCTTTATATTTTGCCTGCAGATCAGCAAAGCCCTGTGTTTTCTCAAGTTCCTTAACAACTTCATAAATTGAAGACTGTTTAGAATCCACAGTAGTTTCGCTTGTCCTACTTGGCGCTACCGCGGCCAGATCACTCGTGTTGCTTGGCGCTGCACCGACACCTACAGTAGCACATCCTACTCCAAGGGCAGCTGCTAAAGCAAGTGTCATAAATTTCTTCGCGATTTTCATAATGCACCTCTCCTTTTGGATTAATTTTTATATAGATAATTGTACAGAATATCTGCACGGACTATCTCTGAATAATAACAGTGATAATTATTTATCACAGTACAGTGTATTCTGTATTCATCATACTATGACTAATACAATCAAATTTTCTCATAAAACATGGAAATAATCAAATCTGACAATGCATCTTCATCGATATGATACTCATCAAAGTTCTCCCCATGTGTTCCCTCACCCGGTATTGTCTCTGTATCAGTGATTCCATTCTGTGATGCAGCCAGCAATTTGGCAAATATATCATTTCCCATATTTGTAACTGTATAGCTTTTAACACTGTCATAGAGACCTGTCACAAATCCGGCGTCCTCTCCTGCTTTTTCCTGAGCCTTCTGCACCAGTGCCTGAAGAAAGGTTTTCTGTCTCTCCTGACGGACCAGAGCACTCTGGGTTTTGTCAATGTCACGATATCTTACAAACTGTTCTGCAGTTTCCCCTGTGATATCCACAACAGCACCTTTTTTATATTTCGGATTCACATCTGCGAGACTGTCATCAGGAATTGTGAGCTGTATTCCACCTACGAAATCTGTAATCACTGAAATGCCATCCATGTTCATGGAACAATACCCCTGGATTGGAAGTCCGTCCAGCATATCGGAAACTGCTGTTTTCATCAGTTCACAGCTTTTCTCTTTTCCGTCCCCGAAGGCATACTGTATATTCAGATGATCTGTTGTCTCTCCAAGGCTCTGACCATATGGATTAAAGGTTTCAATCCTGGTCATGGAATCTCGTGGAATAAACAGAACCTTTATCTTCTCTGTTGCACGATCCATGGACACCAGGAAAATTGCATCTGCCTGCCCGGCATCTACCTGTGACTGATAAGTATCTACAGTTTCCCTTGTATCAATTCCCAGGAATAAATAATTGCTGAGATGATCGTTATATTTGTATGTCTCACCTTTATATTCCACGATATCACCGTTTTGGCTCAAGTCCGTCTGATTCCGGCTGTCACTGTTCTGACCGCCGTTTTGTGGCGATGCAGCATTTTTCTGGCTTAACAGATAATAACCGCCGCCAAGAACGGAAAGAACTATGATCAGGATAATAATCAAAAGCATACAGATCTTGCGCTGTCTGATGGCTTTTCTTGTGGTTTTTGTCATTTTCATTCCTTCAATCTCTGTATTTCAGTTATCTCATCAGTTTTTGCTGATGTAATTAAGCTCCTGCAGTTTCTGTAATATTGCCTCTGCCATTGCCTGCTGGGCCTCATAGGTAGAAGACGGCTGTGCAGTCACATCTGCAAGACTGATATAGTGTTCTCCCCATTTCTGGCTGAGCACCTGATCCAGTGCTTCAGAGGTTACGCTTCCGTCCATAGGGCGTGTTCCTACTACAATAAACTGATCTTTATTCTGAAATGTATTTAAAATCTGTTCCTGCTGGTCTGCCAGTTCTGCAGGATCATGATTCCAGCCGCCATAATATCCCATGAAGATAACAGGAATACAATCCATATCATTTCTTGTAGTCTGTTCTTCTGTCAGATCACGTATTCCGGTCTCTGTTACATTCAGCTGGGCACCGTTTGCAGCCTGCTGATGTCTGGTAATATAGCCCTGAAGGGTTTCATCACTTACACCAGCCATCTTCATCATGGAAAGAGTGCCGCCTCCCTGAAGTGTTTTATTGATCACTGTCATATTATAGCCATTATCGGTCAGAAGCTTCTGAAGTACTGTCATATAGGAATATGTATTGGATTCTTCCCCATTGATCAGATCATCTCCCCAGCACACAATGCCTGAAGCAGCTGTCGTCTTATCTTTTGTATCTTCTGTCTTATCTGCATCTTCTGTGTCAGCTGTATCCGTTTTTTCTGTGTCTTTTGTGTCTTCTGTGTTCTTTGATTTAATGTCTTCTGTATCTTCTGCTTCTTCGGAAGATATCTCCTCCAGCTCTTTTGCACGTTCTTTTACTGCTTCGTAATCTTCAATCCCACTCTGCTGGTCGTCCGCAATTTCTGACAGGTGTCTGGATTCCTTCTGTTCCGATTTATAACTGGTCACAAGAATAAAGCCCAGGAGAACTGCCAGCAGAATGCAGATAAAGCCCAGTAAGATATTCGTCTTTTTTATTTTTTTCTTCCTTATTTTGCTCACTTTTCCAAATTCTCCTTTATCATTGATCATGGTTTCTGTCTTACTGCCAGATAACTGCCCGTATTATTTAATCTGGGCTTCTTCGTCACTTCTGCGATAATACTCTCCATAATGCTTATAATAAGAAGAATAATATTTGTCATCACTGGTATCTATCTTGTTCATAACAGCTCCAAGAATACGGCATCCGCTTCTTTCCAACTGTTTAAATGCTTTCTGTGCATCCCGGTACCTGACATTTCCCGGTTCGATCAGAAAGACTGCACCATCGCAGCATCTTCCGATCACTGCCGCATCAATTACTGTTCCGATAGGCGGTGTATCGATCAGGATATAATTATAATATTCTCTGATTTCCTTTAAGAATACCTTAAAGATATTCTCACTGAGAAGTCCTGACGGATTCGGTGCACTTGGACCTCCGAATATGATATCCATATTCGGAAAGTTTGTAGAATAAATAATCTCCTGTAGTCCCACCTGACCGCTCAGAAGCTGTGAGAGACCTTTCACTTCCTCTTCCACACCCAGTCGTCCGGCATATGCAGTCTTCCTGATATCCGCATCCAGAAGGAGAACCTTCTTGCCAATGCTCCCAAGCTCCTGGGCAAGACTGAGTACTATATCACTCTTACCTTCGTTTGGATAACAGCTTGTAACCAGAATTGTCTTTATGCTCTGACCCGACAGCTGAATATTGGTACGCAGAGTTTTGATCGCCTCACTGTAAAAATAATCCGGATTTCTTTTATCTGTTAAATTGAGTTTCTTCATTGCTCAGATTCCTCCATCAGTTTAATGGTGCTTCTTATTCTTGTTCTTTGATTTCCTGTTCTTCGCATTTATAAAATCTTTTCTGTCAGGAACCTTGGCAAGAACAGAAACTCCCAGGTATTTCTCAATATCTTCCTCTGTCTTAATAGTATCATCCATTACAGCGTATACAACCACAATTGCCGCACATGCAAGGAAACCGAGTAAGAAGCCGAGTGCTGCATTCTTCTTTACGCTTGGAGAAGTTCTTACAGTAGCAATCTTACCGACTTCAATAATCTTTGGCGGAATAACTTCCATTTTATCGCCAATATAGGATGAAGAAACATTCGCAATCTCATCTACGATCTTCTTTGCCATTTTAGAATCTGTATTATTGACAGTAATCTCAAGGATACGGGTATCTGTAGGATTATTGATACTTACGCTTCCTTTCAGCTGTTCTGCAGTCATATCCAGATCCAAATCTGAAATTACCTGCTCCATCACAGGGGTACTTGTGATCAGAACTGTATAATCACTGGTCAGGCTGGTACCTAACTGCAAATCCGTCAGTGATGTCAGTGTGGTTTCTTTCGAAAGTACAAGGATACTGGATGTGGAGCTGTAAATCGGTGTCATCAAAAACTGTGTATACGCTGCTGCAATACAGCCTCCGACAAGAGCAACCATCAGTACCAGAAGGATTTTTTTCTTGAGCGCATAAAATATTTCCAGTAAGTCGATTTCGACTTCATCATCATTTGCATCGGGTCTCTGTGCTTTGCTGCTCTCAAAGTTACTGTTCAAATTGTCTAACATCTGATAATTTCCTTTTCCCTTTTTTCTTTATAGTTTTGTACATTACTGTTCACAGGTAATATTCTGTCTTATGTATTTCTGAAAGTAAACAGCAAAATTGACATAAACCGATTTTATTGTATATCAGCCAATAAAAAAAGTCAATCTGTAGCTTCATGTTTTTGTTTCTGTTTCAGAATTTCTGCAGGATTATGAATAAACAGTTCATCTGCATAGTCCTGCCCGAATTTCGCTGAAACCATACGATATGCCTCTCCAATCCTGCTGCTCCTCTTTGCACTGTTGTGACAGTCTGATCCGACGAAATGAAGGAGTCCGTCTTTCATGATTTTATTACAGTACCGTTTAGTAAAAAATCCGTCTTTTCCTGTGATGCTGTCTGCATTGATCTGCATATAGACGCCCATATCTGCCAGTTCTTCCACAAAATCCAGACTGTTGCGTGTGGCTTCGTAACGTTCTATATGTGCCATGATCGGCTTATATCCTCCGGAGAGCAATGCACCGAGACGTTCCCGTATATAGCTTTCTTCCGAGTTATGGGAAAATTCTGTAAGAACATACCGCGAACCGGCCATTGTCATTACTTTCTGTTCTCTGAGCATGGGAAGCATCTCCATATTGGCGTGAAACTCACATCCCAGATACACATGGAGATCCGGGCTGATCTCTGATGCCGCTTTCTCCACCAGTCTGAACTGCTCTCTGACTTTCTCCGCAGGTGTTTCAAACATCCGAAAGCGGAAATGGGGAGTTGTAATAACCGTCCGCACGCCCTGTTCATATTCCATCCGGAGTAATTTTACGGTTTCTCCTATATCTGTGGCTCCATCGTCTACACCGGGTACAATATGACAGTGTATATCATAAATTCCTTTTATGGACATCCTATCATTCCTTCCTGACTGTCTGCAGCATTTCTGATGCTCCTGTAACTGCTGACCACATTCGTAATCTAAAAAAACAATCAACCGGCTCTGTATGATCATCCTCATACAAAGCCGGTTGCTGAATATTTATGAGTATTCTCTTAATTATTCTTCTGTAGCTTCCTCAGCCGGTGCCTCAAGAGCTTTCATGCTCAGGC
>OGQE01003141.1_pt1 | contig 10597 bp, 6 predicted proteins | sample 1553131 | NCBI WGS metagenome assembly OGQE01 (sample SAMEA2579929, study PRJEB22360) | human gut metagenome | biome: human gut; feature: human-associated habitat; material: faeces | place: Denmark | collected 2008/2010
CGGGTGAAGTGACGGGCGTCACGCACGGCACAAACCGTCTGGGCGGCAATGCCTACACGGACATCATCGTTTTCGGTCGAATCGCCGGCAAGGCTGCAGCTGAAGCTGCGAAGTAAGTCTCTAAAGCCATAGACTTTCTTTTGAGCCGGTTGGGCGCATTCCGCAATAGGGATGCGCCCATCTTTTTTTGAGTGCTTCCGAACGGGATCGGCGGGGAGCCCCAAGCGTTCGACGCCAGCCGATCGGGTTTGATGCTGCTTTGGGGGGCATAATTCAGCTTCCATATCTTTTCTTTGCGATTTCGTCTGGAGGCGGAAATCATGTCTCTTCTCACAGAACTTGAAGCTCACGCACCTGAGTACATTGAGTGGCGCCATACCTTCCATGAACACCCTGAGCTCGGGCTTGAAACACCGTGGACGGCAGATCTGGTCGCCGCGAAATTGAGGAGCTTCGGGATTGAGGTGACTCAAGGCGTCGGCGGCCATGGGGTCGTGGGCGTTTTAGAGGGCTCGCTCGGGCCGGGACGCACTGTGGGCCTGCGCTCAGACATGGATGCGCTTTCGATCACGGAAACAGGCGAATGCCCGTGGAAATCTCGTAAGCCGGGCCTTATGCACGCCTGCGGTCACGACGGACACATGACGATGCTTCTTGCTGCCGCACAGTACCTTGCTGCGCACCGTGATTTCAAAGGGAAGGTGGTCTTCATCTTTCAGCCTGGCGAAGAAGGTGCGGGCGGGGCTTTGGCGATGATCAAGGACGGTCTTTTTGAGCGCTTCCCCGTCGACGAGCTCTATGGTTTTCATAATTGGACAGATGTTCCCGTGGGAGAAGTGCGCTGCAGAAAAGGCGCAACGATGGCGGGTCAGGATTTTTTTGCGATTCGAGTGAAGGGCAAAGGCGCACATGCTTCCGCCCCGCAGCTCTCCGCTGACGCCGCGTTGGCCGCAGCCATGATCACGACGGCGCTGCAGCAGATTGTCTCGCGCAACATCGCTCCCCTGGATTCAGCCGTTGTGTCGGTGACGAAAATCCACACCGGAAGTGCCTTCAATATCATCCCGGAAACTGCAGAGGTCGGCGGCTGCACACGGTTTTTCTCCGACGAGACAGGCGCACTGATTCGTGAGCGGATTGAAGCCGTGACGAAGGCGACGGCGGAATCGGTCGGCTGCCGAGCCGAGGTTGAATTCACGCCGGTAGCGGCTGTGCTCAACAGCAATGCACGTCTGGCCGAAGAACTTCTCGCGGCCGCACGTGAAGTGGTGGGCGACGAGAAAGCTTCCTTTGCCGATATTCCGCAGATGGCGAGCGAAGACTTTTCCTACCTCGCCCGTGAGGTGCCGGGAGCTTACGGTTTTCTCGGCGGTCAGGCTCCATACGGCGCTTCAAACCTGCACAATCCGCAGTTTGACTTTGATGATCGGGTGCTCTCAACCGGCGCGGCGCTCTGGGTAACGATTGCGCGCCGCCGGCTAGCTGCGTCCTAATCCGGCAGCCGCTTCAAAAGTGTTCATTGCAGCGTACCAGCGCTTTATCACCGGAAGAGTGAAGCGCTGGGACGCAAATGTCTCCGCTTCATTGTGCGTGCAGAGTTCCGTCATTGTTTATTGTTTCGTCAGTGCGCTTTGGCAGCCAAGCTCAGGGCAGCGTCCTGGTCGTGCATAAACAATTGGGTCTGAAGAACCGCAAACGACCGGAATTTTGAAAAAGAAAACCGGTTCGGTGCATAACGCACGAACCGGTTCATGGCTTCATTTCTCTGGCGTTTAGAAGGCGAACCTTTGAAACATCAGCTCGCCCTCTGGAACGTTTGAGATGGGCTCAAGTCGTCGGGGCTTAGGGAGCCGGACGGAACTCCATCTGGGAAACAGCAGCGCCGCCGTTCTTATAGACCCGACGCATTGCGAGTGCAGTGCCGATCGATACGAGAGCGAGGAAGACAATGTAGGCCGAGAGCCCCATTGCACCGAGCGTGTCCGGATGCGTCTTGGCATAGGCATGGAGCGCAAAGGAGAGCTGCGGGGTGAAAGCGCCCGAGAGCGCATAGGCGATGTTGTAGGCAAATGAGATGCCCGAGAAGCGGATGCGGGCCGGGAAGACGTCGCACATGAAAATCGGGCAGAAGTTCATGATGCCCGCGAAGAAGCACGTGGCAAAGTAGGCGAGAACGACTTCAGAGACAACCGGAGCGGCCGTATAGAGAAGCGAGAAGAACGCCACACTTGAAACCGCGAAGCCCGCGGAGAAGAGGATGCAGAGGGTCGACGGATTGGGCTTATCCGCGTGCCTATGCCGGAAGGGGGTCGCGGTTTTGTTCTTACCCGGGAGCCGGCCGGTCAGCCAGCAAGAACTCACGATGCAGACCAGGCCGCCCATCTGGAAGTAGGTCGTCTCAAAGGGCGAGAAGCCAAGGACGCCGCCCACAAAACCCGGCATCAGCAGGATGAACACCACAATGCAGCCCGTGAGCACCCAGGTGATGAACATGGAGATCCAGATGCCGAAGCGCGAGGTCTTGACAACTTCTTCGAGCGGGAACTTGGCAAGCGCCTTGCTTTCGCGCATCTTCTTGAAGACCGGCGTTTCCTGAAGGAAGCGGCGCAGATAAATCGAGATCAGACCGAAGACGCCGCCGATCACGAACGGAACGCGCCAGGCCCAGTCGGAAAGTTCCGCCGGCGTGTAGATGAAGTTCATCAGGAGCGCAACGAAGGAACCGAGCAGAATGCCGCCGGTGACGCAGCCCGTGAGAAAGCCGACAAAGGCGTTCTTGTGGCCGGCTGGTGCGTGTTCATGAATGAAGACCCAAGCGCCCGGCAGTTCGCCGCCGATCGCGATGCCCTGGCAAATTCGAACGAGAATCAAAAAGAGCGGAGCAGCATAACCGATCGTTTCGTACGTAGGAATTACCGCGAGCGAGAAGGTCGGGATGACCATCAGCGCAATCGAGAGCATGAACATGTTCTTTCGGCCGAACTTGTCGCCGAAGTGAGCCATCACGACGCCGCCGAGCGGGCGGGCGAGATAACCGGCGGCAAAAGTGCCGTAAGTGTTCAGCATGGCCCAGAACTCACCGATCCCTGCGGGGAAGAAGTGCTGGGAAATAATCTTTGCGAAGAAGAACACGATGATGAAGTCGTAAAACTCCAAGATCCCGCCGAGCGATGAGAGCCCGAGTGTTTTGAGTTCGCCTCGGGACAGACCCGATGCGGAACATTGCTGCTTTTCCATTTTCCTTATTCCATGAATAGTTCGAAGTTGCAGTCCCTAGATCAAATTAGGGACAACCCGCACCAAAAGGTGACGTCTCTGATCTTAGTCAGGGCTGGCAAAGACGGAATACCCCTTTTGGCAGAGGTCTAAATCCGTATACAATGAAAATTAAGTGTCTTCGCTCAGGGGTTTAAACGGATCGGCAAATCACCTAAGTTAAATGGCGTAGCTTGGTTTAATCTTATTTGAACGAAGCTTGACAAAAGCGCAGACGTCTTGGATAAAACGCCTAATTGCGTTGTTAACGATATGATTTTCAATAAAGATCGATTATCGATAAATGCAAATTTGCAAGGACGGACCGGCATAAATCTCACAGGGCCCGATGGTCGGCGAGAAGCTTCGGGCTGATGAGGGGGCGCGAGCTTAGACGAGGGAGTGTCCATCCACAGTCCTTGGCTCGTGTTTTTTCGCAGTTTGCGGCATTTTGCCGGATGCATATTCGTAAGATCGGGTTAACCCGCTTTGCTTAACTTTGATGCACAATACGGTCTCGAAAAAAGACCCCCAGGAATCCACTCTCATCATGGAACGCACGCAACTCGCAGAACTGCTTGCCAAGGCTGAAAAAGCGGAGCCCTCCGAACTCACTGACCAAGAGATCGTCGCGCTGCTTGGGCTCACAGACCCGGAAGACTGCCGAATGCTTAAGGACGCAGCCTTTCGCCGCACGACCGCGCTGATGGGCCCGTACGTTTACTACCGCGGCCTGATTGAGCTCTCAAACATCTGCACGGCCAATTGCCGCTACTGCGGCATTCGCAAGGCCAACCACGACGTCAAGCGCTACACAATGACCAAAGAGGAAATTGTGGAAGCTGCGGTCTGGGCTGCTGACAACGGATACGGCTCCGTCTGTCTGCAGGCGGGTGAGCGCCGCGACGAAAAGTTCATTGAATTCATCTGCGAGTGCCTGCGGGAAATTCATCTTAGGACCAAGCGTCCGATGCTGCCCAAGGGTGTCGGCGTGACGCTTTCCCTGGGAGATCAGCGGGAAGAAACCTATCGCCGCTGGGCAAAGGCCTGCGGGAATCCGGAGTCGATCCGCTACCTGGCGCGCTTCGAAACTTCGAATCCGGAGCTTTTCAGTCTGCTGCACTCAACCCCCGGCACCAACGAAAAGAATCTCGAGCACCGTTTCGAATGTCTGCGCAGTCTGCGCCGTGCGGGGTACCAGCTCGGCACGGGCGTGATGATCGGCATTCCGGGTCAGACGCTCGAAGACCTCTGCCGCGACATTCGTACGTTCCAGCAGCTTGACGTGGACATGATCGGCATGGGACCGTACCTGAAGTGCGAAGGAAATGACCTCGAGTCTCTCGGGCAGATGGAGCCGAAGGCGCTTTTGCAGCTTGCGCTCAATATGATCGCCGTGACGCGTCTCGTCATGGGGCCGATCAATATTGCCGCCGCCACGGCGCTTCAGGCCATCCGTGACGACGGACGCGAAATGGGCGTCGAGTACGGCTGCAACGTCGTGATGCCGAATCTTTCGCCGCAGCGCTTCCGCAAGGGCTATCAGCTTTACGACAACAAGCCCTGTCTCGATGACGAACCGACGCACTGCGCTTCGTGCCTTGAAAGGCGAATTGAAAGCCGAGGCCGTCTGGTGGGCTGGAATATGTCGGGAAGCTCCCGTCGATTCCTGCGCCGCGTCGGACGCCCCGATGAGGTGCGTCCGATCAAGGAATTCACCGCCGAAGGCAAGCGTCTCATCCGCCTGCATTCAGTTTGATTGCCTGCAAGAGCTTTGGCCGGCAAACACTAAGCCGGATCGGCGTGAATGCGCCGGATCCGGCTTTCAGCGTTTCGGGCCGTCGATGAATCAAACAAAGTTGACAATGAAGAGCAGGACCGGAAGCGCAAAGACCAAACCGATCGTCGTCGCGCCCACGGCTTCGGAGGCGAATTCTTCATCTGCACCGTGAGCACGGGCGAGAACGGCAATGACGCTTGACACCGGAAGCATGGTGGCGGCAACAAAGACTTTGCGCATCATGGGGTCGAGATCAAACGGTGCCGATACCAGATACATCACGAGCGGGCGCAGAATAAAGCACGAAAACATGACATACCAAACCTCTCGGGGCACGTGTCTGAGCTTTTCGAAGCCGACGCGGTGAATCGTCATGCCGATGAAAATAAGTGCCAGCGGAGACGCAATGGAGCCGAGGCTCTTAAAGGTTCCCATGAGAAAGCTCGGGATGGGTATGGAGATGAGCACGAAAACGATGCCGAGCAGGAACGCAACGACGGGCGGCGCGAAGATGACCTTGACGCTTTTGAGTGAAAAGAACTTCGGACGCACGCCGCCTCTGCGGGCTACCCCGTCCATTTGAATGCGGTAGAGGCCGGCCGACCAGATGAAAAAGCAGTTGGCAAAGAAGTAGACGAGCAGGTAGGGAATGCCGGCTTCGCCGAACAGCGCGGTTGTCATCGGCACGCCCACGAAGAGCACTGTTGCGCCCGAAAAGCTCGCAACGAATACGCCTCCGAGCTCCTTTCTCACGAGTCCGACTCGAATCATTGCCTCGGATATTGCCCAGTTAAGGCCGATGGTGATGAAAGGCAGAAAGGCCATCTCGAGGAGTTCGATCATTTGCTCGCGGCCGAACTTCGAAGTCACTGAATAAAAGAGAAAAACCGGAATGAGTGCATTAACGAGCTTGGCGATTGTGGCGCGGCCGGCGTCTGAGATGGTTCCATGATGGGAAAGCCACCAGCCGTAGCCGGCGACTAACACCAAAACCATGGTGTTGGAGATGGATTGGAGGAGAGCTTCTGACATAAAGAGTGCCCGGCTAATCCGGGTTTTTAAGGTTCGGGGGTTCCCTAATAGCTTTAGTCTAGGCCCAGAGCGGTTAAAGCTTCCTTGAGGACTTATACGCAATACATCGGCGGAAGACGAAATCAAATGTATTGACCGGTAATGCTCTGCGCCTCGGCTTTGACGTCTTCGGGCGTGCCCTGAACCACCAGTTCGCCGCCGGCATCCCCGCCGCCCGGTCCGAGATCGACGATCCAATCGGCCGAACGGATAACATCGAGATCGTGCTCAATGACAATGACTGTCGCGCCGCTCGCAAGGAGCTGTTCGAAAACTTTAAGGAGCACGGCTACGTCTGCCGGGTGAAGTCCGATGGTGGGTTCATCAAAGACAAAGAGCGCATCGCTCTGGCCTCTGCCCATTTCACTCGCGAGTTTGAGACGCTGAGCTTCGCCCCCGGAAAGTCCGGGTGTGCCTTCGCCGAGCGTGAGGTACCCGAGACCGAGATCAGCGAGCGTTTTAAGGCGCGAGGCGACGGTTTTAAGGTCTGCGCACGCTTGAAGCGCTTCGTCGACATCCATGTCCATGAGCTCGGGCAGCGAATAAGTGCGCCCGGCCTTGTTTGTGCGTTTGATAAGCTGCGCCTCCTTGGCGTAGCGCGATCCTCTGCAGTCCGGGCACGGAATATCAACGTCGGGAAGAAACTGCACGTCCAGACTCACCACGCCCGTGCCGTCGCAGGCGGGACAGCGCAGACGGCCGGTGTTGTAGGAAAAATCGCCGCTCTTCCAGCCGCCCGCCCTGGCGTCTGCCGTCCGGGCAAAGACTTTGCGGAGTTCGTCGTGGACATCAGCGTAAGTTGCAGCAGTAGAGCGAATATTGGTGCCGATGGGAGAGGCGTCAATGAGCTGCGCGCGGGTGATGCCGGGCGCTTCTGCGGCACGGACATGGGCGGGGAGCGCTCTGCCTGCGGCTGCCGCCTGAAGCGCAGGGACGAGGCTTTCGAGCACCAGCGTGGATTTTCCCGATCCCGATACGCCGGTTACCACCGTGAGCCGCCCCTTGGGAAAATCGACTTCCAGAGGCTTGACGGTGTGGATCGCGAGCGTAGAAAGATGAATGCGCCCGAAGGCAAACATTTCATCCTTAGCGGCGCGTGACGTGCGCGCGGGCGCTGCACGGCCGGCGAGGTAGGGTCCGATGCGGGAGGCGGCGTTCGATTCTATGGATGCGACGGTGCCCTGAGCCAAAAGGGTGCCGCCCTTTGCGCCGGCGCCCGGCCCCATTTCAATCAGCCAGCCCGCCTCGCGCAGCACCTGCACATCATGATCAACGAGCACGATGGAATTGCCGTCGGCGAGGAGGTCGTGCATAACGCCGATGAGTCCTTCGAGGTTGGCCGGATGGAGGCCAATCGAGGGTTCATCGAGCACGTAAAGCACGCCGGTTGTCCTGTTGCGCACGGCGCGGGCGAGCTGCATGCGCTGACGTTCTCCCGTTGACAAAGTCGAAGATGCGCGGTCAAGCTGCAGGTAGCCGACGCCCAAGTCCGTGAGCCGCTTGGCAGCATCGAGAAAGGATTCGACAAGACGCTCGGCCATTGGGTGCATCGGCGGCGGAAGCGATGCCTCAATGCCTTTGACCCAATCAATGGCTTGCGTGAGCGTCATGCGGCAGACCGCGTCGAGAGAGATGCCGCGAACGCGGGGCGCCCGGGCAGCGTCCGAGAGCCGATTGCCGCCGCACGCCGGGCAGACGGATTCCTTGAGAAACTTTTCCACCCGTTTCATGCCTTTTTCGTCTTTGACCTTGGTGAGCGCATTTTCAACCGTGTAGACAGCATTAAAGTAGGTGAAATCAAGTTCGCCCGCACTGTTGGTGTTCTTGGCTTTGTAGAAGATCCGTTTTTTGACGGCCGGCCCGTGAAAAACGATGTCGCGCTCCTTGGGACTGAGATCCTTGAAAGGCACATTCGTGCGCACGCCCATCGCGCGGCAGACGTCGACCATGAGCGACCACATCAGGGTGTTCCACGGCGCGACGGCGCCTTCTTCAATTGTGAGGTTTTCATCGGGAACGAGCGTCGATTCGTCAACTGTTCGGATCAGACCCGTGCCGCTGCATTTAGGACAGGTCCCGCGGCTGTTAAAGGCCAGATCTTCTGCGCCCGGCGCAAAGAAATGCACGCCGCAGGTCGGGCAAACGATTTCCTTTTCAGCGGCGACATTGAGCGTCGGCGGTACGTAGTGTCCGTTTGGACAGCGGTGGCTTGCCAGGCGCGAGAAGATGAGGCGCAGGCCGTTGAGGAGTTCTGTTCCCGTTCCAAAAGTACTGCGGATCCCGGGAACAGCAGGCCGCTGGTGCATGGCGAGCGCCGCCGGCACATAAAGCACTTCGTCAACGACGGCCTTTGCGGCCTGCGTCATGCGGCGCCGGGTGTAGGTTGAAAGCGATTCCAGATAGCGGCGCGAACCTTCCGCATAGAGCACCCCGAGCGCGAGCGACGATTTCCCGGAACCCGATACGCCGGCAATGCCGACGATCTGATTGAGCGGCACCTCCGCATCGATGTTCTTTAAGTTGTGTACGCGAGCGCCGCGCACCAGAATGCTCTTCGGGATCATGGCGAATCAACCATAAAAAAGGACGGCGAAGCGCCGTCCTTCCGATTTTCAGAGAGAGAATGGCAGTGCCGAAAGGTTACTGCGCTGTCGGCTCCACGTCGACCGCTTCACCGAGGAGGAAGAAACGGCCGCCGGAAACGTAATGCGTGGTGCGCATCTCTTTGGGCGCGTGCTCGAAGTCGGGTCTGCCGTTTTGGTAGACGCGTTCATCTCCCCAGGCGGCAACGGCCTGCCCGAGGAAGAGGTCGTACTTCTTTGAAAGTTCGTCCGTTTCGGGGAGTTTCTTGAAAATGGCCCAGGCCGAGCAGCCGCGGGCGAGCGGAATCTTGAAGCCTGGCTGCGTGAAGAGCGCCATCCCGCTTTTTTCGAGTTTTTCGGGATCTGCATTCTTGCTCACGGATCCAAGAGACAGGAGCTCAGGAAGAATGCCCGCAGAAGCAACGCCGAGCGCAAAGTATTCGGATTGATCCATGAGCTTGCGGGTGTAGTGAGATTTGTCCACTACCACCAACACCTTGTCGTAGTCGAGCGGCGAGGCCCAGCTCGCCGGCATCATGTCCGTCTTGCCGTCGTGTTCTGCAGACACAAGCACCGTGCCGCCCAGGTTAAAGAGCTGCCAGATTTTTGCCGCATCCAGCGCGGCGATTTTGGGTTCAGTCATTGAAATTAGGCTCCAAAGCATCAGCAGCTGCCGCAGGCGGACCTCGCGCATGATGCGCGGCCTGAGCGGGAGTGCCGATAATGAAAATGCTTCACATTATGCTCGAGTGCAGACGGATCGTCTGCATTTCGCAATTCTTTGGTACTGATCCTAACCGTCTTCGCCCTTTGCCGTGGGTACAAAAAGATCGAAAAACTGCGCGATTGTGATCGATTGATACGGAAAAAAAGGGAGTCCCGCTCAAACGAAACTCCCTGAAAGGTTATGAATATGCGGCTGGACGCAGGCCCTTATGCTCTGGCACGCACAACGTCAATGATCGTGCCGTCGCGGTACTCGACGATCCCGACGATGCGCTCGCCCTCGGGAATCGGACGGGCCTTGCCGCAAAGCCGCTCGGCCTTTTCACGGAGCTTTTCGATCGAATGAACTGGAAGCTTCGCTTTCGTGAAGCGCTCAAGCAGGTCTGTGCGGCGCGGATTTACCGCAATGCCCCACTCGGTGACGAGAACGTCAACGGTTTCGCCCGGCGTGCAGATGGTGCGTACGCGGTCCTTGATCACCGCGATGCGCGAGCGGGTGAGGTTGGCCGTGATGATGGTCATCTTCGCGCCGGCCGCAGCGTCGCTGTGACCGCCCGAACCCCCCATGATGGCCCCGGCGGAGCCCGTCAGCACGTTCACGTTGAAGTCTGTGTCGATCTCAGTGGCGCCGAGAATGGCGCAGTCGAGCTGATTCACAATGCAGCCCGAATTAAAGGGGCTTGCATAGAGACATGCGCCGACCTCTTCATGAGCGGGATTCTCACGAACGGAGCGCACGGCTTCGAGGTCAAAGTCCTGTACGTCAAGGATGCGCTTGAAGAGGCCTTCTTCGAGCATTTTGACCAAGAGACCGGTGATGCCGCCCATGATGAAGCTGCCGACGACGTGCTTCTCTCGCATCATTTCCGCGATAAAGGCCGCTGCGGCGAGCGAAGCGCCGCCCGCACCAGTCTGAAGCGAAAAGCCGTTCTGAAGAAGGCCGGAAGCAGCAATCGCCTTGGCGGCGTTCTGAGCGATGAGGAGCTGCACCGGGTCTTTCGTCACCTTGGTTGTGCCGGAAACAATGCCGTTGGGATCGCCGATCTTCTCGAGCTCAACGACCCAGTCGACGCGTTCCTGAGAAATGGAGATCGGCGTGAGCGGATAAGGCTGCAGATTATCTGTGACGGCAACGACCTGATCGGCATAGTCCGCATCCGGGAAGGCGTAGCCCAGGGAGCCG
>OGQE01003161.1_pt1 | contig 10518 bp, 10 predicted proteins | sample 1553131 | NCBI WGS metagenome assembly OGQE01 (sample SAMEA2579929, study PRJEB22360) | human gut metagenome | biome: human gut; feature: human-associated habitat; material: faeces | place: Denmark | collected 2008/2010
AAGCGTGAATTGTACACATGATACCACTCTGGATTGGAGCGTATTTGTTAAGAGCGTCAGCCATAGGAGCTAAACAGTTTGTTGTACAAGAAGCTGCAGAGATAATTGTATCTTCTGGTTTTAATACTGTATGGTTTGTATTGTAAACAACTGTTGGAAGGTCGTTTCCAGCAGGAGCGGAAATAACAACTTTCTTAGCACCAGCATTGATATGAGCCTGAGCTTTTTCTTTGCTTGTGTAGAATCCAGAACACTCAAGAACTACGTCAACACCGATTTCTCCCCATGGGCAATTGTTTGCATCTGGGAAAGCGTAGATTTTGATTTCCTGTCCGTCAACTGTGATGGAATCTTCTCCAGCTTTTACTGTAGCTGCTTTCTCATATGTTCCCTGAGAAGAGTCATATTTTAATAAGTGCGCAAGCATCTTAGGGCTTGTTAAATCGTTGATAGCTACTACTTCATAGCCTTCTGCACCAAACATCTGTCTGAAAGCTAAACGACCGATACGGCCAAATCCATTAATTGCAACTTTTACTGCCATGGTAATTCCTCCTAAGTTTTAGATATTTCTTTGACATTAAAGTTCGCAGGAAATATGCCCTCCTGCGCTGTGATTTGACTTTCTCTGTCAAATCCTTAACTATTTTACCTAATTATTGCCAAGATTTCAAGTAGTATTTTGCATAAAATTATAGATTTTTTTTCATCACTTTTATGCTATTATGATATTGTTGCCATTTTTCCTGCAAGTATACAGAACTTTTGGCCTTAAATTACAATTTTTTACCCTTATTTTAAATATGCAGGAAAATACAAATGCAAATTTTTACCAGAAAGGAAACACGGTTATGATTTACACAGACACACATCTTCACTCCTCTTTTTCTTCCGATTCAGACACACCGATGGAACTGATGATCAAACAGGGCATCCGTCTCGGAATGAAAACGTTGTGCTTTACCGAACATTACGATCCCTGCTATCCGGACACTCCTGATGGTCTGGACTTCCTTTTAGATTTTGAAAATTATAAAAAGACTCTTTTTACTCTCAAGGAAAAGTATGCCTCACAAATCGAGATTTTATACGGACTTGAACTCGGCGTGCAGCCGCATCTTGGGCAGACACTCGCTAACTTTTATAAAAAATATGGCAATGATTTTGATTTTATCATCAATTCCTGCCATATCGTAAATGGAATGGATCCTTATTATGGAACTTATTTTAAGGAAATGGGTGCAACCCGCGGGCTTATGAACTACTTTGAAACGATTCTTGCAAATTTAAAAGTTTTTCCACACTATCAGTCTGTCGGTCATCTTGATTATGTCTGCCGCTACCTGCCAGAGTCTTCACAGACATTCTTTTATGACCATTTTACAGATGTTCTTGATGAAATTCTTATTGAAATCATTGAGAGGAATCGTGCTCTTGAGGTAAACACGGCAGGTCTTAAGTATGGACTTGACTGGCCAAATCCTGATATTTCTATTTTGAGAAGATACCGGGAGCTTGGCGGGGAACTTATCACGATTGGAAGTGATGCACATCAGCCGGAGCATATGGCGTGGGAGTTTGATCATGTGCCTGCTATTCTCCATAGGGCTGGTTTCCATCATTATGTAGTGTTTAAGGGGAAGAAACCGATGTTTTATGATATTTAAATGCTGACGCAACTAAAAAAGGATATAACTAGCAGCTGTTCTATAGTCGCTGCGCTTAAAATGCTCAACCGCATCTTAATCTTGCTCCGAAGCCACATCTGCTAGTTATATCCTTTTTTAGTTGCTGACTTTGAATATCATAAAGTATTGTTTCTTCTCAAATAATCTCTTAAAACAAATCCAGCATATTATCAAGATATATTGCTTCTCTGATATGTATCTGATATTCTGGCTTAACCATATAATAAAGCAGGAATTCCAGCACCAATGCACTGCCAAGTCCCCGTCCTTCAATTTTGAAATTCGAAAATCCCATTGGCAGATAGCTGTTTTGGATATCCTCTATCCCGATAAATCCTGAATTCTTCATTGCTTTTGAAAAGCGGTATCCTTGTTCCGCATTCGGCGCAGTACAGTGATGTTCCGGGTAGTGCTCTCCCAGATTCTTCCTGCTCACTGCCTCATAGCAGCGTTTTCTATCCTTACAGCCAAACCAGCAGCATTCATTACATAGGAATTCCACTTTGTCTTTTTCTATTTGCGTTAAGGTATTTAACCTATCAAAAGACTTGTTCAAACGAAAATCTGGGACAACGTATTGAAAATCTTCTCTTTTTACTTCTTTTAAAAAGTCCTGAAAATTTGTCAGGACTTTTGTTGTTGATGAGACAAAGTAAAGGTTAGGATAGTTCTTTTTTAAATATTCTAATAACAGGTCCGAATGAATGATAACTCCATTTTGTATATCCCCAGTTTCTTCAAACAATCTGCAAAGCGCATTACATTTTTTATCCAAAAGATGTTCTTCTCTAAGCAGAGAATTACTAAAAGTCAGCCGGGCAGAAATCCCATACCCTTTCATTAAATCTAACACTTTCTTTGCATCGTCATCCCCAAATCCTGCTCGTCCTCCGCCCCAGATACAATCCGCTGGGGCACCATAGACAGATCCAATATCGCACCAATCATAAAAATATTCTCCATGTTCCCGAAATAACGGCAAAAACACTTTATACAATTCATAAAACTCAAACAGCCCCGGAAGATGATACTGTGCTATACTTCTTTTCACTTATAGTGCCTCCTTATTCTATCCGAAGCATCCGGTATCCGATTCCGATATGCGTCTGTATATACTGGAGTCCATTTTTATCTGGTTCAAGTTTTTTTCGTAATGTTGCCATAAACACCCTTAGTGAAGCAATATCATTTTGTGAACAATTCCCCCATATCTGCTGTGTGATATAGGTATGCGTTAATACCCTTCCGACATTACGTGACAAAAGACATAAAAGCTTATATTCAATTGGTGTCAGATGCAGTTCTTTTCCTTTCAGATAGGTACAGCCAGCTGTATAATCTATTTTCAATTGTCCGTTAATAAAAATAGAAGCTTCCTGTTCTTCTCCCGCCTGAATAATGGCAAGGCGCCGCTGTGTCACCCGTATGCGGGCAAGCAGTTCTTCCACCGAAAAAGGTTTTGTAATATAATCATCTGCCCCGGAATCTAATGCTTCTATTTTATCGCTGTCTTCACTTCGAGCGCTGATAACAATAATCGGCATATTGGACCATGTACGGATTTTTTTAATTACATCTACTCCTTCCATATCCGGAAGACCCAGATCTAAGAGGACAATATCTGGATGATGTGAAGATGCTTCCATTATCGCAGATGCTCCATTTTTAGCCGTAAGATATTTATAATCATGCATTTTTAATGTTGTTACGATGAGATTTCGTATCGGACGGTCATCCTCCACAACAAGAACTACTGTTTTATTCATTTAATGTCACCTCGCTAAGTGGTAAAGTAAAAGTAAAAATACATCCTCGTGGTGTATTATCTGTAAGAAGGAGCCTTCCATCATGTGCTTCTATAATAGATTGGCAAAGTGACAGACCCAGACCGAGACTTCTCTGGCTGTCTGCAATCGTACTTTTCCCAGTATAAAACATCTCAAAGATATATGGCTTCATTTCATCTGCAATACCCGGTCCATTATCCTCCACACAGATCTGTGCTTTTCCATTACATTTCATTCCCCGGATACAGATTTTCGAACCTTTCGGTGTATATTTTATGGCATTATCAATGAGATTCACTAGTACCTGTATGATAAGCTGCACATCCATTCGGACAAGAATCAGTTCTTCACACTTTGTCACAATTGTATATTCATCATGCTTCCTGCTGATATGACGCAAAGATTCTGCAATGACTTCATCAAGTAACTGATCTGTAAATTTAAACTTCAGTCGCCCATCATTAAGCCTTGTAATAGATAACAGATTCTCTACCACGCCAATGAGCCATTCAGAATCATCATAAATATCCACATAAATCTGCTGCTTCGTTTTACTGTCCAGGCACGCTCCGTTATTTAAAAGCATATCCGCATTGCCGGAAATAGAACAAAGCGGCGTCCTTAGATCATGAGAAATCGCACGCAGTAAATCTGCTCGCAGCTGTTCATTTTTCGCCAAAACAGCATTCTTCTCTTTTTCTATTGCATTGCGCAGATTTTCCATAGCAAGCGCACATTCATTTACTACGGAAAGTAAAATGCTATACTCAACGGAATCAAAAACATCTTTGTTCGCCGGGATTCCAATTACACCATATACGTGATCACCAATGCGGATTGCTAAATATAAACATTTTGCATTTTTAAAATAATTCGTTCCTACTCCTGCACGCTTATTATTTTCATAGACCCATCTGGCAATCTTTTGTTCTTCCGGTATTAAAAATTGCTGATCTGTTTCTTCTTTGTTTTTATAAAATACCTGTCCCTGTGACAATTTCCCCTCTTCTACAATATATGCAACAATATCCCGGTTCAGTAAACGAACCAACTGCGTGCAGGTGACACGTAGCATCTCTTTACTGCTCCTCGCTTTTTGCAGCAGGCGGTCTGTGTCGAATAATACCTGCGTTCGAAATGCGAGCTGAGAGTAAATCCTTGCATGCATTTTTAATTTAGCGGAAAGAGTTCCCGCCAACACAGAGCATACCAGCATAATCGCAAAAGTTACCGGATATCCAACTGCATATGTCTGGAAAGACATCCTCGGTTCCGTAAGAAAAAAGCAAAATAAAACAACGCTTAAAAAGGAACCTGCGATACTGCACAGATAACCGTCTGTCAAAATAGAAGTAATCAATACACCAAGGATATAAATCGTAACGATATTCGTATCTGTAAAATGCAGTTTCTGAAATAAAAGACCAATAATAGTACATATCATAAATATAAAAACCGTCACAAAACAATCTTTCATTGACGGTTTCTTTACATATAATGCAAAATGCTGCTTTAATACGCCTTCTCTTCTTTCATTTTCTTCCATTATTTTAATTTCCCGCCTTTTACTTGAATTCAAGAGTATATTAGAGTATATCATACTGCTTTATCACCGTCAAAACACTGCCTCTTATCTTTCTTTTTTGAATCATAAATTATCATACCTGCTTTACCACATTTTTTTTGATAATCATGTATTTCTTTTAACAACTCTTCATCAGAAATTTTATCCAAAGATATAATTTTACAGGATTGCGTATTTTCCCTCTCCTCTATAATAAATGCTTTGTAATTTTCATTGATGAAATATCCAATCTTTCCCATAACAAAAAAAAAACAATAAACATTACCAATACTGTTAAGAGTAAAATTACTTCTTTCATCATTTATCCCCTCTTTAATTTAAATATGGAAACACTTTTTAATTGCCTTATGCTCTCCGATTACTAAAAGAGAGATATTTCCTGTAAAAAATGTATCTGGAGATATTGCCATGCTAAGCTCTCCATTATTTTTTATTGCCAGGATATTAATATCATATTTTCTTCGAATATCCAGCTCTCCAACCGTTTTTCCAATCCACTCTTTCGGTACTTCCACTTCAAATATTGCATGGGAAGCATCTACTTCCATATAATCAAGGATATGGTCATCGGTATAACGGATTGAAGCCCATTTTGCCACCTGTTTTTCTGGATAAATCACTTTATCTGCACCATTTCTTAAAAGGAACTTCTCCTGAACATCCCTCTCTGCTCTCGAAATAACCATTTTTGCACCAAGTTCCTTTAATAGAGATGTGGTCTCTAATGAATTTTGAAAGCTCCCTCCAATCGTAACAAAACAGATATCATAATTTCCAATTCCTAATGATTCTAAAAATTCCGCATTCGTGCTATCTCCAATCTGTGCATTTGTAACGTAGGGAAGGACTTTATCTACTCTGCCCTCATTGACATCTACCGCCATAATTTCATGCCCTAATTCACTAAGCTCCATTGCAATATGTCTTCCAAATCTCCCAAGTCCGATTAATAATATATTTTTCATAATTCGATTCTCCCTCTGTGTTATTTAACGGATACCATACACGATCCTAACACTTATCCTACTGTTAATTTTTCTAATGGCAACCTTGCATTTCCCTTCTTTTTCTTTGAAAGGACCGCATAAATAAGAGTAAGTCCTCCTACTCTTCCAAGATACATGAGTATGATCAGTATGAATTGTGATACTATGTGAAGCTTTGGTGTGATTCCTAATGTAAGCCCTACTGTTCCAACCGCCGATGCTGCTTCATAAAGACATTCCGAAAGTGGAAGCCCTTCATATACACTGATCGTAATTCCTCCACATAAAAATAACATACAGTACATCATTGCAATCGTTGATGCATTCTTTATCACACTCCACTCGATTCTTCTTCCAAATGTTTCGACATTTTCCTGACTCCGGAATGTGGCAAATGCATTCAATATAAGCACTGCAAAAGTTGTTGTCTTCATACCTCCTGCCGTAGAACTTGGCGAACCTCCGACAAGCATAAGTATAATAATCATTGCTTTTGAAACTTCTGTCATTTTAGAAATATCCATAGTATTAAATCCGGCAGTTCTTGGAGTTACTGCCTGAAAAGCCGATGCAAGCAGACGTTTTCCCACTGACAGATGAGTAAAATCAGAAAAAAAGAAAAAAACAGCTGGTAAAACTATCAAAAGTGCGGTTGTCACAAGTATAATCTTACTCTGCATATGATACTTTCTAAAGTGGGTTTTATTAATACAAATATCCTCCCACGTAAGAAATCCTATACCACCTGCTATAATTAAAAACATAATCACTACATTTACAATCGGATTTCCTGCATAAGCGGTAATGGATGGAAATGGATTCGCTGGCGTACCTAAAATATCAAATCCAGCATTACAAAAAGCTGATATGGAATGAAACACTGCCATCCAGATTCCTTTTCTTCCAAAATCATGATAAAAAACCGGCAGCAACGCTAATGCTCCTGCCATCTCAATAAATAATGTCCCCTTTAAAATAAACTTTGTCAGACGGACAATGCCTCCTACTTTATGCGCAGAAATTGCATTCTGCATCGTGCTGCGCTGCATCAGAGAAATCTTTCTGCCTGACAGCATAAATACAGAAACGGCAACAGTAACTACACCAAGTCCTCCTATCTGTATCAAAAGTAAAATAACTACCTGCCCAAAAACAGACCAGTAACTTCCTGTATCCAAGACAGCAAGTCCCGTTACACATACTGCGGAAGTTGATGTAAAAAGCGTCTGATTAAATGGAGTTATCACTCCTTCGGCAGAAGAAACTGGCAGCATTAATATAATTGCCCCTAGCAAAATAACACTTGCAAATCCCAGAATAATTAATTGAAAAGAAGACAAATGCTTCTTTTTATGTATGTCCTTTGACATAAATCCCTCCTGTGTATTAATATTTCATCCGGCATGTTTCCCTCATTATATATGTACCCATTCAAAGATAGTGTAAATATATCAGCCACCATATTAAGATTACATAAAGATTTTTTCGTTCTGGATCTCTTTGGAAGCTGTTTGTTGGCTGCCCATGCAAATTCAGGATTTATTTTGAGAAAGATTTGAGGGAGGCTTCAGACAGTTGTGACCTTTTGAGGAATTGAAATACTGGAGGACTGACACTTATCTTATCATTTTAAATTATTTGATATTATAACTATCTTTGGAAGATCTCTGGGATTTAGCCATTTGCCTTATAACTTTTTTGCTTTCTTTAGCATTTTTACCACAAATGAATTTGTTTTTTCAAAAAACAAATTCATAAACACGCTCTAGTTAATAGAAAAAAGTAGTGACTATAAATAACTATACGATTATGGCACTGGTTCAAGTGTCAATCCTATAGAATTTCATTTACCTTCAGGAGTTCGTCTGCTCCGTAGCCTGACAAATCAGAATTTTTAAATTATTTTTTTTTGCTAACCGAATGGAGGCAATATTATTTTTCTCTATTCTGGTAACAATTTTCGTGAAGCCTAAATATTCTTTGCCGAAGTGAATCAGAGGAGGAAGAATTTCTGAGGCGATTCCTTGTTGCTGCCATTTTTTTAGAACAGAATAACCGATTTCGGCAGAATATTCATTAAAATCGTTTTCGGGATATTTTTCGGAAGTTTTTTCGGAAGAGTGCTCAGAAATATTTTTGCTTTTTTTCCCGGGAATTTTCTCTGACAAATTCTCAGAAATTTTAAAATTTTTTTCTTTTGAGTTTAGGGTGTCTGAAGTTATTACATTTTCAAATGGTGAAAAACCGGCAATTCCTAAAAAAGTCTCATTTTCTTTGTTGAAGATTCCATAAATTCCATATCCATAAAATGCATATTGATTTTTTATATAATTTTGAAGAAATTCTTCGGCTTCTGCGTATGTGGTACAGTTTTGTGGAAAGAAGCAGCCGGAAGGGTTGTTTTTATTTTCTTCTTGCAGTTGCAGAAGTTCAGGGAGTTGCCTGGTGGTGAGTTCTCGGATGATGCAGCGGTTTGTGGTGGTTATAGTTAGAGGTTTTTTATAATGTCTGCAATACACTTCATTTAAGAAAAATGGACTGAGTCCATCTGTATCTAAAATCAGCCACGGGGTCCCCATCAGGGATTCTTGTCTGTTATTTTTGTGTGAAAATGCGATGACGGGAAGGTTGTGTTTTTTTGCAAGTTCTATGTTTTTGTCAAGATCACATAAAATAAGCGAAAAATCTGGGAAATCAGTCAAGGCAGGAAACTCTTTAGAAATTATGAAATTTATGGTATAGTTAAAATATTCTGAGGAAAAATTCCGGGCAATATTATTTCCCTGGATTTCGTCCATAATAATAAAAAAGTTAAACATAACAGAATACCTTTCATTTTATTTTTGTATATTCTTGTTTATCATACGAAAGAAAAGAAAGATTGTAAAGGATATCTGTTTTGGAGGTAAACAATGCGAAAGGAAGAGAATACAGAAAAAGATGAGCTGTATGGCAAGCTGCAAGTTCATTTTATAGAGAATGTAGAGGCTGAGGAATCTTCTGAAGAAAAAGAATCGGATTCCGGAAATCTTTCTGATGAGACAGCTAGAAAGTCTGTATCGGCAGAAAAGGAGAATAGAGCAAAGAAGCTAGTACAAAAGGATATAGAGGAGGCATCGGCCAAATCAAAAGGGAAAAAGTCAGAGACCCAATCAGATAGTTCCAAAACTGATAGCGAAGATGATGTAAAAGAACAAAAAGGCAGCCGAAAGCGCAGACATAGCAAGGTAGATAAGCAGGAGGCAGAAGCTGTTGAGGAATCTTTTTATAAGGTAACAGGTGAGGCAGAGGAACATAAGTCTCACCCTGTTAGAAATGCAATATTAGGATTATTAGTCCTGATTCTTGTGGCAAGTGCGGTTGTATCCTACCCAATAGGAAAGGAATATTTTCAGGAAAAATCCGTAGCAGGCAAGGATATTGAAATCACGATTGAAAAGGGAAGTACTTCAAGAGATGTAAGTGCGATTCTTAAGAAAAAAGGTATCATTCGATACGAGGCAGCATTTTTATTGAAGCTATATTTCTCTGATTATAAAGGAAAGCTTCGCTATGGAACATTTGATTTAAATAATGGAATGAGTTTGGGTAAAGTTATCAAAGAACTGGCAACGCAGGATGGTCAAAAAGAGAATAAATTCACCATTCCAGAAGGATACACGATTGAGATGACGGCAAGCAAACTCGAAAAAGAAGGAATTATGTCCGCCCAGGAATTCCTTACTGCAGTAACGAATGCAGCTGTGACATCAAAGTATAAAGATGTCCTTCCGAAAAAGAAAAAAGTATTTTATCAGTTACAGGGATATATTTATCCGGATACCTATTACTTAGCGAAAGATATTACCGGTGATCAGCTTGTGGCAAAGATACTCGATGAATTTGATAAAAAGTTCGATGCGACAAGACAGGAAAAAGCGAAAAAGCTTGGTATGACAGTGGAAGAAGTTCTGATTCGTGCATCTCTTTTACAGAAAGAAACAGAACTTCCGGAGGAATATCCAATTATCGCAGGCGTTATTCAGAATCGTCTTGATAAAAAGATGAAGTTACAGTTCGATTCCACTGCTGTATATGCTATTACAAAAGGCCAGTATGGAATCGCACGAGTAATGTATAAAGACTTAAAAGTGGATTCTCCATATAACACATATAAGCATAAAGGCCTGCCAGTTGGACCAATATGTAGCCCAAGCTTAGAAGCGATTGATGGAGTGTTGAATCCACAGAAAAATGATTATCTGTATTTCCAGATGGATACAGTGAAGAATGATGGCTCAAATATTTTCAGTAAAACTTATGAGGAGCATAAGGCGGCTTCTGCGCCTACAGAAGCCGCAGCAGAAACCACAACAACGGCTGCAAAACAAAAAACAAAGAAGAAATAAAGCCCTGATTTGTTGAGACAAAACGGACGCCCGAAAAGAGAGCCTATCCCCTATATTTGTGACTTTAGTCGCGGCGGTTTGAAT
>OGQE01003162.1_pt1 | contig 10506 bp, 10 predicted proteins | sample 1553131 | NCBI WGS metagenome assembly OGQE01 (sample SAMEA2579929, study PRJEB22360) | human gut metagenome | biome: human gut; feature: human-associated habitat; material: faeces | place: Denmark | collected 2008/2010
ACTTTACTCGCTGCACTTTCAAATATAATATTTTCTCCCTGAGATAGCCAATCGTAGGTCTGCATAATATACCTCTTTCTAAATCATTAAAAATTTCTGTTTTCTGCTCTTTGAAAAATTTCTCTGTTTGCAATAACAAAATTTCGTATGGTCAACTCATATATATTACCAACAACACCGATTAACCCACCAAACAGAACATTATAAATCAATGAGATAACTATCGGTGTCATGCTTTCATATCTTGATATAATAGCAATAGGTCTTTGGAGCAATTCCTTACTGTATTTATAATCTTTGTATCCTGCTACTATATTTAAAATTCCTATGGCCATAACAGCTAATGTGTAAATTGATGCATCATAAAAAGCAAACATATAAATTGCGCCTATTATTTGCAACGCTCCTATGACTATCCATATAATCGCATTTGTTTGATTTTTCTGCGAAAGCTGTGCAAGCATATTTTTCATAGTTATATCATCATTACCAAAAGCTGCATTATTCGGATTTTGATATGCGTTTGCATTTTGATATTGATTTGTATTCTGATATGAATTCACATTCTGTGTATTAGATACACTTTCCTTTGCTTGTTTCACGCTTTCTGTATTAAAACCACACGAAGGACAAAATTTCTCCTCCGGTTTTAACTCATGTCCGCAATTTGTACAAAATTTGTTCATCTTATTTTCCCCTAAAAATTAATAATTTATTTTGATTTATTTTTTTATTTACTTAAATTGTAGTGTTATATCATAATCCGACATTTGTCTACATCCGCCCTGCATTTTACTTCCGCAAATCATCTGACTATTTTTCCGGTGACATTTTTTCCGGCAACGTTGAAATATCTATGGAGCTTTCACTGCAATCTACCATATACTTAATTCCGTTACTACAATAAAAATCTTGATATCCTTTTATATACATTGCATTATCAAGCATTTCTTCAATTTTATCTGTGTCAACTTCATCATCACTTATAGAAAAAGCACTTATTACTGTATCAACAATATCATCATAATATTCTTCATAATATTCTGAATCCACATTAAAATCTATAGCAAATATCTTATCATTATCACTGTACGTTGTAATCATTGTGTAGCCACCCGTATCATTCCATATATATGAGTTAAGTTTGTCCGATTTTTTTAACTCAGCCGATTTCACAGATATCTCGCTATTTGTTACTTTGTTGAATTTATTAACATATTCTTTAATTGTATATTTAAATTGCCATTCTCCGGATGCACGTTCTTCTACCAAATCACTATATTGTGTACTAACTGATTTTGAAGATCCTTTATCATGATATACATTATATGCTTTTGTGTCAATGTCTTCCATAATAGGCGATAATATAAGGCAAGCTACAAAAGCTGCTGCCAAAACAGGTATTGTTACTTTTAAATTTGCACCGTACTTTGGCAATGTAGGATTTGCCGCTCTGTACATTTTTACTTCTTTATTGTATGAAAAATATTTTATTAGTGAAAAAATGCAAATCAGCACTGCCGCTATTATAGTCACAACCGATAACACTGACATTATATGAAGTAATGTTTTTTCAAATCCGTCCTCAAACCAAAACCACTTATCATAAAACGGAATCATTACAAGTGCAACAGATATAGCACCGATAATTGCATAAATACATGACGAACGTTTCTTTTCAGCCTTGAAGTAATCGTCATTATTATTAATCTCACAACCAAATATTTTCTTTACCGTAGCCCTAACTTTTTCTTCCGTGTCATTCTGTGCATATGAGTTTGTTTGGTAATTAAAATTTTGATTGTAATTTTGCTGTTGATTCACTTGTTGATTTACCTGCTGATTTACCTCATTTGCCACCTTTTCTTGATTGGTACTCTCCGGTTGCGTATTTTCGTTTGCAATTTCAGCACCGCAATTTGTACAAAACTTTGTACCCTCAACCAATTCTTTTCCGCATTTTATGCAAAATTTGCTCATCGTTATCCCCCTAATTTTAATATTTCTATAAGTATTATATCATATTGTGTCTATTTATCAAGATTTACGTCTTGTATATTGTGTCAATGAACAAGAAATTATATTAAAATAATATAAAGGAGGCGATTCAGTGAACAATATCAATTACGTCAATCTCGGCGAAAAAATTAAATCTACTCGCAAAGAACGCGGATACACCCAAGAAAAATTGGCAGAAATATGCGACATTTCCACAGGTTTTCTCGGGCATATCGAACGTGGTACAAGAAAGCTTTCTTTAGATACATTATTTTGTATCGCAACGGTTTTAAATGTCAGTATAGATTATCTTTTAATAGACTCGGCAAACAAATCAGACAATTTTCTTGAACAAATGGATTCGGTTGCTCGTTCTTTAAATCCGTCAGCCTACAATTCTTTTCGCAAAACCGTTAAAATTCTTGCGGAACATATTGATGAAATGTAACAAAAAAGACTTTCTATATCTACCGTTTTCATTATATCGGTATTCATATAGAAAGTCTTGTACTTTTTGTCCAATTTTAATTTATTTCCAACATTCCGTTGTAATACACATCAACCGTTGAGGACGCTCCGGTCAAAAACATATAATATTTACCTTTATGATTATAATGCGGCATTCCGTCCGTACTCAACAAATTATCATACTTCGTCTTTGCCATATCGTATGCCTGCTCGCTTGTGAAAGCCTGTATTGACAAGATGTCATTAATCGATTTACACTCTCCGCTTGTATCTGCCTTAACGTTCACAGTTCTTTTTGCCTTATCATATTCAACTTCCGCACCGAATTGCTCGGCAAATATTTTCAAAGGAATATATATTGTGTCGTTTATCTCGGCAGGCTGACAAGAAGATATTGTTATTTGCTCATACTCGTACGGATACGATGTTTTTATATTTTCATCATGCGTCACATACAAATTCCAATCCATATCATCAAATGACGAAAAGAATATTATTGTCTTGTCATTCATTATTGTAATTCGCTTTTCGCTGTCACCTGCCCAAGTTCCGCTGTCATAATATGCGTCAAGTTTTATCTCACGCGGGAATGTATCATACGGAACATATATTTCATCGTCAATCATAAGCACAGGATTATTTTCAAGTATCACTCTGTTTCCGTTTACATTAATCTGAATGTCTTTTTCCAAAATCTCATCCGCATTTATCGAACTTGACGATTTCGTGTCGGACGTCGTTTTGACGGTTATTTCATTACCGTTTAATTTTAGCGTTCCGTCAGTGTTGTCTGTATGAAAATCAACCGTATTATTATTTATCTCAGCCGTAACATTATTTATACTGTATATACCGCCGTTATTCTGCTGTTGCTTTAAATTAAACGTCATTATGTTATTGTCCACACTCAAAACCTCAAGCGAAACATTGCTGTCATTATGCCACGTTCCGATATAATCGTCATATTTGTTTTCGATATGTGTCTTTAAATTCATCACACACATACAGCACACAACCGCTATGCACAAAATTAAAACGGTTAAACCGATTGTCACACCGTTAATAAATTGCATTGACATAGCTCGTTTAAGCTGTTTGATGCTTTGGTATCTTTGCATTGGATCAAGACGTTTGCATTTTTGAGCAATCCCTAAAAGTCTGCCTTTCTCATCTGAATATTTCATAAGCTGTTCTATTGTTGCACCGAATGCGTATATATCGGTTTTATAATCGGTAGGCATCATACCGAATTGCTCAACAGGTGCATATCCGACCGTTCCCAAAACTGTTGTATCTTTTCTGACTTCGTTGTTTACAATTCTTGCAATATCATAATCTATCAGCCAAATATGTCCTTCGGAGTTCATAATTATGTTGTCGGGCTTTATATCTCTGTGTATAATACTGCACTTGTGCAAAGCCTCCATTGCAGATACAAGCTGTTTGGCTATCGAATTTATTTGACCTTTTGCAAATTCAAAGTGATTTTCCATAAATTCATTTAATGTTATACCTTGAACAAACTCCTCAATCACAACGGTTTTATCCGTCAATTCCACATCATATATCTTCGGAATATGATTGTTATTGATTTTTTGAAGCATTTTATAGATATATCTAATATCATCATTTACAGAACGCTTTATAAATCGTTGATTTGTTTTCGGATTGTAAATCACTTCGATTTTCTGCCTGTCATCATTCTTTAATACTTTTTCTAAAACAAAATCTTCCAAATTCGTCTGCTCCCCTCTTGCAAATAATGTCGATTTATACTATACTGTATAGTATAATACAATGTTGGGAGGATTGTCAATGAAAACCATAACTCAAGAATTACTCGACGGCTTGAAAAATGCCGATGATATAAAGGCTTTTCTTGATTTGCATGAACAAGATTTTTTATCACAATCACTTATTGACTATTTAAATGAATTGATGAACGAAAAAAATATAACCGTTGCACAAGTCGCTAAAAATTCAGGTATCGGTGAATATGTTTATAAAATTTTCAACGGTGAAAGAAATGCAAAACGCGATACACTCGTTGCGATTTCATTTGGTATGCACTTGACTTTTGAAGAAACACAGTTGCTTTTGCGTATTGCAAAATTTGCTATTCTTGATTCACGCGACCGCCGTGACGGAATTATAATTTATGCTTTGACCCACGGTTTAAGTATATTTGAATGTGACGATTTACTTAACAATGATAATCTTATAACCTTGGTATAAAAAAATCTCCGATGTTTATTCATCGGAGATTTTTATGTTATTCTGTATAAATTTTAATATTATCAAATTGTGCTTTTGAATAAGCTTTTCCGGCTTTAAAGTTCAGTCCTACAGGCATTATATCTGTTGTGGCGATTGAATATTTTTATAAGGCACAGTCATTTGAATGACGGTATGTTTCCTGTGCCAATGTTGCCATAACCGTGTCATAAAAACGTTTATCCTCAAACAATTTTGAAAACGCCTTCATCTGTTCTATATAACAATCCTGTGCAACCTGCTTAAACACCTCAGGGAATATCGACTTTGTATAAACTTCCTCATCATTTTTCTGTGCCTGACGGTTTAGTTTCTTGTTTTCCTTTGCCCTGTTGTAAAGAGTTTCAACGATAACTCTGTCGCCCTCCGAAAAAATACCGTCAAACCGTTCATTTATTTTGCTGATTATTTCTTCAAGCAAAGCATCTTCTTCGGGCATAAATCCTGCCGTTTTTAATGACTTCGGATTTTTGAGCGTTTTTGCTGTTTCCGCTGGTGCTAAACCAATATCTCCGTGAAAATCCTCTTGGTCTTTCACCTCATCTTCCGCAAGTCCTTCAAGCTCGGCATATTTCCTTACAGTATCTTTGATTTTTTCTAAATGTTCTCAGTGGTTTGTTGTATACGTTTTTAAACACTCACGTACACTGTATTGATAAAGAAAAGCCTGTACATTCCGTAATTTCTTCTATCGGCATATAGTATTTATGAGCATACTGTGTACTTTTGTAAGTCTTAAATCGCCACGCTCCAACGTGTAACAGGTGTTGTCGTAAAACAAGTACCTTTTGCCCGATAACTGCAAATATATTTCGTAAGTATCATGATAATGCTGAACAGACATATTGTGTTTGTTTTCACTTTTCAAATATTGAACATATAACTCGTTATGTGAAGAAAATGCTGTTCTTTTCATATCCTTTTACCTCTTTGTGTAATGATACATTAATATTATCACATTTTCTTGTCGTTGGCAATTATGAGTTCACAATCGCCGTTCTGCTATCGGCGTCCCAATCTACGTCATATCCCATATTTTCCGAAAGGAAGCGTAGCGGTACCATTGTTTTGCCGTTTACAAGTCTTGCTGGCACGTCCATTTTAGCGGGTTTATTATTTATTCTCGCGTTGACGTTATCTATTGAAAATGTTACTGCCTTATTATCAATCGTTGCCGTTGCTGTCTGAGTTTCACTATCCCATTCAACCTCTGCTCCCATTTGCTCGAACAAAAATCTCATAGGTACAAGCGTGCTGCCGTCTTCGATAATCGGCGGTTCATCAAAGCCGAGAATATCATCGTTAAACTTCACATAAACAGGATTATTAGGCAATTTTTCACGCAGCTGTGAAAATACTTCTTCCTTATTGCAAGCATAATAATTTCTATAATCTTTTTGTATCAATATTTCATCGCCTAATTCTGATATTCCTTGTATATTTGCCTTATCTACAATCATATACGCCCAATATATGCCGTCATTCGAGAATGCTAACACTGTATTATTATCAGTTTTATACTCATTTCTATAGTCAATTTCACAAAGATATTGACCTACTTTGTATTTAGGATAACCTGAATATGTTTCATATAAAATTTTAATTACATCGTCATTAAAACATAAATTATTACCAACAAACAGTTGATTTCTAAACTCAATTAAATCATACCCTTCAAAATCAAGTTTTCTCCATTCAAAATAGTCTGTACTATAATAAATACCATAATCATCGGAACTAATGCCAATAACTCGATCTCCATCTTTTTTGGGATATACATTTTTTGTTGATATATAAATCTTGTCATCTATAAAAGCCATTTGCGTTATCCAATTCGGAATTTCATATATATTTAATATTTGTTGAAAATCAGCTGAAAGTCTGTACAAATACTTTTGCATATTATATTTTCTATAATCAGGATTGCTCTGATATACCAAATAATCGTTTCCCGTCCACACATAAATATAACGATAATTCTTTAGTTCTTCCTTGACGTCTTCATTTTCTTCTACACTCATAAATTCAGTAGCGTCTTGTGATATTTTCGGTGGGTATGTATCCGTAATCCATTCTTTGCCACTCCATATTATATTTTCATCCATACGTTTTCTGTTAAATTCAACACTGTTTAAGTATTCTGCAGCATATGATACTTCACTGAAAATAGCTATTATTAAAAATAGTATTATTGCCTTAATTATTTTTTTCATATATCTCACCTCATTTTATCATTGCAGTAGCACTTCTTACTATTATAATAACATATGTTGCATAAATTGTAAACCAAAATAATACATTTACTTACAAAAAAGCAGTCCATATTATATGAACTGCTTTCTTTCGTCAATGTATTATTGTTTAGCTGACAATGAAATTGTGCTTGAACCCGAATATGTTCCGTCTGTAACCAAGCCATAGTTTCCGTTTGTGAACGTTCCGCCTGTTACCGAACCGCCATAGTTTAGAGTATATGTGCCGTTTGACATTTCAGGTGTTGATACAAGCACCCATGAGTATTGCTTTGACGGTACATAAGTTACTATCTCATTACCGCTTGAATCTGTAAGCTTAAATGCCTTACCTGCCGACTGTGTCGAAAATCCCGAACTTGATGAGCTGCTGCCCGGTCTGCCAAATCCTCCACCGCCTCCGGATGATGAACCTGATGCAACAATGTAATACTGTGAATTAGTTGTTGCTGTCGGCGTAACAGCCATATCAGATGTACCTGCACCGATTACAATACCGCCTGTTATCGTCAAAGTATTGTTATTGTCGCCTACATCAAATACGCCGTTACCGCCGCTTGTAGGGCCGTTTACAAGTACAATACCGCCTGTGATTACACCGTTACCGTTTGAGTCAAATCCGTCACCCTCGGCTTCGATATAAAGCAACCCCCCTGAAATTTCAAGATAACCGTAGCTTGAACTGTCCTCACCGCCCCAGTTAGGTCCTTGGTTTCCGCCACCGCCAAAACCTCCCGGTCCTGCAAATTCGGCTATATCATCACTGCTTAGAGTAATTGCATTCTCTGTCGGCTCATCACCTGCCGCATTTGCACCGTCATCGGTTGACACGATACACGTTTTACCGCCTTGTACATATATTTTTGCAGCCTCAATACCCTCATAACTCTTTGTTATGTTTATATCCGCATTATCTGTTATATACAAATAGCTGTCGCCGTGTACACCGTCATCACCTGTGGCAATATCTATATCACCGCCTGATATGCGAACAGTATTATTTGAATGTATGCCGTCATCATATGTGTTTATATTAAATGTTCCGCCACTGATATTTACAAGATTTCCTGCCTTAACACCTTTACAGCTGTTTGATACTGACGAATTGTTTGAAGATACCGTTGCAGGCGCACCGCCGTATGCTTTCAAATCAAATGTACCGTCAGAGATATTCAAGATATTCTCGGCTTGAATACAATCCATTGTTGAATTAACCGTTACATCACCGCCGGTAATTGTAATGTTACCCGTACCGCACTGAATACCGTCTTCACTGCTTGTTATATTAAATGTTCCGCCACTTATTCCTATACTTCCCGTTACATATGCTTTTACGGTTGTTCCGTCTGTATCATAAACAACTTCACTTACTTGTATGCCGTCTTCAGCCTTTGTGATTGTGATTTCTCCGTCAGATACGTTGACGCTCTTTACAGCCTTTATACCGTCCTCACCTGCTGAAATATTGATTGTACCACCTGTAATATTGATACTTCCGTCACCGTCTGCGATTGTCGGATTTTCCTCGTCTATACTTGACGCGTTCGCTTTTATAGCATCGCCTGTTGATGTGATGTTTATTGTACCGCCCGATATATCACATAGCATTGATGCTTTGATACCGTCACTTGTTGATGTTGTGCCGTCCTTTGTGGTCGTTCCAGTTGTCAATGTAACCGTACCGTCTGCGATTTTAACAGTTCCGCCCTCTAATATATCGCCGTCATATGCAGGATCTTCGTCTGATTTTATCGCGTCACCGTTTGAATTTACAGTTACATTACCACTCTCGATAGTTACCGAATCATTACCCTTTATACCGTTGTTCGCCGCCTCGGTTACGTTCAACGTCAAATTCTTTATTGTAACGTCAGCTTTACAGCCGATTGCGTTGTTATATGTTGAGCTTACCTTAAGTGTACCTTTACCTTTTATCGTCAAATCATTTTTACTGTATACACACGCATTGACTGTTTCTTCATTGTATGTTGCGGTTGATGTGAATGAATTTGTTGTTCCTTTTTTAGCCGAAAGGTCAACTTTACCTTTTGTAGCCGCAAACGGTGCACCTGTGGTTGACGTCACATCTACACCCTCAAGATTTATGGTGACTTCATCCGATTTTGTAGGAAGTGTCACTGCTATCTGACCATCTGACAAGCTACCTGTCACCGTGTATTCACCGGCTTGTGAAATGGTTACGACAGAGCCTTCTGCTGTTGCACCTGTTCCGTCAACGGCTATTCCGTCATCACTTAATGTTATAACGGCTCCGCATGTTGTCGGATTGTCCGTTGTTGTTGGTGTATCTGTTGTTGTCGGTTGACCTGTTTCACTCGGTGTTTCCGTTGCGGTTGGCTCATCTGTTTCAGTTGGTGTATCTGTTGTTGTCGGTTCATCCGTTACAGTTGGCGTTTTTGTTGCACTTGGCGTCTTTGTCGCACTTGGATTTTCTGTCGGTTCTGAAACACCGCCTTTATATATCTCGCCTACAGGTTTCATACTTCCGTCCCATATGAAGCACTTCAACGTTTCGGTATCTTCGTCAAATTCAATCTTTTTACCGAAGTTAAATACTCCGCTGCTTGTGATACTGTCAACTGTATAAAGTCCTTGTAATAATTTATCTTTATATACCGCCGCATATATTTTATAGCTACCGCTTTTTGTAACATCTACCGTTACAGTTCCGTTTTCGGCATCTATACTTTTAATTTGTGCATTATTATCTGTTTGCGCCGACACAACACCCATTGACATAACTGTCATAAGGCTTGCAGTCAGCAAAGCCGTAATTTTGCGATGCACTTTGTTCATAAAAATCCCTCCTAAACTTCGTTTTGATATATAATTTGCAATTCATATCGAAATTTTTGGGGTAATATGAAAATTTTTTATAAAAAAATGCAGAAACTTTTTGTTTCTGCATTTCAAATTATTCTCCGTCAAAATGTGGCATTGAATCTTCACCGTTTCCATGTGGCTCACTCGGTGGCGGTAAAAAATCATTTCTGTCGTTATGTTCCGGTGGAATATCGTTCTTACTTCCTCCAAAATCATTTGAGTTATTCGGACCTGTCGGTCCATTAAAATCAGGTGACTGATTATTTCCGCCGTTCGGCTCTTGTGGCGGATTACCGTTGTCTGTCGGCGGCTGTGGATTTTCGTAAGGTTTGTTCGGTGGTTCATTACCGCCGTCAAAATTCGGTCTTTGCGGTTGTGGCGGTATATTGTCTTTATATATATCATTCGGTTTATCAGGATTTGGCGGTTGTGGCGGCTGATTATTAGGATTGTCCTGTGGTGGCTGTTCAGCACCATTATCGGGTATAGGCGGATTAATTTCCGTATCACCGTTAGGTTTATCCGTATTGTCGTCCGACGGTTTATCTTGATTTTGATTTGAATTATTAGGTCTACTGCCGGATGTTGTATGACCGCCGTGACTTGGCTGTGGTTTTATTTCTTCTTTCGGCTCCCCCTTTTTTTTCGCTTTTTGCTCTCACAATGTTAT
>OGQE01003164.1_pt1 | contig 10496 bp, 9 predicted proteins | sample 1553131 | NCBI WGS metagenome assembly OGQE01 (sample SAMEA2579929, study PRJEB22360) | human gut metagenome | biome: human gut; feature: human-associated habitat; material: faeces | place: Denmark | collected 2008/2010
GACGGTCATTAAAGACACGCCATGTCTGCGGTTCCCTGCTGTCTTCATCGATAGTCACCAAAAACGGCTGAATTCCTTCTACATTTTCCGGAATGGTACTTTCAATACACACATATTTTCCATATGGAAGTTCCGGGGAACACAGATACCCTTTTTTGTCGGTAAACATTTCTTCTGTCTGTATCTTTTCTCCATTTTCATAATAAGATGCAGTTTCCTCTTTACTGAAATCATATCCGATAAAATCCTGCGGTGCATATTCGGTTCCATTCGATGGTTTTAAGGTACCATCCTTTACTTTAGAAAGTTCACTGATCAGGTACACTTTAAATCCGGCACCCTCCAGCAATTCTGTTTCCGTCTGGCTGCCATCATCACTGATTTTAATTAACTGGAATGCCTGTTTTTTTATGGTTTCCAAAACAGTCACATTTTTCTGCACAATTTCCACATCTTGCCCTTCATATGCAAGATCTACCGGGTATTTGGTTTGATCCAGCAAATATGCATTGGAAGGAGGTGCAGAAATTTCCTGTACATAGTATTTTCCAAGATACAAATCTTTGAAATTCAGAACACCTTTTTCGATCGTTCCCTGCACGACCAACTGATCCTTTTTATAAAGCAGTCCTGTCTTTCCATTTGGGTGTTGGATATCTTCTGCCGCATACAATCCATAGACAGCCCCGTTTAAATCTCCATCTCCCTGGCTTACAGAGTCCTGTGTATCTTTGTCTATTTTCTTGATATGGACTGCTCCCCGTACCTCTTTATTTTTAAAGGCATGTGCAAAGGTATACGTGTAGGTCGTATCATTTTTATATTCATAAAAGAACTCATAACTATCACTGCTCTGAACATAAAGAGGTGGTGCCTGAATTTCCTTTACTACATAATGGAAGCCAATTGGGATATCCGCAGTAAATGCAGCCTTCCCGTTTTCATTGGACTCCGCTTTCTGTATCAAACTTCCCTTTGTAACCAGCACAGAACCATCTGCACCGGTAACATCTTCATCTGCATACAGACCAAAAATTGCCCCCTTCAATGCCGCATCATCATTACTTGATTTCTTCAGCACTTCCACAGATATCTTTGGTCTGGCATTTTCATATTGTGTTTCTTCCTCAACCACTTCTACTGTCTGCCCTGCATAAGAAAGGGTTACCATATGGGTACGTTCTTCCTCTGTCTTCCCTATTGTCAGGGAATCCGGAGCCTGCTGTTCTACCACCTTATAGGTTCCGAGATGAAGCATATCCGAAGAACAACTTCCGTCTTCTTTTGTCTCCAGTTCTCCTGCCAAATCTCCTGCCTGATAGATTTTTGTCTGTTTATCCTGGCTGTAGATGTCTTCTGCTGCATAAATTTTATACTTTGCCCCTGCAAATGCAGCATTGGTATAGGTAAATTGCAGATTTCCAGCCTCTCCAGATACTCCTGTCAGCTTTTCCCCCTGCTTTCGGATGATAATCTTCCCTTTTTGTTCCTCATTTTTTACAGTCAGTGTTTGTGTTTTTGCTACTTCCAGATTGAGATTGTAAGCAGTTGTATTCAGTTTATACCCTTTCGGTGCAGTGATTTCCTTGATGTACACTGTATCCTGCGTCTTTGTCAGCTCCGCTTTAGTTGCCCCTTTTTCATCTGTTGGCGGCATCTCCAGAATCAAATCTGTACATGCCTGATCCCGATAAATCCCAAAAACAGCCCCTGCAAGTTTTACACTGCTTTTTGCATCTTCTTTGATGACCTCAATCCAGGAAATATCCATCCATTGAATCGAAAATGAAACCTTAGCACTTGGTTCCTCATAAAAATCCCCATAACCAACATCCTGATTGCCGGAACCGGTAGAAACCACCAGAGTTTTCCACTGAGCTCCTACCTGTCCGCCTAAATCTCCGCTATTCCAGGTACCATGTACGGTTTTTTCTGCAGTAAAGTAAAAAGTCGTACCACCATAAATCTTAATGGAACCGCCTTTCTGCTCCTTTCCGGCAGTATCATGGTAAGTCACACCTTCCGGTAAAGAAAGGGTAATATAATTTCTATGGTCTCCATTTAATGTGATATTTTTTGTTTTCTGCACATCTCCTTCCAAAAAAGCGGTTTCGTTTGTGGAAGAAAGGCTGATGGCAGCACTTGGCGGTGCTTCCTGCCCGCAAAGATAATTGATGTATTCCATGACACCATAGCGTTTCAGTCCGTCCTGCGTGCAGCCCACAAATGCCACTTCCTCTCCGCCATAACAGTAACTTGCTGCTAAATGTGTCAGGACATATTTGATATCATTGCTATAATTCTTTAGATATTCTCCGGTTAAATCCCCCGGCCCTCCATATCCATAATACAAAACTTTCTGCAAGTTTAAGTTGCTCTCATAAATTTCTGCCACGTAATCAGACGAAGGCGGTGACTGCAGATTTGATTCCAGACAGTATGCAATCCGTTCGTTGACGTAAAAATAGCAGGTACTGTAAGGACCTAAATCACTTGGGTATACAATCCTCTCCCCTTGCACCAAAGAAGCTTTTTCCCTTGCCTGTTCCATAGAAGAGGGGACAACGGAAAACAAGACACCCTCTTCTTCCTTTAATGCACTGGTATCAATGTTGGCACCATCAGGCTCTGCATCTTCCTCCCCACTTTTTATCTCTTTCTTCTGTTTCTTCTCTTTTTGCGGACTCTCTCCTTCCTTTCCCGCTTCTTTCACAATGATTTTCCGCGTAATCTCATAAGTATCTCCAGAAGGTTTTTGGACCTGGTAAATACAGTCATACCTTCCAGGTCTGTCTGCATCAAACAGCTTTCCTTCTTTATCTGCTGACAAAACAAGAGAAACCTTTTCTCCGTCTTTTACAGTAATACCGGTGAAATCGGATGCCGGATCAAAAGTTTCTCCCTGCTCAATCGTAATGTCTTCTGCCTGTGCTTCTTCTTTTACATCTGTCTGTTCTAATGGTGCTGCAAAAGCACTGCTCCCACCTGCAAGCAGAGAGGAACACCCTAATAAAACAGCTAAAAATCCTGCTGTACATCGTTTTTTCCATGTTGTTTTCAATAAACGCTCTCTCCTTTCACTTTATTGTTTTTTAGACGGGCAGTTCCATTTTCGGGAATATGCTGCACACCGGAAACTGCCCTGTTTCCCATTTCTTCTTAAGGTCTGTCCCGAATCATACATTGTTCTCCTTTCCCATGGCACTTTAAACCATGCAAAAAAGGAACTGCTTTCGCAATTCCTCTTTTGCACATTTTAAAAATGAATTATCTTGTGTTTTCCCTGATTTCCTTTGTCAGCCAGTCATCAATCCCTTTTTCATGTTCTGCCCACAGTCCGTCCTGATCTAAATCCCACTGATTCCGATTACAGGATAAGGAAAGCTCCTCACAGATACGGTATGTATGATTACAGCCTTTTCGTATGGTATCCCGTTTTACTCTTTTTTTCGGGCATTCAAAGTAAGGATCGCCCTCTTTCTTTCTCTCTTCACATTCCTCACAGATTTCACTATACTTTTTGTCACATATAAGCCGTAACTGCTTATCCATGTCATAGACTTCTTCCACATGGGAGAGACCACGCTTTTTTAATGCTTGTAAAACCTCATACAAATCTCTCCAATTCCCAATTCCCGGATTCCCAAGGAACGTTTTTCCTGATACCTGATGGGCAATCTCTGCTTTTAAAATTCCTTCGGTCACATAAATCTCATTTCCTTCTGCTTTTCCCGATATCCCTACAATACTGCTGATCCCACACCCTTTCTTTTGATTTGCACTGGAAAGCCATACATATTTATTTTTTCCCTTTGGGTTGTCCAATCGTATCTGGAATCCTGCCAGATATCCGTCTACTGTATAAACAGGACAAAGATACCCGCTGTTTCCTTCATAGAAATTCAGATCCCAGTCTCCTTCCCGATTGATATAAAATCCGGGAACACCTTCCAAGCGTAATCCCTGCTTTATCAGTCTCCTGGCAATCTGTTGAGATTCCTCCTTACTGGTACTTTTATATCCTTTTTCTTCCATACGCCGGATAATCTCTGCATTCACACCTCTTCTTTCCAAATCTTTGCGGTGATATTCCTTCAGTTTCAGATAAGAGAGCATTTTTTTATAAACATGATGCCGTTGTTCTGCATCCACAGGTTCTGCCATGCGTTCCTTCTGCTTCCTTGCCTGTTTTTTTATCCCCTGGCTTTCTTCCTGCATTGCTTCCCTTGTCTTTTTCTTTCTGCCGGGTTCTTCCTGCTTTCTTCTATAAATTTCCCGATATGCCTTTTTATACCGGTCCTTTCCCGTCAGATGACAAAGTTCTGCATAAAGTGTCAGCATATTATGACCAGTTCCACAATCAAAGCAATGGAAAACATTAATGATTTTCCCTTCTGCACAGACACAGATGCTTGCCTTCCCCCTTGCATCTCCACAAAATGGACAGACAACATTGGCTGCATTCTGGACATCCTTTACCTGATATCCATTTTTGCAGTTTTCCAAAAATTCCATATCCAGCATGTTTGCGACATCAAAAATAGTGAATGGGGCAACTGGATAAGAATCTGTACGCTTTCTTTTTTTCATATCCTTTTTACCTTTCTGGAAATATCCCCTTACAAAAGTCGGAAAAGGCATGGCCAGCACACCTCTTCCTAATAGTTAATCTTTTAAGCAGCTTTCTGTTCACAGTCTTCCAGTAAAAGCTGAGCTGCTTCTTTCATTTTAAAATCAGAACCTCTGTATTCGTTTGCAAACCATTGTAACTGCCGATATCCCGCTTCTGTCCCAAGCATTTCACCAAATGACTTTCCTTCAAACAACGCATACGGACAGATTACCTTTTTTGCCTCTTCTACTGTCAGAGGTTTCTTCTCCGCTTCACTTTCCATATCTCTTTGTAACTGCAAGAAAAAGTCTTCTTCATCTATTTCTTCAAAGGGAACTTCTTCTTTCGCCTCTTCAAAATCTTCTGATGGAGCAGAAACGGAAGATTTCTCTTTCATTTCCTTTTCTTCCGTAATCTCCTGAGCTGTATCTGCTGCTTTTGTTTCACTGCTTTCTGTCTCTTGAACTTCTGCTTCCTTTGTCTGTTGTGCTGAAAAATCCAAAAGGTTCATCTGTCCAAAACCGTCCTCTTCCTTTTTCTTATGAGATTGCAAGCCCGACTCCTTCGGCCCTTTCTTCCCCTCTTTTGATTTTTCTTCCAGATTGTTTTCGTTTGGTTCCCTCTCCGGTTTTTCGTCTTTTAAATCTTCTATGGAAGAAGAATCTAAAATGCCTTTTCCCTCGTTTGTCAATGAATCTGGCTGAGTTTCCTCTAACAGTACTTCCTGTTCTGCTGTTTCCTGATGATGAACTACTTCTGCTGCTTCTGAAGATTGTTTTTCCAACCTCTTTGTTTCTTGCACTTTCATATCTTCCGCTGTTTCTGTCTCTTCACTTTCTTCTAAAAAAGCTGCCTGTATTATAGTATCTTTGTTTCTTTTCTTATCTTCCTGCGGCGGTTGCGCTAAAGGACTGTCTGCAATTACATCAGAAGCCTTTTTTTCCGGTTTCTGTGGCTTTACCGGCACTTCGGATTTTTTATATTCCACCCTTTCCTTTGATTTATCAGGTCCATTTGGTGTCCCCTTCATATCCGGATCTTCCGTTTCCTGTTTCATACGGAATTTATACAGGAAGAAGTATTTAAACCCATACGTCCATGCTGCTCCTTTCGCCTTTGCTGGAGAGTCCAGATGGTCTCCCACCAGCTGAATACTTACTCGCTCTTTTTCCTCCAAACAGTCCGCATTGACAATAAAAAATGTAAGTTTTGCTGTATAAATCCAGCTGCCATCTACTTTACTGTAAGCGGCATCTGTCTCTTCTAATTCCTGCAAACAGATGTGGTGCTTCGTAAACGCCGGATTTAGAAGTTCAAAGATATCATCAATCTTTACAAAATCATAATCCACTTCGTCTGAATAATGCTTCTTTAACAGCTTTGGCATTTCGTTTGAAATTGCAATTAGTTTTTGCTGTAAATTCATTGTTTCTCTGCTTTCCATCCTATGTCCTCCTGTTCTTTCAATTAAGCAGCCTGTTTCTGTTCTGCCATGACATTGTAATACCAGATATCCCTTGCTCCTACCTGATAGATTTCTTCTACGTCCCATACCTTATTTGCCCCGTACTTTTCTTTCAGACGTTTCTTTTCTTGTCCAGATACCTGACTGAGTGGGTACTTTCCGGTTGTGTTTTTTAATACCTCTGCATCGATGTGGAAATATTCAAAAACACCTTGTTTTCCTCTTACAACTACAATTACGGTATGATGCACCTGCTCCAACGATTTTCTCAGGGCTCTGATTTTTTCAATCCTCTCCGGTTGTTTCTTCATCAAAAACTTTGCTTTGTTGTTTACTTCTGTTTCAAAAATCTGACGCATGACTTCCCTGTTCTGCAGTTCTTTTGCCCAGTATCTTCCAAACCTGCGGATGACAGCCTTTCGGTTTCTTAAATAGCAAAAGTACAGCCAATTATCAAATACATACGTTTCTCCATCGAAAGCAAAGTCCTGTTGTGGGAGTAATCGGTCTGTTGCAGAATTTTTTTCAAAAATCACATCTCCTGCTGTCTTTTCAATCAATTCCCGATATTTCCATGCGACTGCTGCTCTTTCAACTGCGGTGATCACAATATCCTTTTTTCCTTTCTCCAGTTTCTTTTGGGCATATTCCTGAACCTTCTGTTCCAGGCAGCGCATACATCCACGCTGGAACCGGAAATTTTTTCCTTCCGGAATATTTAACAAAGCACGCAAGGCGTAGGATACATCTGTAAATTCAAACGTCTTTTGGTTGAAAATCCCGACAAATTCCATCCCCTGATATAAATGACTGGCTCTGTTTTCAAGGTTTGTTCCCATATACACAAAGGTAAATTCTCTGTTGAAAGTCTTGGTAAACACATTCTCCCATGTCAAAAGGGCTGGCTTGTTCTTTTTCCTAAGCCACTTAAAAAAACGTTTTGCAAATGCATTTCCTTTCGTCCATTCTGGTACATTTCTCATATTCTTTTTCTCCTTTTCTTTTCATTTTTATGCAAATGGAAGACAGTATGAAGATGCCCAATACCGTATTCTTTCCATTGCCTGTTCTTTCCCACATGCTACCCACAGCCATTCCAATAAAAATTCTGTAAGTACCTGCTGTTTCTCTTTCTTCATAGTTACAAGTTCCAGCCAAAATGCTTTCATAAACTGATCTTTGTCGGAATCTGTTAGCTGTCTTAAAATTGCTTCCAGCCGTTTTTCTGGTTCTCCTTCTATCTTCCGGATTCTGAAAATATTCTTTCTGCTGCATGTTGGAAGTATCACAGGACAGGAGAACGCTTCTCTTGCCATATCTACTGCCCAAAGTTCTTCCTCTTCCCATGGTGTAAACAGTGACAATCTGTAAACCCAGTGTGTGACCAGATATGTCATATTTCTGCGGACTGTCCCACGCTTTTGTAAAGCGGAAAAGATTCCTTGTATTCCCGTCTTTCCTTTTCCTGTGTTCTTTGCAGAGATCTCTTCTGCAATGGAAACCAGCATATTTGCGTAATAAATTCCCAGTTCTTTCTTTCCTTTTTTATAATCCATATTCTTTTCTCTCCTATATATACGGTAACCCAAATTTAATTTTTCTGATCTTCCCCTAATAAACAAGATCCCCGGGAATGTCATATTCTCTCCACTTCATACTCGTGCATTTGGCAACTTTTTCTTCCAGCTCCACCATAGTTCTGCCGGATATTCCCTTGCTCTGTGCCAGGAAAAGAATTTCCCCAATCCCACAATACACTTCGTATGCGGTGCAGGGTGCATCACCAAAGGTTGCTTTAAAGCGGTCTACGATCTCTGCAACATTCTTTTTCCCAAACCCTTGTTTTGTCATAATTCCAATCATGGTATTGACTGGATACTCAATGGAAATAGCACACAGTTTTTCCACCGTCCCTTTCAATGCATTTTTATAGCATTCAAAAGTTGAAAGCAGATTTTCCGTAAACTGTTGAAATTCCACAGAATTATTGTGCCGCATCCGCATATCCGTTCCTAATGCAATCTTTCGTTGTCCCTCCATCAGGCTGTAAAAAATATTGGCACCTGATGCTGCCACATCGGAAGATGTGATGCGTATGGTAGCTGTAAGTTTCTCTTTTACCTGCTTTCCATACTTTTCCATGATTTCCCCATACACTTCTTCCAGCCGATGATCTTCAATCTGCCAGATTGCCGATACCATAGTCTGGTCCGCATACCCTTCTAAAAAGGTACTCTTTTTATACTCTCCACGTATGTAAACACTGGCAAGCATAAAAACCTCCGGTAAGGGATATACCTGATACCCGTTTTTTTCTGCTGAATGCACTGCCCGAACCTTTCCTTCTGAAACACGGAGCAATGCTTTCCCTTTTGCGACTTTCAAACACTGATTCAGGATTTCCGCAAGTACCGCAGGCTCTACACTGGACAATGCCGCACCGCTGATTCTGGCCCTGCTTTCTAAAGTCGGGATTGCAGAACTCCCCAGTTGGTATGCTTCTGTCTGATTGGTTTTCAATAAAAGACGGGAATGGTTCTTTGTATCTCGTAATACTTCCATACAGATACGCTCTTCTTTACTCTCAGGCTTTTCCAGTATCTGTCCTGCTTCGTATACTCGTAATTCTTTACTTGGAACCTCAAACCATGTTGCCCGTTTTTCAACCTCTTCCAGATATTGATGCAATTCCACTTCTTTTAAAAATGATTTTGAGAAGTTATCTGCATACCATGTTCCCGTAGGTGTATTATGCAGCTTTAAACAAATCTTCCATCCACCTTCTACAGCACGAAACAGATAACCTTCCTGTTTCATTTTCTCCATCTCTTCCTTACTTGGCAGACTCCCTTCCCATAGAATACTTGTCTGCATAGGTTCGCCTCCTTCCATTTGGCATATATACAAAAACTTTCCTTTCCTGTAGGAAGTACAGCCGGTAATCTTCCAGACAAAGAAATATATCAAGGCCTGTTTGTTCCTTGACTTCTTGCAATTGGTCTATTTCTTTCTCATGGTTCGAAATCTTCCTAGGGAAAAGATAAATTTCTCCTTTTTGCTCCACCCTTTTCCCCACAGGTAAAAAATGCAATCCCTGATAGAGCATGCACTTTTTTCGATTTGAAACCTCTCCTTTTTTCTGACTGAGAATCGTGATGATACACTTTTTTAGATACTCTTGTATCGTTACCCCTGTTAATACTTCGAAACAGGTTTCCACTGACTCACGGTCTTTACTGCCCTGATAAGTTTTTAAAAGGTCAGTTACAATTCCGGTAATTTCAAAATCGGCGCCCTCTAAAATATCTGCAAGTACCGTGTCAGCATCCCGAACGGCAGACTCATCTTCCATCTGCTTTTCTAAAAAAGTGAGCGTTTCAAACAGTTTTCTGGTTTTTCGCTGTTCGCTTAGCTTCTGTACATATTTCCTTTGGCACATTCTTTTCTCCTTCCTTTCCGTTTTTTTGCATGTTTTCCTCCTTTCACGCACAAAAAAAGACACAAAAAAGAGCCATTGTCTTTTTGTGTCTGTCTATCTATGCGTTTAAAACGGTTGTTAAAAGTTCTCTTCCGGAAACATAGCCGGAACTAAATTTGACTTATGGAAAACAATATGCTGTTTCCATATAAAATAAAGCCACTTAAAGATTAACACAATATATAGTATATGTCAATCTTTCTATCCATGTATTTAGTAGTAAATACGGTTTTTTTCACAATTCCACACATATTTACCAGAATTTTTTTAACCGGGGACAGAAGCATTTTTATCTGCCCCCTTCCAGTCGTTTATTCTTCTTCCGATGTTTCTTCTGAGATTGGAACAACACACTTTGCAATGCTTCGTCCCTTTTCATCTTCTTCAACCATAAAGGATACTTCCATATTGTTCCTCAAGGTTTTAAATCCTTCCGACTGGATCTCACTGTAATGTACAAAGTAATCAATGCCATCTGCATCCACAAGAAAGCCATATCCTCTCTTTGCACTAAACCATTTTACAGTTCCTTTCATTTCTTTTCCTGCCATAGTCATCTCTCCTTTTTATTATTATTTCGTGCATGTCGGCACGAAAGGAAGAGTGTGGGTTCGAACCACACTTTTTTCACCGTTCTTCCTGTGGGATTTCTTCTGTCCCGTAAAAAACCTCATACATAAGTTCCCCTATTTTTGCAGCTTTTCCCTCCACCCGTTCCACTTTTCCAAAATAGAACCGGTATGTTTTTCCAACCATGAGGTTTTTTTCTTTTTGCATCCGAATGCGGATCCGGCTTCCGTCTTTATCCTGTACAACTATCTGATACATTCTGCCCGGATAATGCTTTCCCTTGACTGCAAGAACCTGTGCTTCCATAATCTCATATTCTCCTGTTTTCCCAATCTTCAGAAACTTGAAAATCTGATAAAACGAAAACACTG
>OGQE01003167.1_pt1 | contig 10484 bp, 10 predicted proteins | sample 1553131 | NCBI WGS metagenome assembly OGQE01 (sample SAMEA2579929, study PRJEB22360) | human gut metagenome | biome: human gut; feature: human-associated habitat; material: faeces | place: Denmark | collected 2008/2010
ACGTGTTTCTCCACAACAAAAAAAATAATGATAACAACCCTTCAAGAAAACAACCATACTGTGGCTATGACAGGTGATGGTGTCAATGATGTACTTGCTTTAAAAGCTGCCGATTGTTCAATTGCAATGGCTTCTGGTAGTGATGCCGCAAAAAGCGCTTCACACATTGTTTTATTAGAAAACAATTTTAATGCAATGCCCCACATCGTTAATGAAGGACGACGTGTTATTAATAATATTACTGCTTCAGCTTCGATGTATTTAATTAAAACAATTTTCTCTGTTGTTTTATCAATTGGGATGATTTTATTTGGTCATGGTTATCCATTTAAACCTATTCAGCTTACTGTGATTTCAGCATGCTGTGTTGGTATCCCTACTTTCTTTTTAACTTATGAACCCAACTTTAAAAAAGTATCTGGAAACTTTCTAAAAACCGTTTTTAAAAATGCCTTTCCTTTTGCCTTTATGATAGCAATTTGTTCAACGATCATTGTTAATGGTGGCCGAGTATTAGGTTTTGAAAAAGAAATGCTTTCTACAATTTGTGTTTTACTTACAAGTTGGTGTTATTATAGTGGTTTAAGACATATTTATGCGCCGCTAAGTCATTATCGTATTTTTGTTATTTATATTATGCAAATTGTTCTTTATATTTCATTAATTGTCGGTCATCAATTCTTAGGACTTGGTAATATTGATTATATTGGTGCTATTACTTTAATGTTTCTTGTTACTTTTTCAAAAGTTATTTATTTATTCAATTTTGAATTATTTGATTATGTTTATTTATTCTTACAAAAACGATATAAAAAACATCATTAAAAAAAGAGAATTTTTCAAAAAGAAATTTTCTCTTTTTAGTTACAACATTTTTCTTCAATAAAACTTTGACATGTTTTTTCTACAAACAGCATATCTTCTTTAAGTCCCTCTTTAAATTCTAATCGTTCCATATTTCTGTGGATATAATCATTTTCTTTAATGAATTGATAGCTAGATTTAAAATTCAAATCAAACACAAATGCAAAATAAGAAACCCACATATCCACTTCATTATGACGATTTTCTTTTAAAATCAACCGATGATTTTCTATGTCATTCAAAATATTTTTTGATACTCTTTGACTATAAAAAATTTCATCACTAATACTAAATAATGTTTGAATCGATTCAATATTTTTCACTCTAAAATTATCAAGTTTATCACTATCTCGAATAAGTAAAACTTGTTTCAATAAAAAAGAATCTAACCCTTTTGGTACTTTATATAAAGAATGATATGCTATCGCTTTTCTAATCACTTCATCATATTGATCATCTTCAATAAATTGACGAATCATTCCTTCATCAAATAAAACCTGTACTCCTAATGTCGCATGATCAACATTACGATCATCAAAACTATTAAAACGTTTTATCTGTTCGAAACGTCCAATATCATGCAATAAGGCAATTAAATACGCTAAATCTTTTTCAATTCCTGTTATATTTTCATGTAAACATAAATATTCTGTTGTATGTACCACTTCTAATGTATGAATAAGTTTTAAATGAATCTTGTCATTTGTTAAATCAAACTGTTGAACATAATTCATAAAACAATCTTTTGCTGTATTTATATCTAACATTCTTGACCTCACCTCTATTTCTATTTTATACTATAGCATAAAGTGAGGTATAATATGAATAATTTATTAAAACAACAATATATTAGATTAATCGAATGTAATAACGAAGAGATATCAATTCTCGCAAATACAAGCGCCTTTATCATGCAAAATTTTGATGATATTTCTTGGGCAGGATTTTATTTATTAAAAAATGATGACCTTATTTTAGGTCCCTTCCAAGGAAAAATTGCCTGCACAAATATTCCACTTACTAAAGGTGTATGTGGTAAAGCTGCATCATCAAGAGAAACTGTTCTTGTTGAAGATGTTCATCAATTTGAAGGACATATTGCCTGTGACAGTGAAAGTAATAGTGAAATCGTTGTCCCATTAATCAAAAATAATCAATTATATGGTGTTTTAGATTTGGATTCAACATCATTTGGTCGTTTTAGTAAAGAAGATCAAATTATTTTTGAAGAAATTGCTGAAATACTTGTTCAACATTTATAATTCTTACATATCTTTGAGATGAGGAGGATTCATGAAATACAAATATCTTTTATTTATTTCGATAATAATAAGTTTATGTATTTGGGGATACTTTACTTTTCAAAAAAAGATTATTTTTATTGAACATCCAACATTAGAAATTAATAGTGTATTCCATTATCAAGAATATATTTATAAAATAAAAAAAGGTTCTATTAAAGAAGTCACTTATAATGCAAAGGATTTAAACATACATGCCTTAGGTCATTATCAAGTGACTTATTTTTTTAAAGGGAAAGAATATCATTTAAAAATAGAAGTGATAGATTCAAAGAAACCTCAAATCAAAGAAACAAGATCTTTAAAAATAGAAAAAGGGAAAAAATATGATTTAAAACAAGGATTATCCATTAAAGATAATTCACATCAATACAATCTTACAATTGATCCGCAAAATTTCAATCCCCATAAAACTGGAACATATACAATCATATACAAAGTTACTGACTTATCAAATAATCAAACGCTTTTTAAGCGTCAAGTAGAAGTGGTAGAAAAGTTAGAAATTGGTACTTCTATCGAATCAAACGAAAAAATTGTTTATTTAACATTTGATGATGGTCCAAGTGGAAATACAGATAAAATTCTAACAATCTTGGATCAATATCAAGCTAAAGCTACTTTTTTTGTCACAGGTTGTCATCAAGAATATAATTATCTAATAAAAAAAGCTTATCAAAAAGGACATACCATTGGCTTACACAGTTACCAACATGAATATCCTGATATTTACCAATCAAAAAATGCTTATTTCAATGATCTTGATAAAATTGGCAAAATGGTTAAAGAAATTATTGGTTTTACTCCCCATTATATTCGTTTTCCTGGTGGCAGTTCCAATATAGTATCTAAAAATTATTGTACAGGATTAATGAGTATTCTTACAAAAGAAGTTATCAAACAAGGCTATCAGTATTATGATTGGAATGGTGATACCAACGATGCTTCTTCCAACAATGTTAGCGTTCATGAAATTATTTCTTCAGCAACTAACGAAAACCATCAAAATATTATGATACTTGCTCATGATACTAACGCTAAAAATACAACAGTTGAAGCACTACCCTCTATTATTTCTTTTTATCAAAAAAAAGGCTATTCATTTCAAGCCATTAATGATGAAAGTTTTTACGTTCATCATCATGTTCAAAATTAGCCTTTAATCTTTATATTTTTGAAGATCTTCTAATAAATAATTCTTCATCTGTTTATTTTTACGATTAAATTCTTTTAGTTCATTTTCATGTGTCTCTTTAACAAGTAACTCAAATTCTCTGGCCGAAATACGCATTGCTCCTCTTGAAGAAACAATTGTTTGTTCTAGGGCATCAGATGTTGCCACATAAACACGATAGTTTTGTGCTAAATCATGGGTTACTTTTTCTATATAATTATCGGCAGTTTGCGCTTCTTTGGTGTAAACGACATAGATATTATCATTTTTCTCAAAAGAACCCACATTCTTTTTTATCTTATACGCATCAAAAACAACGATAAGAAGGCATTTACGATAACCTTGATAATTATTCAACATTTCCATTAATCGTGTACGAGCATGATCTAAATTCGTTTTTGAGAGTTCATTTAATTCATCCCATGAAAAAATAATATTATAGCCATCAACTAAAAGACATTCTGGCAAAATCGTTCTTTTTTCTTCTTTTTGTTCTTCGATTTTTCGATTCATTTCTTTAGAAAGTCTTCTTTTGATAGGCCCATACGTACGAATAAAAATTTCTTCTAACTCTTTATCGTCAACTTTGTAATTATTACGTGTTACTTTTGGTTTACTTTTTTGGTAAACATAAGGAAGATGCATATAATCTTCAACTTCATCATAAGTAACAAAAAAACCTGCCCCATGTTTACAAAAAATAGAACCTGTTGGGAACAAGAGATCATCTTCACTATTATAATTTATTTCCTGCACGATTTGTTCTTGATCAAGACATTCATAGTATCCATCCAATTGATAAAAGAATTTCCCATTTCCTTTTGTAATGGAAAGAAAGTCTTTTTGATAATTCATTAAATATCTTACCGGAGCTTTTCCTTTTATGATAGTTAGCGTATTTTCATAGCTTATTTGATAATCTCCGTGAAAAGTATCCAAATCATAGATGACTTTACTTGAAACATCCGTATCAACAATCATTTCAAATTGATAATAAGGTTCTATTAAAACTGACTTTGTTCTTTTTAAACCTTGACGAATCGCACGATAGGTGGCTTCTCTAAAATCGCCACCTTCTGTGTGCTTAAGATGCGCTTTTCCAGTAACTAATGTCAATTTCATATCAGTAATTGGTGACCCTGTTAAAACCCCACGATGTTGAATTTCTTGTAAGTGTGTCATCACAAGATTTTGAAAATTAATTGGTAAAGTATTTCTTTGACAATTGTTTTCAAAAACAAGTCCACTCCCTCTTTCTAATGGCTCAAGTAAGACATGAACTTCTGCATAATGACGCAACGGCTCAAAATGTCCAACCCCTTCAACTTTTTGGGAAATAGTTTCTAAATAACTAATTCTACCTTCATCATAAGAAATTAAAAAGCCATAACGTTCTAAAATAAGATTTTGTAATGTATCTAACTGAATTTCACCCATGATTTTTACGGATAAAATTTCTAATTGTTGATTATATTCAAATTGTAAACTCGGATCTTCCTTATTAATACTCAAAATTTGTTGAATAGCTTTACTTTTTTCAATATTATCGGGAAGTTGAATTTGATAAGACATAAAAGGTTTTAAAATCGTTTGTTGTCTTTGGTTTTGATGTCCAAAAGTATAACCAATCGGCAGATTTTCCAACCCTTGACAGGCAACGATATCTCCTGGATAAGCAACTTGTACACTTTGATAATCTTGTCCTGTATAAATTCTTAACTCATCAACTTTACAATCTCCAATGAGATCTTTTGTATGTAAAGTTCCACCCGTAACTTTTAAATGCGTTAAATATTTTTGTTTATGAAAAGATTTTTTAAAATGATGCCACTTAAAATATCCAACGGTTCTTTTTGATAAGTATACTGATCCAATACATTCATAAAATCTTCAATACCTTCATCTTTTAAAGCAGAGCCTAAACAAACAGGATAGATTTTTCTTGTCGCGATGACTTCTTGAATATCTTTCTTTGTTATTGTTCTTTCTAAATATTTTTCTAAAAGTTCATCATTTACTAAAGAAACGTTTTCTAAAAAATGATCATCTAACAAAAAACAATTTTCATTTAATTCGTTTTGAATGTCTTGGATTAATTGTTCTTTAGTTGAATAAGTACAATCCATCTTATTAACAAAAATAAAAGTTGGAATTTGATATGTTTGGAGTAACTTCCAAATGGTTTTCGTATGTCCTTGAATACCATCTTTAGCAGATATCACTAAAACTGCATAATCTAACACCTGCAAAGTTCTTTCCATTTCACAACTAAAATCATTATGTCCTGGTGTATCAAGAAAAGTCATTTGACTATTTTGATAAGAAAATGAAATTTCTTTAGAAAAAATAGTAATTCCTCTTTTTCTTTCTTGTTGATCATAGTCTAAAAAAGAATCAGCTTTATCCACACGTCCTATTTTTTTGATAACCCCAGCATGATATAACATTGCTTCAGATAAAGTTGTTTTTCCTGCATCAACATGAGCTAAAATCGCAAAAGTTACTTTTTTCATAAGAATCACCTTCTTTCTTAATAAATAATCTTTAATAAATCTCTAACAACGACACTTGCAATAATAAGTCCTGCACAACTTGGCACAAAAGAAATACTTCCTGGCGTTTTTTTATGTGTTTCTGGATCAACAGGCGCATTTGTTTCAACTGGCTTTTCAGTTGAATAAACAACCTTTAATGCTGGAATTTTCCTTTTTTTAAGTTCTCTACGCATCACACGTGCTAAAGGACATATAGAGGTTTTATAAATATCTGTTACTTCTAACTTTGTGGGATCTAATTTATTCCCTGTTCCCATTGAAGAAATAATTTTAATCTTTTTTTCTTGAGCAATTTCAACGAGTCTAATTTTAGCAGTTACGGTATCAACAGCATCTACAATGTAATCAAATTCATCAAAAGGAAAACGATTCACTGTTTCAGGCAAAAAGAAATCATCATATGTTTGAACATTGCAACGAGGATTGATTGATAAAATGCGTTCCTTCATGACTTCAACTTTTTTTCGATCAATTGTTTGATGCGTTGCAATAATTTGTCGATTAAGATTTGAAATAGAAACAATATCGTGGTCAATAATATGAATCGTACCTATACCAGCACGTGCGAGTGCTTCAACAACAAAACCACCAACACCACCAACACCAAAAACAGCAACCGTACTGCTTTGCAAAGTTTCTATTCCTTCTTTTTTTATTAATAATTCAGTTCTTGAAAATTCTTCCATTATAATCACCTGTAACATCATACCATAAAATAAAAAAGGCTACCGCCTTTTTTATAAACCTTTTTCAGTTAATTCACGTGCCACATCATCTTTGATTGTAACACCTGCTGCTTTTAACTCGGCAATCTTATCTGCAAATTGTGGTAAGTATTTTTCATGAGCAATCAATAATTCATTTAAAACATTCACCATTTTTTGTCCTGATACTGTTTGTGGATTTAAAATGAATGCTTGCATTAATAACCCATAATCACCAGTTACAGCTGCTTCTTCAACACATAACTCCATGTTTTTCATGCATTGTAACCATCCTCTTTGAGCTGGTTGTAATGAGCCAAAAGCAATTGTTCTTGCTCCTGTTGAACCAATATAAGATGAAACTTCTACCGCACAGTCAGCTGGTAAATCTGGTACAGATCCATTATTTTTAGTTGTTACTACGATATGTGATAATTTATTTCCATAAATAGAAGCAATTGTTTCACAAGCCGCATCTGAATAATGTGCTCCTCCACGTTTTGCTAATTGTTCTGGTTTATGATCTAAATCTGGATTTTTATATAATTCAAATAATTCATGTTCTGTTTGTTGTACTTGTTGTCCACGAGTTCCTACCTTAGGATCATTATATTCTTCTAAACCATGAGCCAACATTTCTTCTTCACGATAATAATATCTATGATATCCACATGGAATCATATTCATTTGAAGTAATTGTTCTTTAAAGAATGGAATATCATGAATATTTGCAGGAATTCCCATATCTTTTCCTTCATACATTGCTTCAATGATATCTTTAGTCACTTCTTTACCATTTTCATCATATACTTTATGCCAATGGAAATGGTTTAATCCAGCAAATTTATAAGTTAATTGATCTAAAGTTTTACCAATTGTTTTTGGCTCATCTAGCATTGCTCCAACAGGAACATTACATAAACCAATGACTTTATCCCATTTACCAAATCTCATTACCGCTTCAGTTACCATTCCTGATGGATTTGTAAAGTTAACAAGCCAAGCATCTGGGCATAATTCTTTCATATCTTCAACGATTGATAAAATAACTGGAATCGTTCTTAAAGCTTTAAACATACCTCCAGCACCATTTGTTTCTTGACCTAACATACCATAGCTAAATGGAATTCTTTCGTCTTTAATACGAGCATTTAATAAACCAACTCTAAATTGAGTTGTAACGAAATCAGCATCCTTTAATGCTTCTCTACGATCTAATGTTAAATGAACTTTAACATCATAAGGAGAAGCATCCCACATACGTTTTGCCATTTTACCAACGATTTCTAATTTTTCTTTCCCATCTTCAATATCGACAAGCCAAATTTCTTTGATTGGAAGTTCATCATATCTTTTAATAAATCCTTCCATTAATTCTGGTGTATAACTACTTCCTCCACCAATTGTTACAATTTTTACAGGTTTTTTACTCATTTTTATATCCTCCTTATTTTTACAAAACTATTCTAGTTTTATACTTTTCTTAAATCAATAAAGAGGAATTTTATAGTTACACTGTTCCAACAAAACAAACATAATTCAAACAAAAATAGAGAACACTGTTCCCTATTTGATTAAATCATTGTTTGTATCTCTTATAAGTGATGATGTAAAATTTTCATATTCATCAGCAATCTTAATTTTTTTCTTTTTATTTTCTTTATAATTTAAGCTAAAATACATACTATAAAATAAATCCAATAAATAAAGTGTTGATAAATTCATAGAAAAAGTTCCCAAATTGTTTCTAATTTTTTCTCTTGTAGAAACATGTAGAACACAACGTGATAAAGAAGATAAAGTATTCGTTCCAAATGATGTAATAGTAATAAAATCGATATTTCTTTCATTTAATTTATTTGCCATTCTTATACAATTTTGTGTTTCGCCTGTATAGCTAATTAAAATAAAACAGGCATCTCCTTTATTTAAATAACAAGCCTCATAATATGGTTCATCAATACTTTGATATACATTTACATGTTTTCCTATTCTAGCCATTTTATCTCTAAAAGTTAAAGCAAGATCATTTTGCGATCCAGAAGAAATAATATAAATATTTTTATTGTTTTTTAATAAATTCAATGCTTTTCTTAACATATCGTGATCCAATAGTGAATGTGTATCATCAATTATTTCATGGTACAATGAACACATTTTATTTGATATTGTTTGTATGTTATCTTCTGTCATAAAAGGTATACTGGGATTTATATCTGAAAAATTCGAATTTAAATAGTGAAGTTCTTCGACATACATTTCTTTAAATTCTTCAAATCCAGTAAATCCTAATTTTTGACAAAGTCGTATTATTGATGATGGTGAACAATACAATCTCTTTGATATTTCACGTGTTGATTGTCTTGCAATTTCTTCCTTTTGATTCAAAAAATACTTTACTATTTCTTTTTCTGCATACGTAAAATCAAAAGACTTTAACTTATCACTTATTAACATTTTTAACCTCATCCCTTTTCAATTCTATAAAGATTATACCTACAACATAAACTATTTTCCAACCATAAAAGCCTATCTAATTCACTATGAATCCACTGAGCTTTATTCATTATATTCTTATCTTCAATAAGTATTTGTAAAAAAACCTAGACTACTTATGGTACGTTTGATTGTTCATAATTTTGAATGCACGATAGACTTGTTCAACTAAGATTAGCTTCATTAATTGATGTGGAAAAGTCATTTTAGAGAAACATAAACGATAATTTGCTCTTTGTAATAAAGATTTTCCTAAACCTAAAGAACCCCCAATCACAAAAGTAATCGTACTCTTTCCTCTAATCATACATTCTTCAATATGTTTAGAAAAAGCTACACTATCTATTTCTTTTCCATGTAAATCTAAAACAATCACATATTCATCATCTTTGATTTTAGCGATAATTTTATCTGCTTCTTTATCTTTGATGATATTTTCTACATTTTCACTTGCATTATCAGGAATTGGTTCATCTGGTACTTCGACCATTTCCACTTTACAGTAAGCATTTAATCTTTTGACATATTCATTAATTCCATTAACAAGATATTTTTCTTTGAGCTTACCAATTGTTAAGATTCTAATTTTCATAATGTCCTCCAGAAACAATCTCTTTTTGATCTGCTACTTTGATTTCATCAAAATAAATATGTTCTTCATCAAAAACTCTTTGATATGTATTTAATGCTGTTTCTTTTGTATTTGCTTCTTCAGATAAGTGAGCCAAACAAATTTCTTTTGTTCTTTCTCCAATAACTTGCGCCATAATATGAGCACTATATTCATTATTAAGATGGCCTTTATCTCCTAAAATACGATTTTTTAAGAATAAAGGTCTTCTTGTACTCATTAATAATTCAATATCATGATTGCTTTCGAAAATATAATAATCTAAATTTTTCATATACCCCATATTCTTTTGAGAAACATAACCTGTATCTGTCATATAAAGAATTGTTTCATGTTTTCCTTTAATCACAAAACCTAGTGGTGAAGTTGCATCATGCGATAAAGGTAAAGGAGTAATAATATAATGATCTAATTGTATGTCTTGATAATTTTCTATTTCGTGGCTTTCATCTATGCCTGGGATACATCCTTTTCCACAATAGACAATACTTTTATCAAAGATACCGATATTTTTATTATGGTCGACATGATCATGCGTTAATAAAACATAATGGATATCATTTTCATGAAATCCTAGTTGATTAAGTTTTGTGTAAAGCTGTCTTTTACTGATTCCACAATCAATTAAAAGTCCATTACCTTGATCATAAATAAAGATACTATTCCCCTTAGAACCACTTGCTAAGATATGATATTCCATTTTCCCTCCAAAACAAAAATGAGTACCAAGTACTCATTTTCTTATTTAAGTCCGTATTT
>OGQE01003184.1_pt1 | contig 10411 bp, 14 predicted proteins | sample 1553131 | NCBI WGS metagenome assembly OGQE01 (sample SAMEA2579929, study PRJEB22360) | human gut metagenome | biome: human gut; feature: human-associated habitat; material: faeces | place: Denmark | collected 2008/2010
CATCATGGAGGTTTTCCTCCGTCAAACCATCTCTGGTCATCTTCTGGACGGTTTTATCCTTGCCAGTAAATTCTTTTCCTGCCATTTCCATTCACCCCCTTCCTTTTATCCTCTGGTATGGATTACACGAATTTATAGCTTGTATCCAAAAGCAGTTTTTCCCATCTAAGAAGGGTTTTCTCGCACTGCTCAAGATTGTATTTGCATTCATCAACCATGTCCTCAGTCACCTTGGTCCCCTCTTTTGCCTGCTCAAGATAAGCAATTGCCATACTTGCAGTTAAAGCTGTAGCATATAACGAATTCACTAACTGAACGCACATACGCTGATCATTCGGCATGTTCAGTTCGGCCTCCGCATTACGCAGATGACGATGAAAATCTTCTCTGTCAATCACATACGTTTTTTCCTTCTTATACTTGATATACTTCTGCATTTTTCTTCCTCACTTCCAAAAAATAAAAGCCACTTACCGCAGATAGCAGCAAATGGCTCATTCACATGTTTCTTATTCAATTTTCTTTCCTACAACAACCATGCGTCCATTCTTATGAGAATATTCACAGGTTGATAACGTGATCAGCTTCTCTCCAAAGAAAGCTGTAACACCCGTGTCATAATATGATCTTTTTCGACATTCCTCGACATATTTCGCATACTCCAGAGCATTTTCAGCCTTAGAAAAATCATAATAAGCAAAATCTGTACCTGTATATACCGGTACTGCAAATGCCGCTATAACCTGGTATTCTTCATTTCCATGAAGCGTTTTCAGTTCAATCATCGAATATCCATGATAGAATTCCTCCGACTTGAACTTTTCCAGATCAGCAAACATGGTACCCCTGTTCATGTGATGACCGTAAATAATCAGATTCTATCATTATTTTCCTCTTTCTCTGGTAATCGGAAGTCAGGGGACGGGGCGGGGCAGGTACTGTTCCTGCCTTCGCCTTCCTCCCCGGTTAGCATCTTGACAGCTTCCGGAAATGTGGCATTGTAAAATTCCATCACAAAATCCACCGGATAGCCACCCCTCCCCTGACTGTGCCTGTACCACCGGTTTCCGGATACCGTTACACTGTCATGCTTTTTCCAACGGTATTCCTTTCCGCTTTTCCCTAGTTGTTCTCCCTGTGCGCTCAGAAAAGAAACAAGATCTGTCTGATTTGCTCTTATAATTTGTTCTTCTGTATACTGCATTTTGCTCATCCTTTCCCGTCTGTCCTGCTGACAGACTGTTATAAACTCATGTCATAGTTTCGCTTTTTCTTCACTGCCTGTTGTTTTGCATCACGCTCTGCACACTCTTTCTTTTTTTCATCCAGTTTTCTCAGAAGAGAGGTCTTCTTTTCTGGATTCTGCTCCGACTGGTTCAACGGCTGTTGCTCTGCTTTCCCGTTTTCTTCAAGAATCTCTTTCGCCTGAACTGTGTAAAATGTCGGGAACTTCACCTGCTTCTCCCTTTTTTCTTCTGAACGCCCGGAAGTATCTGCTTCTGCCATTTCCCGGTCACGTCTGGCAATATCCGCACAGCTCTGTACCTTTTTCACAAAAGTTAGTTCCTCCTGGTACGGCTGATTATCTGCTTTCAGCTCTTCGATCCCCGCCTGAAGTTCTTCTTTCTCCCGTTTCCATCTGGCAGTTGGCACTTTTCCATTTTTATCCAGATGTTGTTTCAGTTCCCGTTCACATTTGCGGTAATAATTGATTTCTTTTTTATGCTGCTGATAATATCTCTCCCGTCTTTTCTGAAAATAGAAATGGTTATACTCATCAATCAATGGCTGATTTGTTTTTATTACCTCTGCCATCTTTTCCAGATTCTCAAGTTCCTTTAACTGTTTCCGCTTTTCAGAAATTTCTTTTTTACTGACAGAAACAACACCGTTCAGTTCCTCAATCCGTTCCTGCAAGTCATCCATCGTTTCTATCTGATGTGTCTGAAGATAACTGATGGATTTTGCAAACTCCTGTAAATTGGAGAGATTCTTACCTCTCTGTTTCATCTCCGCATAAAAATTGGGAAGTGGTGGTCTGCCCTGTGTCTTTTTATCATAATAATCCTGCAGGCTTTCCAGCAGTGTCGGGTTCTGCCTGCGATCCAGCTCTGCTTTCATTTCCTCATAAGCTGTCTTCATCCACTGAATGGATTCTTTCAGAGAAATAAACATCTGGTTAAACTGCCGGATTGCCCGGTTCAATTCTCCGATCACCGTTTTGATTCCCTTTTTCTCCATTGCCCGGACTTCATATCCCTCATGGATGGTCGGGATCAGGTCAATCCCCTGTTCTTTGTAGGAACGGTGGTCGATTCTGGATGCCATGTGGCACTCCCTGAATTTCCCATTTACTTTCTCTGTCCATGCCCGCCGCCATTCTTTTAAAAGCTCCGGATCATTCCATCCGGTAGTAGAAACAGCATTGAACATATCTTTTCCTTTGGCATCCTTCACCCGGTTTCCATCCTCATCAAGAATATATTCCCTTCTCTGCTTATTGCCCCAGATTCCTTCCTCTGTAAAAGGACGGATTGGGACAAGCACATGGAAATGGGGATTATCCGGTTCTTCTTCATTTTCCGCTTTTCCCTCATGGACTGCCAGATCCACGATCATGCCACGTGCCACAAACTGCTCCTGGCAGAACTCTTTTGCCAGTCTGATATTTTCCTCAAGTGTCAATTCATTCTGCAGTGCAATGTCAAACGAATAGGCAAGCTGTGCCTTGTTGTTCCGTTCCACATGCTCCACCTCGTTCCAGAGTGTTTCCCTGTCAGTCAGACGCTCTGGCACATACTCCGGTGTCAGGATTTCTGTAAATATCACACCTGACTTGCTCGTATAATCGTGTATCTTGTTGTAATAACTGTCAAAAATCCTCTGCCCGGAAATATAGGCTGCGGAAGCGACCACCATCTGCCCTTTCCCTCTGGATACATTCCTTACTGAAAAATGATACAGTGCCATTAACTGTCATCTCCCTTCTCTGTCTTTTTTACTGCTTCTGCAATCTGCTGTTGATCTTTGTGTAAGGCGGCTATATGAGCCTGCCGCACAATACTCTTGTTGTAACTGCTGTTCTGCAGTTGATTCATCATGTCCTGGACGTCTTCCTGTTCCAGATCTCTGGACAGCGGAAATACTTTCTCAAACTCTGCCCCTTTGACAATCAGCCGGTGGGAACGTTCCCTGCGTTCTACCAGCTTCTTCCGCTGCTCCAGAATGTTTTTGTGGTGAATTGCTGCCTCCAGTTCCTGTCTGCTCTTTTCCATGTTGGCCTTCAGTTCCTCCAATGACATGGATTCATACTTTGGATTTTTTGCTCTGCTCATTTTCTTGTACTCCTTCTTTTTTCTGTAAACAAAAAGAACCGGCTTATTCATGAATGCCGATTCCTGGGTATAAAAAACTGAGGTCGTTGTCCTGTGATTAGGAAATGCTGACCTCAGCGTTTTTGAAATATTTAATTGTTGCTCCTTGGAATGAAAGTCTTTGTCACCATTGTCGTATAAATTTAAACTCACATCCCATATCAGGATTTCTTTAATTCTTCCATATACAGTTCAGCTATATATGCCGGACCAGTGCACCACAGCTTTGTCTTCTCATCATACAGTGCTTTTCCTGTCTTTGAACACAAAAAATCTGTCAATACCTCGTTTCTGTCCTTGCCTGTCTCTTCTGCGATTTCATCTGTCACCATAGTGATCAGAAGGTCGATTGTATAATTCATTTTTTCCTTTGGAATTGTTACTTCAGCCATATCTTCTCACCTTTCACAAATTTCAGACACTCAATAGCTGCCTCAGTTTTAAAGCAGTATTGATCTTTCAATTTATTCGGCAGCAACTGTCTGATACAGAAATCGTCTGCTACTTTATCACCTGCAGTCCCAAAAGCACCCGCAAGATAAGCGGTAAGAGTAGCGTTTGTTGCATCATCCGCAATCTTTCCTGCAATGATATCATATTTTGCCATTTCACGTTCAACCTCAATAAACATTTTTTTCTTTCGGTGAGCGGCGATACAATGTAACCAGTCCACATCTGCATTTTCAAAAATATGCGTTTCAAGATTTTCTGAAAGTTTGAATTCAAAAGTTGAAATATATCCAAACTTCTGCCCCTCTTCAATTGTTCCGGTTGCGATGGCTTTGGCTATTGAGGTTCTCAGAAAACTTTCTGCCTGTTCCTTTGATGTGGTTAAATAAAATCCCTGTCCAAAATCTTTTCTCTTTGCACATTTGGCAAGATCTGGCTCTTTTACTTCACAATAACTTCCATGATAGAGAACAAATCCATCTTTTAACTCAAGCACTAATCTCTATCCCCTTTCTTTGCAAAAATTCAGTAATATCTTCAAGCACAGCTTCATCGCCTTCACAATGAAAAATCCCATAGCATTTTTCTATATATCCAAGAACATCGGCTTCTTTAAACAAGTGGATAATCTGTTCAACAGGTAAATGCCACTCTTCTGAAGCAAGCCGGATTAGTCTTGTTTGCATAAAAGTAATCTCTGTTTTCTCACTCATTATGAATCCTCCTCATTTTCTTAGTCAGTAAAACCGGAATTGTTGATTACCAAGGCATATTTCCAAATCGACTAATAAAAGTTACTGTTAGTCCGGTTTTATCAATCATTGCAAGTTTTACGATTGCGCCTGTACTGTTTGCTTTCCTCCGTCGACATTCAAATCTGTTGCCGTGGCACCTGGATCAGCGCAGTTCACCTCTTATGTCTTGGAGTCCTTTTGCATACTTCCAAAAGAACCCAGTCCGCTTGAAACATTTACGATAATAGTTTTATTTTTTCTCTCATTGTCATACAATGCACCTACTTCCCCAGAATTTATTTTACCACGTATTCTTCTGTTCGTCTGTCACCTGCATCGTATCTGCATTTACCAGATAAAAATCTACCAATTCGGTCTCGTAATTGCCATCCGGATATACTTTTTCTAACACCAGTTCTTCGCAGGAATTACCATCTGCATCTGTCTTGGAACCATTATCGTACAGACAGTATCTCACATTTACCGTATTACCGTTCTTTGTTTCCTGCGTTTCGCTGACGACAGCATAGACTTCTCCCTTTGCATTCGCCGTGTAACTGAACGCCATATTTTGAAGTGTATTCTGCTCCTGAAGGTAATTATAAACTGCCAGCATTGCATTTTGAATTGTCAGACCATCATGCTGCCCTTCTGTCTCGTAATCTTCTATGGTATTTCCACTCTGAATATCCTCTGAATCTGTTGAATTCTCTGTATCCAAATCCGGTAATTCTGTAGTATCCTCTTCTTGATTATCTTCTTCATCTATTGTATCCGAAGACCACCACAGACCATCCATACTCTGCATAACAAATGGATTATTGGTTCTGTATCTCCGTTCACCACCATAATCTTCCTGCACAGTTATATACGTATATTTGCTGTCACAACCAGTCACCGTTTCTGTTCCATCCATTCCGAACACTACACTCAGACCACTCATTCCAATAATCAAAAGTGCAAATATCGCAGCAGCTCCATAGACAATTATCAATGCCACTTTGTTTTTACCGAATTGTATGGATAATGCCTGGCAATTGTGTCTGTATAAACTCACGATCCCCCAGATCAAAAGAACCGCCAGACTGATTGTAATAACAGTAATCGATATTTCTGCGAAACGATATCTCACTTCATATCCCATATCACGTTTTATACCATACCACAATCCATAGAAGAAGGTACTATACGCAAGAACCAAAGTAATGATACTGATCCGTATCGGATGCTCTTTTTTATCCGGCACTGCCTTCTTCAGTGCCTCTGCCATCTGCGCTGCCGCTCTCTGCTCTATCCACATAGCAAGCTCTGCTTTTGACGGATATGTGCATTTAGTATCCGGAATCCCTGCGTAACACATCTGGCTCTCTTGAATCCCTGTCGCATCTCCTGCTGCCATTGCTGTAACCACTTTCAGGTAATAATACAACTTCAACTGTGCTGGATTGAATTTATCTATACGAATATCTGCCAGCTCCTGTGCAGCCCGTTCATAATTGTTAAGGAGTACACTCATCCGTGCCATAACCAAAAGCATCTGATTCGCTACAGCAGGGTAACGGTGATATTGCTTCTCATATAAATACCGTGCATACTCATGTCGTTCTTCCGGTGTTAACCGATAGGACTTCTTTCTATTCTGTGCCAGCATCGCAATTCGCAGACCATAAGCCAATTCCAAAATTGCAATCAGCTGGCAGATAAATGCACCAAATCCCCAGATATCCGTTGTATGTTCCACATAGGTCACAAAAACAATGCCAAGCATTGCCGGAACTACTATTAACCATTTTGCTTTATCTGATCTCCCCATAAAAAATCCTCCTAAATTGATACCATTTTAGCACCAACTCAGGAGAATTCAAGTACTTTATCTTACACTTCCATATGGCAGTTCCATTCTTCCCATTTCTTCGGTTCCCAGTCCTTCGGCACATCGTAATCATCCAGTGCGCCGTTCATCTTGCGATAGCCGATCCGCATCTTGCTGATGCGCCATACACCGTCCTCGCATTTGCGGAAATCATTACAGTACATGGAGAAGCCTTCTACCGTGTGATCTTTGTAGGAGTTGTTATCCTCATACAGGAAAATACCTCTCGCATGTGTCTCGTCGATCAGCCAAATCAGCGGATTGTGGCTCATATGCATCGTCATCATATTACGGTTCACATACTTCGAACGCATTGCCTGATCCTTCGGCTCTGTCGGACTCTCGGTAAAGCACCGGTATGTAAAATCTTCCGTAAAAAGGTCGCAGACGTACTCTTCTTTCTTCATGTCCATAGACCAATAATAGAAATACTGTGCATCCAATATACGCTGACGCTCACACAACTGCTCCGGTGTGTAGGTCTGCTGCCGCACATGCTTCATCACCTCAATGACGAGCTTCTGAATCTTTACATCCTGTTTCATAATCTTCATATTGCATTCCTCCTGCTATTATATTATTTTCCGATAATATCTCTTATCAGATAAATTTATCCAGTTCTGCTTCCACCTGTTTCCGTATCTTGACCTGTGGATGTTCAATCACTTACCTACCTGCTGTCGTCATTATCTACAGTATAACACAGTTGGAGTAGATTATGTCTGCAAATTAGAAATAGAAATCCGCATTTGCCAATCTGCAATATCTGCTGTCCTTTTCCATATATAGTTCAAAAGTGCCATCCACGACTACTTCCGTTCCATCGGTCGGATATTCATCCGGATAAATGTGTGAGCCATCTCCCCATACGAATTCCAGTCCCTGTGCACAGCACTCTGTTGCATCCTTAATCACACAATAATAATACTGATTTTTTGTCATTTCATCATATGTTACGTAAAACTTCCCCTCAATCCGGAATGTCTTACCCACATACTGTTCCGGATCAGACATCATCTGATAAACCGTTGCATAGATCATGTCACTGTCCATTACCGAAAGATCCACATCTACAGACGCCTCAGGCGCATTGACTGATCCCTGTACGCTCTCTGGCGTCTGCGTATCTGTATTCTGTTGATCATTTTTCTGAGTATCTTCTTTGGTCGATTCTTCAGTTTTCTTTTGTTCTTCTTTTTTTACCTGACTTTCTATAACTTTATCTACCGTTTTTCCATTATTAATCCCTTTTCCATTGTCCGTCTGCTTTCCACAGCCTGATATCAACACCACTGCTACCAGCAGCCAGATCCCTATTCCTGTTCTTTTCACGGACATTACCTCCCTGTCAATTTACCTATTACGCTAAATACACCAAATGCCACCATATCTGTCACTACAATCGTAGACCCTACCGGTGTTCCTGCCAGAATAGACAATAACAATCCCAGAACTGCACATACAACAGACAATACCACGGAACAGATTGTTACAGATAAAAATGACTTAAATATCCGCATCGCTGACAATGCCGGGAAAATAATCAATGCTGAGATCAGTAGTGATCCCACCAAGTTCATTGCCAGTACAATAATCACTGCCGTAATCACTGCAATCAACAGATTATAGCAATCTGTTTTCATTCCCGTTGCCTTCGCAAATGATTCATCGAAGGTTACACAGAATATCTTATGATAAAAAAACACAAATAATATTACAACTAACACAGACAATATTACACATACTTTTACCTGTGCCGAAGTAAGGGTTAATATGGATGTCGAACCAAACAGGGTACTGCACACATCACCGGACACGTTCGGTCCTGTTGAAAATATATTCATCAGCATGTATCCAATTGCCAGCGCACTTACCGATATCATGGCAACTGCCGCATCTCCTTTGATTTTTGTATTCTGCCCGGTTCTTAACAACAGAATCGCGCACACAATCGTAACCGGAAGAATAAACAACATATTATTTGTAAAATTTAATACTGCCGCCACCGCCATCGCTCCAAATGCCACATGGGAAAGTCCGTCTCCAATAAATGAAAAACGTTTCAGAACCAGTGTGACACCAAGCAGCGAAGAACACATCGCAATCAGCACGCCAACAATCATTGCATACCGCACAAATGGATACTGAAAATACAGAATTAATTTATCCATCACTTTATACCTCCTGCTGCTTTTATATATTCTTTGTGCCTTGCGTGTCTGATATATTCTTCTTTTGTTCCGAAGAATACATGTTTGCCGGTATGAAGAATATGACTCGAGTAAGTGAGTGCTGCTCTCAGATCATGTGAGATCATCACAATCGTTAGTTTATCTCTCTGATTCAGTTCATAGATTAACTGATACATTTCTTTTGTCACCTTAGGATCCAGACCTGCTGTCGGTTCATCCAACAGAAGTATTTTTCTGGTAGCGCAGAGTGCCCTAGCAAACAGTACTCTCTGTTGCTGTCCCTCTGATAATTCGCGGTAACATCGTTTTTCCAGATGTATGATCTGCATTTTCTCCATCATCTGATACGCATACTCTTTTTCCTCACGGTTATAAAATGGTCTCAGCCCACAGCGGTTCTGACATCCGGAGAGAACAATTTCTCTCACGGATGCCGGGAAGTCTTTCTGGATGACAGTCTGTTGCGGCAGATACCCTATCTCTTCTCTGTTCAGACCATTTCCCAATATTACTTCTCCACTTAATGGCTGTTGAAGCCGGAGCAGGGTACGCATCAATGTCGATTTCCCTGATCCATTTTCACCTACTATACTTAAATACTCTCCCTCTTCAACTGAAAAATTAATATTTTTCAAAATTGCCTTACCATCATATCCTACCGTTAGGTCTCTACATTCAAGCTGCATCTTCTTCCCTCCTACTGCAATGCTTCTTTTAATACTTCCAGGTTATCTTCCATAACAGACAGATAGGTCATTCCTGCTTTCACATCATCCGATGTCGCGGACTGCATGGAATCTAACGTCAGGATCTTCTGATTCTTATCTTTCGTATTTTCAATAATGGCTTTGGTAATCTTCTGGTCAGATTTTTCAATCGTCATCACATTCTTAAGTCCCAGTTCACCTAGTTTTCCAGCCAAAAATGTGATCGTTTCAAAACTTGCTTCCATCTCTGCCGAGCATCCCACAAATGCTGCATAATAATCCAGACCATAATCATCTACCATATAGCGGAACGGGAATCTGTCTCCAAATAATAACGTCTTCTGCGATGCCTCATCCACTGTTTTCTGGTAGTTCTGATCCAGTTCATCTAATTTTGCCGCATAATTCTCTTCATTCTTCTGATAAGTCTCCGCGTGATCTTTATCAATTTCGCTCAGATCATCTGCAATTGCCTTACAAAAGACCTTTGCATTTTTCAATGAAAGCCACACATGCTCATCATACTCCGGTTCTTTCTCCTCTTCAGATTCCTCCTCCGACTCTTCTTCCTCAGCTTCCATGCCTTCTACAACCTCTTCTTCCTTTACAGAATTGCCCAGAACATCCAGTAGATTAATGACTTTCATGTCTTTGTTTACTGCCTCTTTCAGTGCGTCTTCTACCCATGCATCGGATTCTCCGCCCACGTAAATGAACAGATCACAGTCCGATATCTTCATGATGTCTTCCGATGTCGGCTGGTAGCTGTGAAGATCCACTCCGTTATCCAGTAACATCGTCAGATCTACATGATCGCTTGCGTCACCTGCTATTTCACGTACCCAGTCATATTCCGGGAAGATGGTTGTTACTACCTTAATCTGTTTTTCGTCTTTTTCTGTTGTCTGATTGGAATCTGCCTGACCGCAGGCTGAAAGACCGCAGATCGATAATACTACGGCTAGAATGATAGAAATATATTTTTTCATGATATGATAAAACCTCCATTGTAAATTCTGTTATAGATTGTGCCAAAAATAAGTACACAAATAAAAGGGTATTCTTTCATCTCTTATACCCA
>OGQE01003187.1_pt1 | contig 10405 bp, 6 predicted proteins | sample 1553131 | NCBI WGS metagenome assembly OGQE01 (sample SAMEA2579929, study PRJEB22360) | human gut metagenome | biome: human gut; feature: human-associated habitat; material: faeces | place: Denmark | collected 2008/2010
CCCGCCGTTTTGGGCGCGCTCGGCACAAGAATCAACTATGACGTTCTAAGCTATCTGCCCAAGGATATCGAAACCATGAAAGGACAGGATATCCTGTTAGATGAGTTTGGAACAGGTGCTTTTTCCGTGGCGGTCATAGACGGCATGCAGGAAAAAGAGATTTCACAGTTAGAAGATAAGCTAAAAGAGATCGATCATGTGAAAGATGTTTTATGGTATGGCGCACTCGCTGATATCTCAATCCCGATGGATATGCTGCCGGATGATTTAAAAGATTCCCTGCAGAATGCAGACACAGGCAGCCAGCTTATGATCATTACATTTGACACGTCCATGTCAGCAGATGAAACACTTGATGCCATCGAGGAGATACGGGGACTGACCAATGAACAGTGTCTTTTGAGCGGTATGTCCGCAGTCGTTACCGATATCAAAAAGATCTGTAACAGTGAGGTCATCATGTATGTTGTGATCGCAGCAGGATTATCCGCACTGGTGCTTGCACTTACGATGGACTCATTCCTTTTACCGTTTATCTTCCTTCTGAGTATCGGTATGGCAATCGTATACAATCTTGGAACAAACTTTATTGCCGGAGAGATTTCTTTCGTCACACAGGCACTTGCAGCAGTGTTACAGCTCGCAGTAACGATGGACTACTCCATTTTCCTGTGGCACAGCTACTTAGAGAACCAGGAACGCTACCCGGATGACAGGAAACGTGCGATGTCCCATGCAATCTCACAGACGTTAACTTCCGTAGTCGGAAGTTCCATCACGACGATCGCCGGATTCCTTGCAATGTGTTTCATGACATTTACACTTGGTATGGACCTTGGTGTTGTTATGGCAAAAGGTGTTGTATTTGGTGTGATCGGATGTGTAACGATTCTTCCTTCCATGATCCTTGCAATGGATAAATGGATCGAAAAGACAAGACATAAAGCCATCATACCAGATCTTGGACGTATCGGTGGATTTGTGACAAAACATTACTGGATCTTTATTATTTTATTCTTAGTGATCATCGGACCTGCCTTCTACGGACAGAACCACAATCAGGTATATTACGATCTGATGGGAACACTTCCGGATAACTTAGAGAGTGTAAAAGCAGGAAACGCACTGGAAAATGATTTTGATATGGGTGCGACACATGTGATCCTTGCAAGCAGCGATCTAAACTCCAAAGATGCAAGAAACCTGGAAAATGAGATCTCTGATGTGGACGGTGTCAAACTGGCATTGGGACTTGATTCCGTTATGGGACCGACTGTACCGAAGGATATGATCCCGGATGATATCAAAGAAATGTTGGATAACGGAAAATATCAGATGATCTATGTAATATCCGAGTACAAGACAGGATCGGATGAAGTGAATGCACAGTGTGATGCAATCCGTGATATCATTAAAAAATACGATGACACTGCAATGTTAATCGGTGAGGCTCCATGTACAGAGGATCTGATCACCATCACGAATACAGACTTTAATACCGTAAATGCGGTTTCCATTATTCTGATCTTCATTATCATCGCATTTGTACTGAAGTCAGTTTCATTACCGGTCATCCTTGTTATGGTCATTGAGTTTGCGATTTTCATCAACATGGGTATCCCGCATTATACCGGAACGGTTCTTCCGTTTATCGCTTCTATCGTAATCGGAACGATCCAGCTCGGTGCAACGGTTGACTACGCAATTCTTATGACAAACAAATATAAGAGAGCAAGAAACCACGGAGCAGAAAAACGTGATGCGGTAAGAACCGCATTAGACAGTTCCTTACAGTCAGTCATCGTCAGTGCATTAAGCTTCTTTGCAGCAACATTTGGTGTTGGATTATACTCCAGTATCGATATGATCAGTTCCTTATGTATGCTTCTTGCAAGAGGTGCCCTGATCAGTCTGATCGTCGTAGCATTTATTCTGCCGGCAATGTTTATGGTATTTGATAAATTGATCTGTGCAACAAGTGCAGGTTTCCGTTATAAAAAAGATTCATCAGTTCAGTAAAATAGAGGAGGAAAAAAAGATGAAATTACCGGAATTAAAGAAAAAATTTACAAAGAAATATGTGATTCGTATTATCGCAGGTGTGCTGGTTGTCGGAATGGTTGGAACAGGCGTTTCCACAGCAAACGTATTTGCAGCAAAGACCGCACAGGAGAGCACTGAGAGTACAGAGAGTACCGAAAAAGACAGCAAAAAATCAGATACAAAAGATTCTGATGCTGAGAGCAAATTAAAAGATGCATTAGATGACAGTATCAAATTCAGCGAGAAAGAGATTGGCAAGGAAGAAACCGTATATGTCCTTGCAGACAGTACCGGAAAAGAGCGCAAAGTGATCGTTTCCGATCATCTGATCAATGATGGAAATAAAGATACCATCGAAGATGCTTCAGACTTAAAGGACATCGAAAATGTAAAAGGTGATGAGACATTCAAACAGGATGGCAGCAAACTGACCTGGCAGGCAGACGGCAACGATATTTATTATCAGGGAACCTCCACAAAAGAGACACCGGTATCCCAGACAATTACCTATTCTTTGGATGGTAAGGAAGTAAAGCCGGAAGAACTTGCAGGAAAATCAGGAAAAGTAACGATCCGTTTTGATTACACCAACAATGAGACGGTAAAAACAAAGATCGGCGGAAAAGAGGAAGAGATCTATGTTCCATTTGCTGCGATCAGTGGAATGGTATTAGATGACAGCTTTTCCAATGTAAAAGTTACCAATGGTAAAGTAATCTCCGATGGCAAAAATAATATTGTAGTCGGATATGCACTTCCGGGATTAAAAGAGAGCTTAGATGTGGATGATTCTGATTTTGACGGAGATGTATCGATCCCGGATTACGTGGAAGTAACTGCAGATGTGGAGAATTTCTCATTAAGCACCACAATGACAGTTGTGATGAATGCAACAAACTTTATCAGCAAAGACGGAGATGCAGATCTTTCTGAAGTTGATGATATGTTAGATACTTTAACAGATGCAACAGATCAGTTAAAAGATGGTTCCGGTGAGCTCGCAGACGGTGTAGATACTTTAAAATCCAAGATGGGTGAGTTTAAAGACGGTGTCGGAACATTAAAGAACGGTATCAAAGATTATACGGATGGAGCTTCTACTTTATCCACAGGAATCGGAACATTAAAGAGTGGTGTGGATAACTTAGCAGGAAGTGTACCAACACTGATCAGTGGTGTGGGAACCTTAAAAGATGGTTCAGCAAGTGCAGCAAAAGGAGCATCTTCCTTAAAAGACGGAGCAGGAACCTTAAAGAAAGGTGCCAAGGATGTATCTACCGGAGCCAATACATTGTCCAAAGGTGCAAGTGATCTTTCCACCGGAGCCAATACACTTTCCACCGGAGTGAATGATCTTTCTACCGGAGCAGATACGTTATCTACTGGAGCTTCTGATTTGTCTACTGGAGCAGACACTTTAGCTGCCGGAGCTTCCAGTCTGAATACAGGTGTCCAGACACTTGCGAAAGGAGTAAAAGATTTAAATACTGCTGTCAACGGCGGTGAAACAACGCTTGCAGGCGGAGCATCTGCAGTCAGTGCAGGTGTGGATACATTAGTTGGAAAATTGGGAGATATGGCAACAACTTTACAGACTAAAAAAGATCAGATCAATGCCAATTTACAGGCAAATGGTACATCCATTGAAAATGCACAGGCTACGATCGATTCCTTAAAGAGCGCACAGTCAAGTCTGATGAACGGAATTGACATGTACGGTGCAGATCCTACAACTGCAACAGCAATTTTTACGCAGGTGGGGCAGGCACTTGGCGGTGTTTCAATCAACAGTGTAAATGATGCAATGACTGTAGCGGTAAGCCTGTCAGACAAGATCGCAGCAATCGGTCAGGCTCAGGGAGCTGTTTCAGCTATCGATGAAGCAGCTAGTCAGATTTCTGATCCGACAACACAGGCACAGCTTACAGCACTTCAGGCTGGTGCGAAACAGGTGGCAGATGGAGCAGCGCAGGCATCCGGTGCAATCAGTACTATGGCTGGAAAAATGGATGATCTGACTAGTGGTTCTGGTCAGGTGGCACAGGGAGCAAGTGATCTTGCAACAGGAGCAGGAACCTTAAAGAAAGGAGCAAGTGATCTTGCAACAGGAGCAGGTCAGGTGGCAGATGGAGCAACGACTCTGCACAAAGGAGCGTCTGATCTGTCTGACGGTTTAAATACTTTAGACGGTGGTATCGGACAGTTGAAAGAGAAAGCCGGATCACTTGCAACAGGAGCTGAGCAGTTAAAGAGCGGCACAGACCAGCTTGCAAGCGGGGCATCCACACTTGTTTCTAATAATGAAAAATTAAACGATGGTGCAGGAACTTTAAGTGATGGAACCGATGCGATCATTGATGGTGTGGGAGAGCTTTCTGACGGTGCACATAAACTTGCAGACGGAATCACAGAGTTCAGTGAAGAAGGAATCGATGAGATCATCAATTCCTACAATGGCGATATCGAGCCGCTTGTTGACCGTATCCAGGCTGTATTAGATGCCGGTGCTGATTACCAGACTTATACTGACATTGCAGATGGCGTGAACGGAAGTGTTAAATTTATTATCAAAACGGATGCGGTAAAAGCAGAAGACTAAAGAACCGCTTTTAGGAGGAGTAAGATGAATGCGTTGGAGAATCTGCTGATCATAGCAGGCATATCGCTGGATATATTTGCAGCCATGGAGTGTCAGGGATCACTGGTAGCAAAGATCGACAAAAAACAGCTTGTCAAACTGTGTGCACTGATTGCTGCATGGCAGATGGCAGCGCTGTTCGTCGGAAGCTACCTGTCAGGACTTTTGTACCGTAACACCATAACGCACAATGAAAAAGTGACCGGGTTTGTCATTGCAGCAGCCATCTTTTTCTGCCTGGGAGTGCGGCTGGTTGCAAAAGCCATAAAAAATGAGCGCATTGTAGAGCACTGTGAACAGAAGCTTGGATGGAAACAGTTACTGGCGATTGCGGCAGTTACCAGCATTTATACCCTGCTGACCGGTATTGCATTTGGCTTTCTGGGAACAAATCTTCTTGTCATGCTCCTGATGATCGCAGGACTTACGATCGCGGTTGTTGTGACCGGTATCTATACCGGATATCACCTTGGATTTGAGCATAAGACAAAAGCATATATTGCGGGAGCAATTCTTCTGTGGATTGCAGGGATAGACGTTATTGTAAGACATATTTTGCGGTAGATAATAGATTGTACGCTTTTGTGCAATTTGACAGACCCAAAATTGAAAACCACCTTTTGACACCCGAATCTATGAAGAAAAGAAAATCCGGTTTCACACTGTCAGGTAAAAATCTGGCAGCGGAGAACCGGATTTTTTTGTACGTTGCAACAAGGTTTTTTCTTCGCTATAATGAAAAAAATGGAGGCAGAAAACAGATGAAGATTTTACTTACGGCGATCAATGCCAAATATATACATTCTAACCTTGCCGTGTATAATCTGCGTGCATATGCCGCACATTACGCAAAAGGCATGGCTGATTCCGATACAGTAGAGATCGGGGAATATACGATCAACAACCAGATGGAGGATATTTTAGAGGGAATCTACAAGGCGAAGCCGGATGTTCTTATGTTTTCCTGTTATATCTGGAATATTGCATTTGTGGAGGAACTGGCGGAAGAATTTCACAAGCTTCGCCCGGAAGTGCCGGTCTGGGTAGGAGGTCCGGAGGTTTCGTATGAGACGGAGAGTTTTTTGAGAGAACACCCGCAGATCACCGGTGTGATGATCGGGGAAGGGGAAAAGACATTCTGTGAGCTGGCGGAGTATTATGCCGGGGAAAGCCGGAGAGACAAAGAAAAGCAGAAAATACAGGAAACACAGAGGACAGGAGAGGGTAAAAGCACGGAGGAAAGATCGAAACCTGGAGAAATCCCAGGGATCGCATACCGGAACGGGGATGAGATCATCTTTACCGCACCGCGGGAAATGCTCGATTTAAGTGACATTCCATTCTGCTATGACAAGGCGGGCGATTTTAAAAACCGTATCATTTATTATGAGTCGAGCCGTGGCTGTCCGTTTTCCTGCAGTTACTGTCTTTCCTCTGTGGAAAAGCAGCTTCGCTTCCGGGATGCGGAGCTTGTGAAAAAGGAACTGCAGTTTTTTATTGACCGGGAAGTGCCGCAGGTAAAATTTGTGGACAGGACATTCAACTGTAATCATGCGCATGCAATGGAGATCTGGTCTTACATTAAGGAACATGATAACGGAATCACCAATTTCCATTTTGAGATCTCTGCAGATCTTTTGAGGGAAGAAGAACTTGCATTGATCGGAACGATGCGGCCGGGGCTGATCCAGTTAGAGATCGGTGTGCAGTCGACGAACGGGGCGACGATCAAAGAGATCCACCGCACCATGCAGTTAGAACGGTTAAAGGAAGTTGTGAAAGAAGTTCAGAAACATGAGAATATCCATGAGCATCTGGATCTGATCGCAGGACTCCCATTTGAAGATTATGACACGTTTGCAAAATCCTTTGATGAGATCTATGAACTCCGCCCAAACCAGCTCCAGCTTGGATTCTTAAAGGTGTTAAAGGGCTCTTATATGTATGAGCATGCGAAAGAATATGAGATCGAATACCACAGCAGACCGCCCTATGAAGTGCTGAAGACAAAGTGGCTTCCCTATGAGGATGTCTTAAAGATACGTCAGGTGGAAGAGATGCTGGAAGTGTATTATAACAGCGGGCAGTTTGAAATTACGATGAAGGTGCTCGGAGTTTTATTTAAGAGCGCATTTTTCATGTTTCAGGAGCTTGGAAAATATTATGAGAGAAACGGCTATTTTGGCATGAGCCACGCGAGGATCCGGCGCTCGGAGATTCTGTTGGAATTTATCAAAGAAACATTTGCCGGAGATATCACTGCCGGAGAACAGCGGAATATTACGGAAACAGGGAAAAAAGCTGATCATCTGGAAATCCTGGATATCATAAAAGAAAGCCTGATCTTTGATCTTTATTACCGTGAAAACTGCAAGAGCAGGCCTGCCTGGGCAAAAGATTTAAGTGTATGGAAACAGGTGACGCGGGCATACTGCAAAAATGGAAAGCAGTCGCATGTGGAGTGTTTTTCCTATCGTTTTCCGGATAAAGGGGAACGGGTATTAAAAGAACTGCCCAAACGGGCAGGAAAACCATTGTATGCGCTGTTCGATTATACGGACAGGGATCCATTAGACCATCAGGCGAAGGTGACGTGGATCATGGAGGATGAGGATGCAGGATTATGTAGTCATTGATCTTGAAATGACAGGTCTGAATGCAAAGACCGATCATATTTTAGAAGTAGGGGCAGTCAGAGTCCGGAACCATCAGGCGGTCGATAAATTTGGTGCAATTTTATGCCAGAACGTAAAGATACCGGAAAAAGTGACTGAACTTACCGGGATCACGGAGGCGATGGTGCAGGGCGGCATGGAAAAAGAAGAGGCAATGCGGCAGTTCTTTGAATTTATCGGAGAGGATATCATCGTTGGGCAGAATGTGATTTTTGATTATGGATTTTTAAAGCAGTGGGCGGTAAATCATAATATGCCATTGGAACGGAATGCGGTTGATACCTTAAAACTTGCAAGGAAATTTTTGCCGAAAGAGCAGAAAAAGGATCTGGAAAGCCTGTGTGCCTGCTTTGGGGTAAAAAGAGAAAATGCCCATCGTGCATTTGACGATGCATATGAAACATGGCAGGTTTACGAGGCACTCAGGGAACGATACGAGGAGGAATCTGCCGGAGATTTCATGCCAAAGCCGCTTCTTTATAAGGCGAAAAAACAGACGCCGGCAACGGCACGGCAGATAAAATACTTAAGAGAATATGCGGCGCATTATCAGATCAAACTGCCGGAAAATTTCCCGGAGATGACAAGGAGCGAGGCGTCAAGACTGACGGACCGGCTGATCGCCACCTATGGGAAAATGCCATAAAATATTATGTGTGGAACGAGCCGGATGTCTATGAAGCATGATACGGATCATTGTACCGGCGTATTTGCGGTATCTTCCGGGAGCATGGCGGTCAGTTTTTCTACGATCGAACGTTTCATCAGAGAATCAAGCTGTTCCGCGGATGCAAGGAGTTCCCGGATCCGTTCGGTTTCGCCGGAAGACTGATAGATCTTAGCTAAAAGCAGATAATTCTGGCTTAAGTCGGAGCCGATACTGATACCATATTCTAAAATTGTACGGGCATCATCGGTATGACCGAGTTCGAAAAGCTGTCCGGCATAGGCGGTAAGCGTCTGACAGAGTGTGGTAAAATTTTGTTCGTATTCCGTCAGGGCAGGGAGACTGGCAGTACCGTAAGTGATCTTCAGATCAGTATTGGTCTGTGTGCCGAAATTGACGATCTTTTGCCCGGAAAGCGTCTGCAGGGTATTTTCATAATTTTTTAATAAATCATTTTCGTACATACCTATTGGAAATTTGTCAAAAGGTATGGTAATATAGGGGAGTCCGCTTAAATCCTGTAAGCGGGTGTTGTTTGCGATGGATTCCCTTTTCCAGAAGCGGTCAGTTACGTTCTCCTGGGAGCGGTTTGAACGTTTACGGAAAAATGTGAACAGGCAGACAACTGCAATGAATAAACCTAAAAATGGCATGTGAAATCCTTTCCGTGCCGTGTTTTTTGAAATGGAGGTACATTTATATGTATGATTTCAGTAAAAAGAAAAATAAAAAAGTACTTGCAGCAGTTGTGATCATTCTGGTTGGAACGATGCTGCTTACGACTGTACTTGCGGCACTGTTGTAATAAATCTGTTCATGTAAAATATACTAAAAACAGGGCAAACAGTCAAATATATTCGTGGTAATGCACCTTGAAAAAGAGGGCAGTTGTGATAAAATGAACAGCAAAGATTCAGCAAAAGTAATAGTTTCAGAGGGAAAAGATGAAAAAAACAGGTAAAATATTAGCAGCTCTGGGGTTAGCCGTGGCATTTGGCGCTATTTTAAATCCGACGCAGGCAAAAGCGGAAGACACAGACCGTATTGCGCAGGGAGTTTATATTGGCAATATTGATGTCGGCGGTATGACAGAGCAGGAAGCTTTGAATGCAGTGACTGATTATGTAAATAATGCAGGGGAAGCTGTATTTACACTGACTGCAGGAGAGCATAGTACGCAGGTAAAGGCATCGGATCTGGCACTCGAGTTTACCGATATGAATGTTGTTTCAGAGGCGATGGATGTCGGAAAAAGCGGCAATCTGATTAAAAAATACAAAGATAAGAAAGACCTTGAAAATGGCAGTGTTGTCATTGATATGGTGTTGAACGTAGATCATGATACAGTATCAGAGCTGCTTGCCGAGAAAGCAGATGAGCTCGATCAGAAGGCAGTGGACAATGGTCTGGTGCGTGAAAATGGAACATTTAAGATCATCAAAGGGTCACAGGGTGTTGAAGTCAACGTAGAAAAGTCGATTGCAGCGATCGAAAATTACGTCAGTAACGACTGGGACGGACAGGGTGGAAATATTGAACTTACAGCAGAGATCGTGGAGCCGAAGGGAAGCGAGGAAGAGCTTTCTAAGGTAAAAGATCTGCTCGGTGGATTCAATACGAATTACAGTTCTTCTACCCAGAACCGCTGTGACAATATTGCAACGGCAGCAGGCAAGATCAATGGAACTGTTTTATATCCGGGAGAAGAGTTTTCTGTTTATGAGACGATCGGACCGTTAGATGCAGCCAATGGGTATGAACTGGCCGGAGCCTATGAAAATGGACAGACCGTACAGTCCTATGGCGGTGGCGTCTGCCAGGTTTCCACAACATTATATAATGCAGTTATTTTAGCGGAACTTGAAGTTACCGAGCGTTCGAACCATTCTATGATCGTTACCTATGTCAAACCATCCATGGATGCTGCGATCGCAGGCGATTACAAGGATTTAAAATTTGTCAATAATCAGGACGTACCGATCTATATTGAAGGATATACTTCAGGAAAAAATGTTTACTTCAATATTTACGGGGAAGAGACAAGACCTGCAAACCGTAAGGTGACATATGAGAGTGAAGTTGTATCAGAACAGGATCCGGGCACACAGTTTGTTGCAACCGGAGATCCGGTGGGAACTATGAGTGTATCCCAGGGAAAACATGTCGGATATGTGGCACAGCTCTGGAAAGTCGTTACGGTAGATGGTGTCGAAGAGAGCCGCGAAGTATTTAATAAGAGTACTTATAAGGCATCACCAAAGATCGTAAACGTTGGAACGGCATCGGAAGATCCGAATGCATCAGCGACAATCGGTGCGGCGTTGGCGACCGGTGATGAAGGAACGATCTATGCCGCAGTTGCCCAGTTTACTGCAGCGGCAG
>OGQE01003189.1_pt1 | contig 10400 bp, 10 predicted proteins | sample 1553131 | NCBI WGS metagenome assembly OGQE01 (sample SAMEA2579929, study PRJEB22360) | human gut metagenome | biome: human gut; feature: human-associated habitat; material: faeces | place: Denmark | collected 2008/2010
CTGCGACCCCCTGGTCCCAAACCAGGTGCACTACCAAGCTGTGCTACTTCCCGTTTAATGGCGCGCTAGGCAGGAATCGAACCCACAACCTCTTGATCCGTAGTCAAGCACTCTATCCAGTTGAGCTACTAGCGCATTATTCAAATGGAGGTTCCTACCGGACTCGAACCGATGATGACAGAGTTGCAGTCTGTTGCCTTACCAACTTGGCCAAGGAACCGTATTTTGTTTGACGTCTTTTATCACGTCGCTCATTTATTATATGTTAATTTTATTTATTTTGCAATAGTTTTTTACAATTTTAATTCATGAAATTTGAAATGTTTTTTATTTTATTTGATTTTATCAATCATTTTTAAGAAAAGATTCTATGAATTTTTCATAGAATCTTTAATTTCTATTAGCATTTGAGGCTGCAATTTTTACTTTTGCCCAATAATTTGCCATTATTTTTCTTGTTTCAGAATTATAATTAAAGACTTCGTCTTTATTATTTTTTCTGATTGGATCATAGGCATTGATTCCTTTAAAGTCATTATTTTTCAAATCATTCATAACTTCTGTATTTGGTGATGTATATCCAACATAAGAAGAATTATCATAGGCTGCATCATAACTTGAAACATAATTAATAAACTCATGTGCTAAATCAACATTTTTAGAACTTTGCGGAATAACCATAGCATCACACCAAATATTTGTTCCCTGTTTTGGCATATAAAAACCAATATTTTCATTTTCAGACATGATATAAGCAGCATCTCCCGAATAAACAATGCCTAAAGCTTTTCTTGCTTGTGCCATATTATCAATGATTTCATCTGTGACAATTTCTGGAGACATTGTTTGAACACTTTGTAAAAGCCAATTATAAGCGTCTGCAAGCTCTTTTTCATTATCTGTGTTCATTGAATAGCCTAATGCTTTTAAAGCCATCATAAAGGAATCTCGTTCTGAATCATATAGATAGATATCCCCTTTATATTTTTGATTTAAGAAAATGTTAAATCCTTCTTCTTTTAAATCTTTTTTACTGACTTTTGTCTTATCATAAACAATTCCTACACTTCCCCAGAAATAAGGAACTGAATATTCATTATTTGGATCATAAGAAAGATTTTTTATCGAATCATTAATATCATCCATACAAGTAATTTTATCTTGATCTAATGGTTGAATCAACTTTTCTTGTTTTAATCTTTCAATCATATAATCACTTGGAATTAAAATATCATATGCTTCACCATTAGCTACTTTAATATACATTTGTTCATTTGAATCAAAAAGATCCATAACAACTTTACATCCTGTTTGTTTTTCAAAATTAGAAAGCAAGTTCTCTCCTGTATACTCTCCCGCATTATAAACGTGTAATGTTTGTCCTGCATATTTTTTTGAAGAGATTCCTGTTTTTTGAACAAAGACAAGTCCCATGAAAACACATGCTGCTACCACTGCTGCAATAATTCTTGGTGCCTTCTTTTTTTCTTGCATTTCTGTTGATTGTGCTTTTCTTTTTTCTTTAACCATTGGTGCAACATTTACAATAATTAAAACAATTGTAATAAACACAACAACTAATGTCGAAATCGCATTAATACTTGGATTAACACGTTTTGACATTGTATAAACCATAATACTTAAGTTTTTGATTCCTTTTCCTGTAACGAAATAAGAAATAATGAAATCATCAAAAGACATTGTAAAAGCAATTAGTGCTCCTGAAACGATCCCCGGCATTATTTGAGGCACAATGACTTTTGTAAGAGCCATCCAAGGTGTACATCCTAAATCCATTGCGGCATCCGCTAAATTTGGATCCAATGAACGAATTTTAGGCATAACAGACAAGATAACATACGGAATACAAAAGGCAATATGTGCAATTAATAATGTAGCAAAACCTTTTTCAATATTAAAAGTAATAAAGAATAACATTAAGCCAATTGCAGTAACGATTTCTGGGTTCATTAAAGGAAAATCGTTGATTTGCATAATTAAATCATGAACGACTTTTTTAGATTTAGAAAGTCCAATCGCACTGATTGTTCCTACAATTGTTGAAACAACAGTGGCAATGATTGCAACTATGATAGTGATATATAAAGACTCCATCATAGATGAATCTGCCAACATTTTAGAATACCATTGCATTGAAAAACCAGTAAAATGTGTGAGCGACTTACTTGAGTTAAATGAAAAGGCAATCATAAACCCAATAGGTAAATAGAAAAATAAGAGCATTAAAATCATTAAAACTTTTAAAAGAGAATATTTTTGTTTTTTCATACTTTTTTCTCCCTTCTATTTCCTGAATTACGTTTTTCAACATATCTTACTAAATACATAATCACCATCATCACAATTGCCATAATCACTGAAATAGCTGAACCAAAGTTCCATTCACCGACAGTAATAAATTGATTTTCAATCACATTTCCTATTAAGAAATATTGTCCTCCCCCTAATAATTTTGGAATAAAGAAAGAACTTACTGCTGGTAAAAAGACAAGGGCAATCCCACTAATGACTCCTGGTATTGAAAGTGGAAAAGTAACTTTCCAAAATGTTTGAAAACGATTTGCTCCTAAATCAGAGCTTGCTTCTAATAAAGATTTATCCATTTTAGATAAAGAGGTATTAATTTGTAAAATCATAAAAGGAATAAAGTTATAAACCATTCCAAGTAAAACAGCCCCTTCTGTATAAAGAAGTTGTGTTGATTTAAAACCTAATAAATTTAATAAAGATTGTAAAATACCACCATCTGATAAAAGTCCAATCCATGCGTACGTACGTACTAACATATTGATCCACATTGGTAAAGTAATTAATAAAATTAAAATATTTCTTGTACGATCTTTACAACGTGAAATAAAATAAGCTGTTGGATAACCAAGTAAAATACAAATAATCGTTGTTTTTAGTGCAATTGAAAGTGATCTCCATAAAATAAGTAAGAAATCAGGGTCGGTAAAGAATTTCACAAAATTTTGTAAAGTGAAATTAAAGTTAACAATTGCATTTCCACTGTCTGTAATTGCATAAAAAGCAATTAATAAGACAGGAAGAAAAAGAATAATAATACTCCAAATAATATAAGGGAGTGCTAATTGTGAAAACTTTTTCATCTAGAATCCCATCTTTTCCATAACATGAATGTCTTCTACTTCGAAAGTCAATCCGACCTCTTGACCTTCTTCTACATAATCTGTTGTATGTACCTTTAACTCTCTACCTTCTGTAGAGAAAGTGACTTGGTAAATACCTTCTTGGATATTTTCTGGATCAAAATCATAATCCACATAAATATCTACTGCTTCATCTTCGTTAGATAATTTCCAACCAATGGCATTGGCCCATGTCTTTAAATCTGTATCTAAAGCCACTGATTCTTTAATTTCATCAACAGTTTTAAAGAAATTGAAGGCACTAACAGCTTCATTTGCTTTTTCATTTTTGACGAATTTTTGATCGACAACAATGATCTTTCTAGAAACAGTTAATCCTGATGCTGTTTGGAAAGTAACTGTATATTCACCTAGTTTTTCTTCTAAGTTATGTTCAATTTTACTAATAGATGTATAAGAATCATCACTTTCTTTCCATGCTTGTGCATCCGCTCTGGCAATAATATCATTGTCATCTAAAGAAGCTACTTCTTCAATATCTACATAGAAATCATTGGCAGAGATTCTTTCATCACTATATTCACTTTCTACATCATGATTTTTAATAACGTTCATATTAACTTTAACAGTTGTCCCTGGAACAGTTTCCACCATTGCTTCATTCCAAACACCTTTAAATAAAACGCTTAAAACTTCCCCTGTAATTTTTCCTTGTTCTAAAGGAACAATATCGATATCTTCGGGACGGATAACAATATCTACCTTTTCATTTGGTTTAAAACCAAAGTCGACACAATCAAAAATTTGATCATCAAATTTTACTTTATAGTCTTCTATCATCGTTCCAGAAATCACATTACTTTCACCAATGAAATTGGCAACATATTTATTAACAGGTTCATTATAAATTTCTTGAGGTGTTCCTACTTGTTGAATTTCCCCGCTTTTCATAATAACGATTTTATCTGACATTGTTAGAGCTTCTTCTTGGTCATGAGTAACATAAATAAATGTAATTCCTACTTCTTGTTGAATTCTCTTTAATTCATATTGCATTTCTTTTCTTAATTTTAAATCTAAAGCTCCTAATGGTTCATCTAATAAAAGAACTTTTGGTTCATTAACAAGCGCTCTGGCAATAGCAATACGTTGTTGTTGTCCACCAGATAATGTTGTCACATTTTTATTTTCAAAACCTTCTAAACCAATAAGTTTTAACATTCTTAATACTTTTTGATCGATAACATCTTTTGACATTTTTTTGATTTTTAAACCAAACGCAATATTATCATAAACATTCATATGTGGAAATAAAGCATATTTTTGGAAAACTGTGTTGAGTTCTCTTTTATAAGGTGGTAATTCTTTGATATCTTCATTATCAAAAATTACAGCTCCTTCATCTGCTTCTAAGAAACCTCCTAAAATACGAAGAAGTGTTGTTTTTCCACACCCACTTGGTCCAAGAAGTGTCACAAATTCATTTTCATAAATATCTAAATTAATTCCTTTTAATACAATTGTCCCGTCAAATTCTTTGACAATATTTCTAAACTTAATGAGCACCTTTTCTTCCATAATTCTTCTCCCTTTTAAAATATTGGTGGTGTTGATACCCAAATAACTTTTGCTAGAGTATCATTTTTATTCATTAAATAATGTGGTAAATTTCCTTTTAAATAAAAGGTCTCCCCTTTTTTGACCTCATATTCCTCTTCGCCATGAACAAGAGTTACTTTTCCTTGAATAACATAACCAAACTCTTCTCCATCATGAGGATCAAGCTCCATTGATTTTTTATCTTTTTTCAATTCAATTAAAATGGGTTCCATTTCATTTTTTTGAGCATTTGGAATAATATATGAGATCTTATAATCATCTTGAATATTTTCAAAAAAATCTTCTTTACTAAAAACGATTTGTTCATCTTCATCTTCCGAAAAAAAGTCTTTAAGATTGGTTCCTAAAGCCTCTAAAAGATTTTCTAAAGTTGCAACGCTTGGTGAGGTTAAATCTCTTTCTAGTTGAGAAAGAAATCCTTTCGTAAGCTCACTTCTATTAGCGAGTTCTTCCAAGGTCAATTGATTAGACAAACGAATCCTTTTAATCTTTGCTCCGATATCCATAAGCCCTCCTGTTTATTTAAAAAAACTTTTTGTTTTATTTATTAAACAAGATTATTATACTTATAAATATCAAGAATTCAATATATTTTAAACAAAAAGTTTAAAATATTAAACTAAAGTATAAAAAAAGAAATAGTTTTCACTATTTCTCTAAATTTCTTCTTCTTTTTGATGATTCAATAAACATCGCCTTTAAAGTTTGGCTATCTTCTTCTTTAATTGCTTTTTTTAGAATATCTAGCTGATCTTCAAAACCTTGAATACTCTTTAATAAATTATCTTTATTGGTAAAGAATAATTCAGTCCATAAATCTTCATTAATATTCGCAATACGTGTTAAATCACGATATGAATCTCCAATATATTTTCCTGTATCATATTTTTGATTATCACTATCAATCAAGGATACAGCAATGACATGAGGAAGTTGTGAAGTAAATGAAATAATTTCATCATGTGCTTGTGGTGACATGATTTTAACGGAATGGAATCCTAAATTAGAAACAAATTGTTCCATCATGGCAATCGCACTTTTACTATTTTGTTCATGTTGAATCAAAATATAGTTTGCCCCTTGGAATACTTCTTTACTAGCATAAAGATAGCCTTTGTTTTCTCTTCCAGCCATTGGATGTCCCGAAACAAATTCTACATCTTTATCTTTTAATAAATTCATGGCTTCATTTAAAAAATGTGTTTTAACCCCAACAGCATCTGTAATAATACTTCCTTTTTTAAATTCATGTTCTTTAATGTAATCTAAAACAAGAGATGGATAAAGACAAATAATTGTCATGTCTGATCGTTTAATGATTTCTCTACCATCAACAAATCCTTCTTTAATACATCCATCAGCTTTTGCTCTAGCAAGTGTTTCTTCATCAACATCAACACCATAAACTTCATGACCTTGACCTTTTAATGCTTTAACAAAGCTTCCCCCAACAACACCAAGACCAACGACTGTTATAATCATAATTTCTCCCTATGATCTATACGTGGACAAACTTTATTTAAATAATCAAAGACCTTTTGACTATTTTTTTCATTTGTTTTATATAGATACTCTTTTCCTTTCGCTCTAATTACAATTTTACATTTCTTTTGTTTATCCATTAATTTAACAGCACGAATACTTTTATAAGAAATGTTTTCCCCGTTTAATATCATTTCATGTTTATTAAATACTAATAATGATTCATAAGCTAAATAATCAATAAGTGGTACAAGCCATGAAACCATCAATATTGGTGACGTCATTGAAACAATTTGTACCATCTCTAAATAAATCAAAAGACATGTAACACATAATACAATGTATGAAACCCCATATAAATATTTTTCATACCCTGTATAAATAACTTCTTTAGCTAATTTTAATTTTTTCTTTTTTCGATAAACAAGTACAATTAAAACATAACTTACTAATAAAACCAAAAATGTTAAAGCTCCCATAAAAACTTCTTGATTTCCTAAAGAAATCAAACCTGAAAAAAAGGTAATGACTCCTAATGCTGATAAAACAATTAATTCAACCATGAAGTAATCATCATTGAAATACCTGATGAGGCTCCTAATAAAATAAACATAAATAGGAAACGAGCAAATAATGAAATCATTTTTGGTTTTTCTCGATTAACTAAACATCCTGTAAGAACAATTAATAAACTTGTAATAAAACCATGTCCAACCACAAAAGCAACAGCTTCATTTAAATATTGCATTAAAATTGGAATAATAAGTAAAGTTACAAGTAGAAAATCAATAATGAAAACAAGAATTGTTTTTAAATCTAAATGCACCCATTTTAAATTAAAATTCTTTTTAAAGAAATCTTTATTTGTTTCAACTACTTTTTCTTTTTGGGTAAATTGATATTCTTTTTTTGTTCTTTCAACTTTTCTATCAAATCTTGCCATCTTTTATTTTCTCTTTTCTTCTAACATTTTAATTTTAAAATCTAATAAATTTTTAGTAAGATCCACATAATAATTATGTGGGAACTCTAATCTAAATATTTCATCCCATAAGCGTGCTTTTTCTTGCATTGAATAATCTCTAATTTCTTTAACAGATAATTTTTCATAAACAAATTTTCCATTTTCAAAAATAGGTACTTGAAGTTCTTCAACTGTATATGTATCAGCTTCAATTGTTTTAAATTTCCATACATCTGATTGATGATAAATTGTTAAATCTTTTGTTGAATCAATGACTTCATCATGGAAAGTAATTAAATCAGCCATCGCTTTTCCTGTTTCATTTTCAAAAAGACGGTAAACACGTTTATATCCTGGATTGGTAATTTTTTCTGTATTTTCTGAAATTTTGATTTTTGGAATGATTTGTCCATCTTTTTCAATGGCTACTAATTTATAAACCCCGCCAAAAACAGGTGATGATTTTGAAACAATTAAGTTTTCTCCAACCCCAAAAGAATCAAGTTGAGCTCCTTGGTTTAATAAAGAACGAATTAAATACTCATCTAATGAGTTAGATGCAGAAATGCTGACATAAGTTAATCCAGCTACATCAAGCATCGCTCTTGCACGTTTTGATAAATAAGAAATATCTCCACTATCTAAACGAATTCCTTTGAGTTTTTTACCCATTGGTTCTAAAACTTCTTTGGCAATTTCAATAGCATTAGGGACACCACTTTTTAAGGTATCATATGTATCTACTAATAAGACACAATCATCTGGATAAGTAAGTGCATAAGCTTTAAAGGCTTCATATTCATTATCAAAAGATTGTACAAAAGAATGAGCCATTGTTCCTACAACTGGAATATCAAACATTTCTCCTGCTGAAACAGTTGCTGTTCCTGCAACCCCACCAATATAAGCTGCACGTGCTCCATAAGTGGCACTATCATAACCTTGTGCACGTCTTGCACCAAATTCCATTACAGGTCTTCCTTTGGCTTCTTGTACGACACGATGTGCTTTTGTCGCAATCAATGATTGATGATTCACTGTAACAAGTAACATTGTTTCAATGATTTGTGCTTCAATAAATTTTGCTTTGACTGTAATAAGTGGTTCATTAGGAAATACCGGTGTTCCCTCTTTAATTGCATAAATTGAACCTGTAAATTTAAAATCTAATAAATAATCTAAAAAATCTTCATCAAATTTTTGAAGTGAACGGAGATATTGAATATCTCCTTCACTAAAATGCAAATTTTCAATACATTCAATTAATTGTTGTAAGCCTGCAAAAACAGCAAACCCACCATTATCTGGATTTTTTCTATAAAACATATCAAAATAAACAAGTTGATCTTTATTTCCTTGTTTAAAATAATTATATGCCATTGTCAACTCATATAAATCCATTACAAGAGTCAGATTTCTTTCACTACCTGCATGTCTATTCATATAATTCTCCTTTAACGTTATTTTATGAATATAATAAGCTTTTTTATAAAAAAAATCTAGTCCATTAAAAATATAATTCATAAGAATCTCTTGTTTGTGGTAAAGGTATTGGTCCTTGGGGAATAAATGGAATATAGAGTTGTTGATCAGGATAGATCATCATTTGTTGATTAAGTTTATTCATACAAGCAATCCATTCAATCTTTGTATTAAAATTACGAGCAATACGATAAATATTATCTCCAGGTCTTACGGTGTATAAGTAAATATCACCTACTCTACGAGGATGAATCACTCTTTCATAATCATCTTCAAACATATTTAACCTCCTTCAGTTTACTCTATGTCTTTAGATAAAAAGTTTTTGGGCAAAAAAAAGAGATAACGAATGTTATCTACTTTGCAAGTTTTTTTAAAGCATCTTTGGCAGCTTTTTGTTCCGCTCTTTTTTTACTTGAACCTTTTCCAGTTCCTAAAGTCATATCGTCCATCATCACCGCTACTTCAAATTCAGGAGCATTGGCTGGACCCGTTGTTGAAAGAAGTGAATATGTGACTGTTTTTCTTTGATCAGCTTGAATGAGTTCTTGTAATTTTGTTTTAAAATCTGTGATGTCATCATAATTAACATCTTCTACATGTTTATAAATTGTTATATCTAAGATTTTTAAAACATAGTCAATCCCACAATCTTCACTGATAGCCCCTATGAAAGCTTCAAAGATATCCGCCAAAACACTATTACGATCTCGACCACCGTTGTGTTCTTCACCGGCACCTAAAAAGATTTGAGGTCCTAACCCGAGTTCACGCGAGAATCTTGCAAGTGATTCTTCTCTTACAAGTTTAGAGCGTAAAAGTGTTAATTCTCCTTCTGGTTTTTCTGGATATTTTTCATATATAAATTTAGAGACATAGTATTGTAAAACTGAATCTCCTAAAAACTCTAATCTTTCATAATTTTTACCCTTATTTTCATTTGTATAAGAAGGATGTGTAAAAGCTTCTTTAAATAAATGAATATCTTTATAAGGAATGCCCATTACTTCTAAAAACTTACCTAATTCCACTTTCATCTAGACCTACTTTCATTTTTTCTACTACATTTACTTCAACCATTTCAAAAGCTAAATTCATTGCACTTTCAAAAGCTTTCGCGTCACTTGCACCATGTGCTTTAACAACTGGTTTTACAAATCCCATCATCAAGGCACCACCTACACCTGCAGGATCAAATTTTGTTTTTAATCCTTTTAAAACTGGTTTAGAAATAACTGCCCCTAATTTATTACGTGTTGATGCCATAAAACCATCTTTTAATGCAGACATCATAGATAATGCAACACCTTCAATTGTTTTTAATGTAACATTTCCTGTAAATCCATCCGTTACAATGACATCCACATCACCTCTTAAGATTTCTTTTCCTTCAATGTTTCCAACAAAATCAATTTGTTCAAGTGTACTCAAAGATTGATATGTTTCTTTATGGATCTCATCACCTTTATGTTCTTCACTTCCAATATTTAACAGGGCAACTTTAGGTTTTTGAATATGTCTAACATTTTTAGCATAAACATTTCCCATAATTGCAAACTGAACGAGTTGATCTACTGTATTTTCAGCATTTGCCCCTACATCTAACATGCAAACACCTTTATCATTTAAAGTGGGAATTGTTGCCATTAAACATGATTTATCAATTCCTTTAATACGTTTTAAAAACAACATTGCACATGCATAATAGGCTACTGTATTTC
>OGQE01003190.1_pt1 | contig 10400 bp, 10 predicted proteins | sample 1553131 | NCBI WGS metagenome assembly OGQE01 (sample SAMEA2579929, study PRJEB22360) | human gut metagenome | biome: human gut; feature: human-associated habitat; material: faeces | place: Denmark | collected 2008/2010
ATTCGGAATTTCTAAAATAAGCCGCAGACAGTTTTTGTTTTGGAAGTATTGCCGCAACAAACTGTCCTGTATCTTTTCTTCTCCATTAATGTTTTGTTTTTTACCGTTCGGGCAGAGCATATATACTTTGCCGATACAGGCATTGACAGTATCCAAAAAATTTTCCATGTTCAGAATGTTCAGTTTTACCACCCTGTGCTCACCTCCTGTAAATTGCTGATTTTCTTTACAGGTATCATTATAATGCAAAAGGCATAGAAAAAATATTTCTTTTCTGCCATTACCTATCACTATTCTGCCATTTTTTTCTATATTCTATAGGTGAACAATGTGCGTATTCCCGAAAAACCTTTCCAAAATAACTGCTACTCCCTAAACCGCACTCATGGCTGATAACAGTAACAGATTCCTGCCCCTTTGCCAACATCTGACAGGCAACTTGTAGACGGTAAGTTGTTATATACTCTACGGGTGTCACATGCAGACAGTCATGGAACACTCTATAACACTCCCTTTCGCTTAGATATGCTGCCGCAGCAAGTTCTGGAATAGATATTTTTTCTCTGTAATGTTCATGAATGTATATCATCATCAGCTTTATTTTATCGTTGCTTTTGTTATGTCCCACTTTCTTTTCACGCATAGAACGAGAGAATTCAAAAAGCATGAGCCATATTTCCGTTAGGGCTTCCCGCAGTTTTATTTCATATCCAAATTCATCACTGGATAAACGAAATGAGTCAGCAAGCAGTTTCAAAATTCTTTCTTCTTCTGCATTGCCTGGAAAAAGCGGAATTATCTCAATCTGTGGGGCTGTTATGACAGGCGCAATATATTTTTGTTCAATCCTACTTCCATGTTCTCCTGCAAGTAAGGAAACATCGAAAATATGAAGTAGCTGTATATTCTTTTCTCGCTGCGATATTGCTTTTGTCATATGGAGTACATTGGGATTTATCATGCCTCCGCTTCCAGCCGGAAACAATATTTTTCCTCCTGGCGTATCATATTCAATGCTGCCGCTTTCCATATAAAAAAGCTCCACTGTCCTGTGCCAGTGCCACGGTACATAACACCCTATATACTTGTCAAGTTCTGCCCTCGAAGCGATATAGGGAAAATCTTTTTCAAAACCTGGAAGCAATTCTTCCTTGCTTCCAGTATAAAATTCAATGCTATGGATATTTTTCATATCTGTTCACCTGCACATCTAGGAATGACCGGCATATTCCGGCTTAAAATCACCTGTTTTCAATTCAATGACTACATAGCAGCGAAGATCTTTCCAATAATGGAGAGATACTCCTGAGTATTCATTAGCACACTCATCGCCTCACTTTCACATAATTATTATCCTTTTTTCTCTCAATACACGATTCCTAAATTTTACGAATCTCTGCATTCTGATCAAGCGGATCGCGATGCTGATAATCAAATAAAACAAACTGCTTTTCATCTGTAAATGGTGGCACAAAAACTTCTATGTGATAATCACGAATCACATCCTTATAGGAACTCTCTGGAAATGCTTTCAGGCATACTGCACGTATCTCTTCCTTATAAGAATCCTGCTCAAGCGCAAATGATGGGCGCTTTCTTGCATAATCACGCAGATAATAGTCAAGCGTCAGAACCTGACGTACAAGTATATCATCAAGCGTTGTACGCGCTGCAGCAAAGTCGAGAATAAACTGATACTGTGCTTCTCTGCTATGTTTTTTTTCATGCATTTTTCGAGCACGGTATTCATCTGAAAGAGCCTCGAACAATAAAAATGGACGGTCAAATTGTTTGCACAAAACTTTAACGGTGTTAGAAAACTGTCCGCTGTTGTAGTATGTCTCAACCATCTCTTCTAAACCTTTCAGCCTAATAATGTCATCATAAGAAAGCCATGGTGTTTTTAATACTTCATATGGCGGCTCTGCCTGTGACAATATTCCATACTGGCTTGCCTGTGCCTGCATCGGAGAACCCTTTAACACTTTCAAAAAGCCTAACTGAAGCTGGCTTGGTTTCATCTTATACACCACATCAAAGGAATGACCAAAACTCTCATAATCTTCTAATGGCAGACCTGCAATCAGATCAAGATGCTGATGAATGTTATGGAACTGACGAATTTTCTCTGTAACTTGTGCCACACGTGCCAAATCCATCTTTCTGTTGATTGAGTGAATCGTATCATGGTTTGCTGTCTGCACGCCGATCTCTAACTGCACAAGTCCCGGACGCATTGTCTTTAAAAGTGCAATTTCTTCCTCATCAAGAATATCTGCTGCAATCTCGAAATGAAAGTTAGTCACGCCATTGTCATGGTCGCAAATAAACTGCCAAATTGCCATTGCATGTGATTTTTTACAGTTAAAGGTGCGGTCTACAAATTTAACCTGTGGCACGCGCTGCTCTAAAAAGAAAGCAAGCTCCTTTTTTACTGTTTCAAGTGGACGAAAGCGTAGTTTCTTATCTATTGATGAAAGACAATAGCTGCAAGAAAACGGACAGCCTCTGCTTGTCTCATAATAAATAATTCTATTCTTAAAACCATCCATCCGTCCTGCCTCATCATAGATAAATGGCAGCTCTTCCATCGGTGTGAGCGGCTGCGGACTTGTCTGGTGGAAGATTCCGTTTTCATCCAGCCATGCCGCCCCATCTGGAAATGTTTTGGATAATGGATTTGCATCTTTTTCACGCGCTGCGTAATACTCTATCAGCGCTGGAAAGCTTTTCTCTCCCTCTCCGTACAAAATTCCATCCACCTGAAGAAGCGAACGCAGGAAACTCTCACAGTCATAGGAAACCTCTGGTCCGCCAACCCAAATTTTGACATTTGGACAGAGATTTTTCAAATTTCGCACTAGCTGTCTTACATACTCGATATTCCATATATAGCAGGAAAAGCAGACAAGATCGGCATGATGAAGATAGATATCATCAAAAATCTCTGATGCGTGATGGTTTATTGTGTACTCAGCCAGTTCCACCTCTACCCCAAAAATCTGCTTTTGCTTTAGATCGCGCAGTGCGCACTCGCGAAGCAGATAAACTGCTGGGTTGGAATGAATATATTTTGAATTGATTGCCACTAGAAGGCACCGCATAATAAAATACTCCTTTTGATTTTCTGTATACCATACAGTGTATCAAAAGGAATATCAAAGAGCAATCATTTTAAATTAAATATATATCAATAAATCTTGAATTACACTACTTTACAAGTTTTGTGATTGATGATTCTGCTTGGAAAGTAGTGTTTTGTGTTTTTTGCTTAGAACACTAAGTACTTTTCAAGAATCTTCACGCAATGCTCCAGTCCACTCTGATCCGTCTCATCAAAGCGGTCCAGCTCTGGACTGTCGATATCAAGTACTGCTGCCACGGCACCGCTCTTGTTATGAATTGGAATTACAATCTCCGAGCGAGATGCACTGTCACATGCAATATGTCCCGGAAACTCATGCACATCCTTTACAAGCTGTGTCTCATCCTTTTTTGCTGCTGTTCCGCATACACCTTTTCCAAATGGAATGCGTATGCAGGCAGGCTTTCCCTGAAATGGTCCTAGTACAAGCATATTTTCCTTCACAAGATAAAATCCAGCCCAGTTAATATTTTCTAACGCCTCATTTATCGCAGCAGACGCATTCGACAAATTTGCAATCAGATCTGGTTCTCCCTCGATTAATGTCTGAAGCTGCTGTGCAAGAAGTTCATATTTATCGTTACTCATGATACTTTTTTCCTTTCTGCCATTTGCTGGTTATCATTTTTGTTTTTACACTAATACGTAATAGCTATGTTTTCCAGCTCCCTGAGCCTTCATTTGTCCTTTTTCGCATAGCTCTTTAATCAATTTAAATGCTTTTGTTGAACCAGAACCAATTAGTTCTTCAACTTGCTTTCTAGTTATTTTTCCATTCTTACTGACAAAATCAAGCACCTTTTGTTGCTGTTTTCCTGGATTTTTTTTCGTCTTCAAAGACTCTGCCTGAGTAAACTCTCTACCCGACTTTTCTGTCTCATTTCGATTTGGAAGAGTTACACGGAAGACACCTTTAGCAGTTTCAAATTCTGGCTGCAGTGGCTCGCTTTTATATGCTCTTTGGATCTTTCCAATTCCTGTTCCATAGCTTTCAATCAATCTCATTCTATAAAAACAAGCTGCCAAATTTGGATTTCTTGACTGCGAAACGCCAAGAAAAATTGATTCTAATTCAAGACCAGAAACCAATCCTCCTAGCGAAACAAATTCCATCCGATCTTCATAAATGTTGATCAAATTACTTGCACTAAACGAATAATCCCGATGTACAACACTATTTAATAGCGCTTCTCTTACCGCTTCTTCTGGATAATCCCTCTTATCAGTTCGATTAAGTCCTGAAAAACTGGCTTTCGTCCTATTAACAAGATCTATAAATTCATATACATCTTCCAACTGCTTTAAAATTGATCCTGAAAATTCTTTCCGATCTCGAAAAATTTCTTTATCAATTCCTTGAAACAATGCCACTTTTATTGTTGTTTCACACTGATCTGAAAGCAGCAATGCCAAATTGGTATATAACCCATCTTCTCCTATTAATTTTAATGTTTTCATTTGAGCAGAACCTATCGCAATTGATCGTGCCTCCATTTGTGCTGTAAATTCTTTAAATGTTAATTCCTGATTCATACTTCTGCACGATTCAAAAGATCTTCCACTATTCTCAATAATCATTTCGCGAATCCCTTCTTCCGTCATCGGTTGAGTTGAACTTCCTTTGCGCACATATACACCACTTGGCTTCAAGCCCTTTTCTCTAAGATAATATGGACGGTTTGTTCCTGTTGTTACATGAATTTCAACAACATGCTTCCCTTCCATTTGTTCTGCCTGTACTTTAACAAATGGCATTATATCTGGTGCAATGAAGTCTCCACGCCCATGCGGTGCATAGCTCCTATGGACGTGGTATCAAAAGCGGAGCTTCGCTCCGAAAATACACACTAAAAGCTATAACCGATGTTTGTAAAGTTTTTGATGCCGTGCTACTTACGTCTCTCGAACGCAGACGAATGAGCCTATCGCTAGCCGTGCATGCAAAGGACTGTTCACGAAGTCCTCTATCCATTGGCGAATGAAACCTTTGGAATACTTAGATCCGGATCTTTTCAACCTGCCTTGCAGGGCGCGTCCGGATGACGCAGTTCTACTACTTATTTCTTTTTATTTGCAGCACGTTGTTTCTGTCTATTAGGAATTGAGCTTGGATTTAAGCTTTCAAATCCGACAGAAGCAGGTGTTGACAAAAATTGGAAATCTTTGCATGCATCCCATGCATGCGGAAACGCTTTTCGAAGGATATTGGCAGCCCCATTACAGTCTGCATTGATGCAATATCCTGCTTTGCACAGATACAATCCTCGCTCAATACGACGGCCTGAGAATACCGGATGTGTCCTTTCCTTTCCGTATACCGGAATCAAGTCACCTGCAGTACAGTCTGCCTTTGAAGTATAGCTTTCTTCCTGCCAGATTACTTCAATGCCGGCAACCAATGCTTTGTAGGAGATCATCCAACGAAGCCTTTCGTGAGGGATGGAGACAAACTTCTGATTATTCTTCTTACTCATGGATGCGTGTTGCTTCCACAAGCGATTGGTTCCAACAACAAGAATACCGATTCGATGAGCAATACAGTACCGGACAATGGCTGTACTGAGTTTGTGCATTTGATCTTTGAGAAAACAATCATGCTTTAAAGAAAGATTGCTCAAAAATGCAGAGGACGCATGGCGGTGTTTCTTTCCTTTCGTAAGGATAGATACAGCAGATGCCTTTTGCTTGGCAAAGAACTGATTTGCGGACAGAATGGCACCGCCCTTGTATACAACAGACGAGCCGTCTGTGCATGCGATAGCTGCGATGTTATCCGTTCCCAAATCCATTCCTGCCATATTCGGCAGATCCGGGTAAAAAGGTGGTACCATATCTTCAATGATAAATGTCATGATATACTTTCCATAGTAAGGCTTAAACACAATCTCACGAAGATTAGAAGTATCCTTCAGATAAGAAAGCGGTATCCTGTTATGATCCATCTTAGGTAATTTTAAAAGACACCCATTTCCATCTTTTGTCGGATAAAGAGCCGCATCCTGATTTGTCACTTTAAAAGTCTTTTTATCTGCCTTACAATAGCCGGGCATTTTCGGTTTTCCCGTAAAGGAAGAAGGATCTTTCTTATAGGCTTTTAATGCTTCAAGCCAGGCTTTAAAGTCAGTCACTGCCTGTCTTACAATACTCTGTGCTGTTTGCATGGGCAGACCTGCAAAAAAGTCGGGATTCCTATTTGCACGCAAAATCTTGTCTAACGACGGATAGGAAAGAACGCGACGACAGGAGAATTTGCCATAAGCCTCTTTCGCACACTCAATTTCATCAAAGACAGACTGCTCTAATGGAGTACGATTATCTCCCTTGTCCCACCCTGTAAAGACCTGACGGATACGAAAAAGAGCAGCATTATACAGTGCTTTTGCAAGCTTTGAATACTGCTCTGCAAAAGCAAAGATCTGTTTGAAATTATCTTCTGATAAGATCATCGGAACTGCCTTCTTCATAATGGATGTACCTCTTTACAACAATTTATTTCTATGCTATTATTATATCACAAAAACAAATGGATGTAAAGAGGAAAAAGAACATATGTACAAGAAAAAGTTAGGGCAAACGTATTATACCAATCGACACAGTTGTTTTTTATTACAGTATCATATCGTACTGGTAACGAAGAACCGCCGCCCTGTTTTAACCGGGGCTGTTAAAGAACTGGTCTGTCAGGTGATACAGGATATCTTCGACGAGAAAGATTTGGTAATCTTAGAAATGAATGGGGAAGCGGATCATATCCACATTTTGTTCGAAGCAGATCCATTCACTGCACCGGGTACACTGGTAAATGTCATTAAAACGAAAACAAGCCGTTATGCAAGAAAACAGTATGGTGATACCATTCTGAAAGAATCCTGTCAGGATTCCTTGTTTTGGAGCAACAGCTACTTTACTACAATTGTAAACAAAAATAGTTTGCAGCTAGTACAAGAATATATTAAAAATCAATAAGCAGCAAAGGCATTCACCCACGCCCATGCGGTGCGTAACTCCTATTGACGTTGTACTCTGCCTACTTTGAAAGAAAGCTGCTACTGATCAATCCTAAACCTTCGTGATATGTTTTTCTCTATATTCTGTCGGTGTCATTTTATAATATTTTTTAAACATTTTGCAAAAGTAATCAACATTTTCAAAACCAACATTTTGAGCGATCACTATTACTTTTTTCTGAGTTGTAACCAATAGACTGGCTGATTCCTGCAAACGATATTTTAACAGGTAATGTACTGGTGTGTCATGCAAGTATCTTCGAAATAAATTCAATGCCGTGCTTTTACTCACAACTGCCTGCTCTGCAATATCCTCCAATGAGATTTTTTCTCCAAAATGTTTGTGAATATATTGCATCATTAATTGCAGCCTGGCCTGAGAGGATGTAAAGTCTTTCTTTTTTTCCTCTAGCTTTGTTTCTTCAACATGCAAATATATCAAATACCAAAGTTCCTGAATTAAAAAGGATGTTTTCAATTCTGCATCCTTTTCCTCTTTCTGTACTTTCACAATCTTTTCCATGACATGTAAGACGTCCGCCTGCCACGGTATTTCTGGCAAAAAAATCAAGCCTTCCAGCGTGGAATGTTCGATTGGTTCCACATATTTTTTGTAGATTAAGCTACTCTGTGGTGCGATAAATGTCGCTACAAAAACAAAATTAGGGATCACTGCCCCCTCTTTTGAATAAAAGCGGTGCAATATCTTAGAGTTTACAAATAAACCTTGTCCTGTTTCAAGCGTAACTTGCTTTTCGCCAACCCAAAACATAGCAGTTCCCTTTCCACATATACAAATTCAAATTCAACATGCCAATGCCATTCAATGCAGTGGAAATCAAACAATACTAAATTATCATAGTAAAACCGAAATGGATACGCACTTGTACTGTGCCGAATGGTTTCCATCATATTTTCGTCTGTCAAAATTTTATTATAAAATGTGTTAAAATTCATTCTTTCGAATCCCTCCCAAATCAACACAAATATACGATATTATACAATAAAAATCAGATATATTCCAGTGAAAATAAAACCATTTTGCGCTATCATACAGCAAGACGTTATCGTATTTGTTCTTTTAAGGAAACGACTACGATACCTAAAAGTTTAATAGGAAGGATTTTTTCTCTATGAAAAGCAAGTATCAAAAAACACTGATTGCCTGCTATCTTGGCTTTATCACTCAGGCAATTACAGCAAATTTTGCGCCGTTGTTGTTTTTGACCTTTCATCGGACGTATCAGATTTCACTTGGAAGGATAGCTTTTATTTCAACGGCATTTTTCTTTACGCAGCTGCTTATTGATTTGTTCTGTGCAAAATACGTAGACAAAATCGGATACCGAAAAAGTGTTGTCGCGTCTGAGATTTTATCCGCTGCCGGACTAATCGGACTTGCATTTTTACCAAGTCTTCTTCCAGATCCTTATGTTGGCGTTTTAATCAGTGTAATCATTTACGCAATGGGAAGTGGTCTCATCGAAGTGCTTGTCAGTCCTATTGTAGAAGCATGTCCATTTGATAATAAAGACAGCGTTATGAGTCTTCTGCACTCCTTTTATTGTTGGGGCTCCGTTGGAGTTATTTTACTTTCAACGATCTTTTTTGCCATCTTTGGCATTGAAAACTGGCGCATTTTATCCTGCATCTGGGCTTTGATTCCACTGTGCAATACTTTTAACTTCATCTCATGTCCAATTGAGTCTCTGACAGAGGAAGGTGAGGGGTTCAGCATACACCAGCTTTTCCATATTCCAATTTTCTGGATTGCACTCATTCTTATGGTCTGTGCCGGTGCAAGTGAGATTTCTATGGCTCAGTGGGCATCAGCTTATGTAGAATCCGCTCTTGGCATTTCAAAAAATATCGGCGATATAATAGGGCCTTGCCTGTTCGCCATTATGATGGGCATCAGTCGTTTTTTCTATGGAAAATATGGTGAAAAACTTGATCTGATGAAGTTTATGATCGCCTCTGGCATACTTTGTCTTATATGCTATCTGCTCGCAGCACTTGCACCGCTTCCATTCTTAAATCTTGTTGGATGCGGCTTATGCGGCTTTTCTGTCGGCATCATGTGGCCAGGCACAATCAGCATTGCTTCACAAAAAATTCCACTCGGCGGAACTGCTATGTTCGCATTTCTTGCTATGGCAGGTGATCTCGGAGGCGCTGTTGGACCTGGCATCGTTGGACTTGTTACACAAGCCGCAAATGATAATTTAAAAATTGGTGTACTTGCCGGCTGTGTTTTCCCAGCTGTCTTAGTTCTTTCTGTTCTTTTACTGAGAAGAAAACGTGAAGAAGTGTAAGCGCAAGTAAAAGCACAAATACTTTCCATAATTTTCACACATAATTTTAGCCCATACTGATCCGTTTCGTTAAAGCGAGCCAGTATGGGCTTTAGATTTTTTTGTAATTACACAATCATAATCGGATCAATTACAAGGAAGTTATTTCCGCAAGCTTTTTCACGATCAAAATGACTCTCCGGGTCGACTGCCATCCAACCATCTATTACTTTTGATTCTTCCTCTTTTCCTGTAATATTTACGTTGTGACGCGGCTCCTCAAAATACGAAAACAGAACATTTTCATGCAGTGATATATACTGATATTTATCTCCCTTAAGCAATCCTTCCTGAACAATTGCATAATGCCAATAAGTATAAGAAAACAGCTTTTCTGGTTTTAAAAATGCAATACGACCAATGCGGTTCTCATTTGAAGCGCGCTCTTTTACCCACTCAGAAACATCACCTGGAATACTGTGATGATAAATATGATACATAGGTGCCCATGGTGTTAATCCGTTTTCCTCCGGCCACTGTTCCATATAAGGTACAAGTGGTGCGAGAAGTGTCTGCGGACAGATGCCATCCTGTAAGGTTTCCATGTATAAAAACAGCATATTTTTATGCTGATACAGGCATACAGTCAGTACCTTGTTCTGCTCCTTTTGCTCCTGCACAAGTGTCTTTGTCTGGGCGAGTGCGGTCTCCCAGTCTTCCTTTAAAACATTTGCTTTTACACAGCCGCGATATTCATTTCTTGAAATCATAATACTCTGCCTTTCATCTTTAAATTTTTACATTTGCATAATCGAACATTTCTTTGATGATAAGAGCACCTACAATTACATTCACAGGTGTATTTGGTCTTGATTCCTGCTCGCTGTATAATACAGAAAATCGTTTTTCATCGATTGCCGGAAAGAGCTCATCTGCAAAGATTTTAGCCCAAGG
>OGQE01003203.1_pt1 | contig 10347 bp, 9 predicted proteins | sample 1553131 | NCBI WGS metagenome assembly OGQE01 (sample SAMEA2579929, study PRJEB22360) | human gut metagenome | biome: human gut; feature: human-associated habitat; material: faeces | place: Denmark | collected 2008/2010
ACTTCCGAAAACTGAATTAGATTCCATGAGTAAAAGAAAACTTACCACCAAATTTTAAGAAGAACCTCCAAAAAATCGATCTTCCATCTTCCACCCTCTGTTTTAAGGTGATATTTCACGTAAGTATCTGAACTACAGATATAGATTGCACACTTCTTAAGCAAATATACCTTTTAAAGTATTTTGTTTTTCTTCGTTGTTTAAATAGGAAATGGTGCAGTCCTTATCTCGTCCCGTGTACCTGAGCCCATAAGCCCCGGTACGCGGACCGGGATAAAGGTGCTGAGATAAGAAGTAAGATATTGATATACGATGCTTTATAAGTATAGCAAAATTAAGATGTTTATTTACTTAATTGGCAGGATAAAAAGAACCGCTGCTCTTTACGGGGGGCAATAAAGAAACAGCGGTTCGCATCAACTGGTTGAGTTTGTTGTAGAGATCTGGATTTAAGAATGTATATAAAGGTTCAAACTGAAAGAAAAAACTAAAATGAAAATGGAATCTTTGAAATAGGTATGAAACTCCGGGGACACATCGTCCAAATGATGTCTGATTTACAAAATCGGGTGGCGGTGCAGATCTGCCGGATACGGGATTTATACTTAGTGATATATGAGTAGCTTGGACTTAGTATCAGGCGGGAATATCTCACCTTGTGAACTTTGAAGATGTATTGGGCTGTATCGAGAATCGTTTCTTTCCGTTCGGCTAAACAGGAAGAAGTGAAACAGTCTGAATATTCAAAGTCCTTGGTTTCTGTGGCATAGTATAGAATTTTTCTGCCTCGTTGAATGATGTAATTCAATCTGTAATAACCATTGGCGTCGATTCCCCGGCGTTGGAAATATAAAATTCTGATAATAGGTTTGCCCATGGCTTAAACGTAATAGGCAGGGAAAAATGAACGGCCCTGCTGACCCGCTGTACTACGCATATTTGAATCCAGAGGATAGAAAGCATGCAGTTTAGGCCATTACAACCTAATCACGGGGGCAGAACCGTTGTCTTTATGACAAAGCCGTGAGCATATAACTAAATTATATGCTCTTGGCTGTTGTAAGACAAAAAGTTTGCTTTCTATTGTCTCTAATAAAATTCAAAAAACGTAGTACACTACAAAGGTGAGAATTATTTTTGATTTAGCATAGCAAACGGTTAAAAAATGTATGAAATAACACTTTATCGGCTGGTAATGTTTTGCTGTATATGCTTTATCATGAAACTATCCGCTTTAGTTTTAATTAACTGCTGAAATTAGTTTTTGAACTAAATCTTTTCGTTATTTGTATTCAAATGAAGAAAAGGTTATGAAAAGATTAACAGCAAAAGAAGAAGAGATTATGGGATTTTTCTGGGAGAAGGGTCCTTTGTTTGTGAAAGAGATACTGGCATTTTATGATGAGCCAAGACCACATTTCAATACTTTGTCTACAATTGTGCGCGGATTGGAAGAGAAGGGCTTTTTAGCACATCATACTTATGGCAATACCTATCAGTATTATGCGGTAGTCAGCGAATCGGACTTTAGTAAACGTACGCTGAAAAGTGTAATTAGCAAGTATTTCAATAATTCGTATCTCAGTGCTGTGTCGTCATTGGTGAAGGAAGAAGATATTTCGCTTGACGACCTCAAGAAGTTGATTCAGGAGGTGGAGCAAAAGAACGAAGAATAATTAAATGATGCGGATATTATGGGACTCTTTTTCGTTTATATAGTAAAGTCTTCTGTTTGCCTGGCAGGTTTTTATCTGTTTTACCGCTTGTTATTGAGCAAGGAGACATTTCACCGATTTAACAGGATCGCTCTGTTGACTCTGTTGTTGCTGTCTCTGTTGTTGCCTTTTGTTCAACTGACTACTATCGAACAGACAGAAGTACATCAGACGATGCTTACTATCGAACAATTATTGATGATGGCAGATATGCCGGTATCGGAGGTGACACCTGCCGAAGCGGTGACTTTATCCGGCATACAGATTCTTTTGATGGTTTATTTATCAGGAGTTCTCTTTTTCGCCTGCCGGCATATTTATTCTTTGGGGCGTCTGTTGATGCTGCTGAGGTCAGGGGAGAAAGAGAAGATGGAAAACGGAATGACCTTAGTGATTCATCAACAAAAGATTTCACCTTTCAGCTGGATGAAGTATATTGTTATCTCTAAAGTGGATTTGGAGGAGGATGGCAGAGAGATACTCATTCATGAGGCAGCACATGTTCGTAATCGTCACTCTGTCGATTTGCTGATTGCCGATATCTGTATTTTCTTTCAATGGTTCAATCCGGCTTCCTGGCTATTAAAGCAGGAACTTCAGAATATTCATGAGTATGAAGCGGATGAGTCTGTTATCAGAGAGGGAGTTAATGCCAGGCAATATCAGTTGCTACTGATAAAAAAAGCTGTTGGCACAAGGCTCTACTCTATGGCCAACAGCTTTAATCACAGTAAACTTAAAAAACGTATCACTATGATGTTAAAAGAAAAGTCAAATCCATGGGCACGATTGAAGTACTTGTATGTACTTCCTTTGGCCGCCATTGCTGTGACTGCATTTGCCCGTCCTGAGATTTCGGGTAAGATGGATGAAATCTCGGCCGTGAAAGTGAATGATTTCGTGCAAATAGTAGGGACTAAAGTGCCTGAAAAAAAGGTTGAGGTGTTGAAAGATACTGTGAAAAAAGATGCTCCGAAAGAAGAGGCTCTTAAAATGCCATTTTCAATTAGAAATGCCGGTTCTCAACCTCAGCCCTTGATCCTTGTGGATGGAAAAGAGATAACCGGCGAGCAGATGCAACGGGATATCAATCCGGATATGATTGAGTCTATCAGTGTTCTGAAAGACGAAGCGTCGACAGCCATATATGGAGATAAGGCCAAACATGGCGTAATTCTGATTACACTGAAAGGAAAGGATGTGCAAAATGTGCTGTCTCTTTCTGCTTCGGATCCGGAAGACGGGGTGAAGGTTGTAGGAGTGGTCAAAGATCATCTGGATAAACCATTGGCGGGGGCATCTGTATTTATTTCGGGAACCGTCTCGGGAACAATGTCTGATGCTTATGGACGTTTTGTTCTTTTGGCTCCCAAGAACGCTATGCTCCGTATTTCATATACGGGCATGACAACAGTTGAAAAGGCTGTGGCTCCGGAGGTAAACGTGACATTGAATCCGGCAGACTAAAAAATATTTATTGTGGGGTGCTACTCCCACAGACCAATGTGTCAAAACTCACCATGGAGGACAAGCCTTCTATCCCCGGTCGGAAGGATGGAAAAAAAACGGGAAAATATCGATTTGAAAGAACTTTATCAATTATATAATGAAATAGATTCGTATATTAGCCAACGATATAACGAACTGTTTGGACTCTGAAGCCATGTTTATTCCGAGTCGGAGGATTACACTTTAACCATTATGTATTTATGAAGAGATTATTATCCGTTTTTTTATTTCTATTTTGCTGCGTTATAGCGGCCGATGCACAAGACGATGCCGCACAGTATGATTCGATAATGAATCTGATGAAAAATAAAAAGATTCCTTTGATGGAACGTTATTATATGACCGGGGATATCGAATATCTTTCACGGGAGCATCAGATTGCCGTGCTGAAGCAATTGATTCCGGAAGCGAAAGAGGTGGAGGATAAGGCGGTCATTACCCGTCTTTATTCCATTGTAGCCATGTTCGAAAATCAACTTGGACATATGGCTGAGGCTAAAAACTATCTGGACAGTGCTTTTATGAATAAGGGAAAGTTTGAAAACAACAATATTTCCGGTATGATGCACTACATTGCCGGAATCTATTATTCGGATAAGAACCTGATGGAACAGGCACATAAGAATTATTATCAGGCTGCTGAGTATTTTAATCGCAATGAAATGAAGCCGGCCATCTTAACGGAGATTTATTATGATCTGTCTATCATTTACTCGATGTGGCAAGATGATGAGGGATTACATGAATTGTCGGAAGCGATGAAAGACTTACCGGTAGACTTCCCTTTTCAGCAGATATTGAAGTGGACCATAAAGGCGAAATACTTTTATGCCTTATATCAGAATGAACACCGGGTGGATTTACTGGATTCTGTGACGAAGTATAACCAGGAGGCTTTTAAGGTCTACACATCCACCGAAAATCCTTATGACGTGGGATATGTCATATCCGACAATTATTTGCACCAGGCAATAGTTTACAGTGAGGCGGGAAAAATCAAGGAAGCCGAACAGTGCTTTGAAACGGGTAAGAAACTGATGAATCCTAAAAAGATCGACGCCAATGTTTCGGTCAGTTATGTTTCGGGAGTAATTGCCTATTATCAGGCAGATTATGAATTGGCCGAACAACATTTACAGGACGGACTGCGTGAGTTGAAGCGGATGGATGAAGAGCAGGAGGTGGATTACTATCATGCTTTGATTGAATTCTATACACTGTTGGCTAAGGTATACGAGAAGCAGGAACTTTATAATAAGGCTTTGGAGGCAGCCCGTAATTCACTGAAATATGAAACTCGCTTGTTTGACAAAAATAGCAATAAGACGATCCAGAAATTACGGACACAATATAATCTGAATGAAAAGGAACGGGTTGTGGAGCAATTGTCCGCTATTAACGAAAAGAACCGACGGATTAATATTCTTTCGGCCATTCTTATTGTTCTGGCACTGGTCACTATCTTTTTACTTTTGAAACGCTATCGTTCGCGCCAGCGTATTCATGAAGGAATGTTGCAGATTGCCAAACTAAAGCAGCAGGAAGCTGAACTTCTGGTTAAGTTGCAGAAGACAAAACTTGAGGAAAGGGAACGGGAGTTCCAGTCTTTAGTGCATGAAGCGCAACAGCGTAAAGTTCAATATTATCTGGAAGGTCTTGAGGTGGAAAGAAAGCGATTGGCGAAGGAACTTCATGATAATGTTTCCAATGAATTATTGGCCATCAAAATGAAAATCACCGATGGAACAAGTAGTTGTGAGGAGATCATGGACACGTTACAAACTTTGCAAGCGGAAGTACGGGGCATTTCGCATGACCTGATGCCACCTATTTTCAAATACGCTTCGTTATCGGAGATTCTTCAGGATTATGTATATCAGCATAATCAGCCGGGGCAGACCAAACTGGAACTGTTGCTCGAACCGGAGGATAACTTTGACAATTTATCGCAGAAGGTGTCGCTGGAGATCTATCGAATAGTACAGGAAGCTGTTGGTAACTCGTTGAAGCATGCACAAGCCACGCTGGTGAAGATTATCCTGGTGCGGGAAGATAACAAGGTGAAATTGACGGTTTCGGATAATGGAAGAGGATTTGAGCAACAGGCCGGGAAGACGGGAATTGGTCTTACTATCATAAAAGAGCGTGTGGAAAACCTGAGGGGAACTCTGACTTTGAACTCTGCTCCGGGAAAAGGAACAGAGCTGATCGTGGAAATCGATCTGGAGAATCTGGAAAAATAAAAGAGAGATAACAGTTTGTTTACCACCGATTACGTAAACCGGGATAACCGTTTGGGTAATCGGTGGCGTTGGAGATATATCCTATTGTCAAATATTTATTTTATCTGATAGCTGAAAATGACAGGATTAGAGTCGCTGTCCAATGATTCTGTCAGTTTATATAGTTTATCGGACATTTTATCCTTGAAAGATGGATGATTGTCTACGATAGCTTTGAGGCTGAACAGGGTCGTAGGATAAACCGTGAAGAATACACGGTTGTTGGCTCCTTCCACCGGTATGTATTGGTGTAAGTCTGTTTGGTATCCCGTATTTCGTATCTTATTGTATTTCAATAATTTGTTTTGCGTTTTATCAAATACATATACACCGAACAGATTCGTACTGAACATTAAATACTGGGGAGCATTTGCCACATTAGCCATTAAATATACATATCGATCCCAGGTGAACTTATTAAGCTCACGACAGGTGTATTCTTTGTCTTTAGCAGCTTCCGGAAAATTCTCGTTCATAAAATCGAAAGAGTAGTAAGGGGTTATCTTTCCGTCTTCCAGTTGGTAGATGGTGTTATCGAATTTTCTGGTAAATACAATAGGAGTGGTTCCATTCAGCCGGCTTCCTCCGATAAAACAATAAGGAGCTATTTCTCGGAGTGGTTTTAATAGTTCAGTCTTTTGGTTGTCCGGGGCTATTACTGTGATGGACGATGTGGATAACTGATTATTAATATATGTGGCATTTTCTAAATATATCATTCCGTTATCAATAGCTATTGAATGATAGTATCCCGGTAGTTTGGTGGTTTTAATGAAGTTTCCTTGCAAGTCATAATATATCAGTGAGGTCGGGTCAGCCAGGAATACTAAATTTTCATTTTGCCTGTCTATGGCTATATCCAGTATGCTTCCATATTCTCCTTTACCTATCCCTACACGGTGTATGGTAAATAGGTGTTTGCCTTTGTCATTGAAAGCCAACACTTGCTTCATGGATTTATCTAAAATATAATAGGTGTTTTTCCATTCTATTACCCGATTTATACGCTTTATCAATGCATTGTCTTTGGTTTCCAAGCAGAAGACTTGAGGATTTTTTAGGAAAAGAGTGTCATCCACTACTTTTTCTACTGTTTCTAACTTTGCGACCGAACCTGTTATTTCATTCTGGGTCATACATCCGCAGAACATTATAATCAATAGGAAGCTGGAGAAAAATATTTTTTTTATCATATTAAAGAGGTCTTTGACTAATATCTGCACTAAAATCATATTCGCATGCGATTATATCCATTATTATATTCGTATCCGATTGGTGTCAATGCCCCGATATTGGATAAAAAATTGAAGATTGAATTTAATTGTAGTGATTATGCGCAAGACAATGGGTGCTGCAATGCCGGGTAAGAAAAGTACTCGTTTTCGCATAGTGTTAACTTTTAAGGGATATTCTTATTATCGATAAAGATACTAAAAATATTATGTAATAACGCTCCCTTTGTAACTCTTTTTATTTTATCCGGCTTTTTTCGCTTCTTTGTTAAGAATTCATCTTCTATATAGACCTGTTTATTTAATTGAGGCCTGAAGATACGATAATATTTCTTTCTCTTGTTCAGGATGGAACCATCTGATCTCTTCATCCCGTTTGAACCAGGTCATTTGTTTGCGTGAGTAGATACGTGAGTTCTGTTTTATTTTTTCGATAGCGAAGTCAAGATCCCACTCTCCATCCAGATATTTAAATATTTCCTTATAGCCTACAGTGTTCAGGGAGTTCAACTCTCGGTGGGCATATACGGAGCGGGCTTCTTCCAGCAATCCTTCGTTCATCATCTGGTCTACACGACGGTTGATGCGATCATATAATTCGGCGCGATCTCGCGTCAGTCCTATTTTTAGGATGTGGAACGGGCGTTCCTTTTTTTGTTGTGTACGGAAAGAGGTATAAGTTTTCCCTGTCATGTAACAGATCTCCAAGGCGTGAATGACCCGTTTGGGATTTTTTAAATCTACAATTTTATAGTACTCCGGATCCAGTAGCTTCAGTTCGGCACAGAGATTATCGAGTCCTTCTGTGCCATATTTATGTAGCAAGAGCTCACGAGTCTCGGCATCTACTGTCGGTATGTCATCAATGCCTTTGCAGATGGCATCCACATACATCATAGAGCCTCCGGTGAGCAGGACGACATGATGTTGTTGAAATAACTGTTCGAGAACACTCATTACTTCCGTCTCGTATTGGGCGGCACTGTAATAATCGGTAAGTTGCAGGGTACCTACAAAGTAGTGTGGAACCCGTTTTAATTGCTCCGGGGTCGGAGCAGCCGTTCCTATCTTAAGTTCGGCGTATAACTGTCGGGAGTCAGACGAAATGATACTCGTCTTGAAATATTCTGCTATGCGGAGGCTTAACTCCGTTTTTCCTACACCTGTAGGACCTATAAGTACAATTAAAGTTTTGGCAGTCATAACGATTGGTCATGTGATAATGTACCCATGTGACAGCATAGGGGGCGGGTAGTAAGATGTCATAACCCACCGGATGTGGTCACATGGGCATATTATTCAAAATTTATCTTCGTCGTATGAACTTCCACCTCCGGCTGCACCGTCATTTACATCAAATCCTTCGGCATCAAAGTCTTCCATATCGAAGTCCTGGTCACCGTAGAAGTTTTCATCCAGATCGAGTGAGCCTCCTCCGGCTGCCATCTCTTCGAAATCGACTGTTTGCTTGGGGGCTTCACCCGATTTCTTGGTACATTTAGCACCTTTTATTTCTTTTCCGGTGATGATTTCGGACAATTCGATGAAGAAACAACGTTCAGTCATGTAATCGAATACGTAAAGCAATTTTTGCTTTTCATCTTCAATCAACTCGTTGAGGCGGGTCTCTTTCATAATCCAGCTGTCCATTTCCGGATTATTGTCCATCTCTTCCAGTGTAATTTCTTTTTCTTTTTCCCAGTCATCATCACAGATAAAGAAAGAAGTCATCTGGTCGTTTGTATAGTTTGCTGCTTTCAGGATAGCTTCATGAAGATCGAAGAAAGTAGCTTCCGGGTCAATCTGTATCTCTCTGACGAAATCGTCAACCTCATCAGATATAATGGTAAATCTGTATATCATAGTTGTTACTGTTTTATTGATGGCGTAAAAGTAATAAAAAACCGAAAGATTGCAAATAAGATGGCTGGGTTTATTCCACAAAAAAGGAGGATGCTTGGAAAACATCCTCCTCTTCTTATTGATTTCTATTTATTTACCTGATAATTCCCCGTTCCGAGTTGCGAATAAAATCAACGATGTATTCTATTTCGGGGCTGGCCGGCACTTCTGCTTCAACCTTTGTGAGAGCATCCGAAGTGTTGAGTCCGCTTTGATAAATGATGCGGTAGGCATTGTGGATATTCTCTATAATCTCGTTCGAAAAACCACGACGACGGAGTCCGATGATGTTGATTCCACTGTAAGCGATAGGTTCGCGTCCGGCTATGATATACGGAGGAATATCTTTACTGAAACGGCATCCTCCCTGAATCATGACGTATCCGCCTACCCGGCAAAATTGGTGCATTAACACATTGGCACTGATGATGGCATTGTCATCGATGATGATTTCTCCGGCCATTTTGGTGGAGTTACCAACGATACAACCGTTGCCGATCAATGCATCGTGGGCCACATGGACGCCTTCCATCAATAGGTTGTTGTTACCTACAATGGTTCTGCCTTTAGCTGCTGTACCTCGGTTGATGGTCACGTTTTCACGAATCAGGTTATTGTCACCTATTTCGGCTGTACTTTCTTCACCTTTGAATTTCAAATCTTGTGGGATTGCTCCGATAACGGCTCCCGGAAAGATTGTATTTCCGTTACCGATACGTGAACCGTACAGGATGTTGGCATTAGCCATAATTTTATTGTTATCTCCGATGACTACATTTCTATCAATGTACACAAAAGGAGCTATCTCTACGTTTTCACCGATTTTTGCTTCGGGATGAATATACGCTAAGGGACTTATCATGCTTAATAAATTATTTGTTTTTTACTATTTGAGCCATGAATTCGCATTCACAGACTACTTTTTCACCAACGAAAGCATAGCCTTTCATGGTTGAAATGCCCCGGCGGATAGGAGCCAATAACTCAACACGGAATATCAGGGTATCGCCCGGAACTACCTTCTGACGGAACTTCACGCCATCGATTTTCATGAAATAAGTAGAATAACGCTCCGGCTCATCTACTGAATTCAGAACGAGTAATCCGCCGATTTGAGCCATTGCTTCAATTTGCAGTACACCTGGCATCACAGGTTCCTGAGGGAAGTGTCCCTGAAAGAAGGGTTCGTTGGAGGTTACGTTTTTTACACCGACAATGTAGTTGGCACCAATTTCGATCACCTTATCTACCAATTGGAATGGATAACGGTGGGGGAGTAGTTCACGGATGCGGTTCACATCCATAATCGGAGCACGGTTGCAATCATAGGTAGGCGCCTGTATCTCGTGCAGGCGAATTTCTTTGCGCATCTGACGTGCGAATTTATTATTGATGGTGTGTCCGGGACGCGTAGCAATGATTCTTCCTTTAATGGGTTTACCGATCAGAGCAAGATCGCCGATGACATCCAACAATTTATGGCGGGCACATTCGTTGGGCCATACCAGAGGTTTGTGGTTAATGTATCCCAACAGCTTGGCATCCATGTGAGGGACTCTCATGACATCGGCCAGCTTGTCATAGTTTTCCTGGGACATTTCACGTTCGTAGATAACGATGGCATTGTCCAGATCGCCACCCTTGATGAGTCCGGCCGACAACAGTGGCTCGACTTCACCGACAAAAACAAAAGGACCCAATATTATG
>OGQE01003214.1_pt1 | contig 10297 bp, 5 predicted proteins | sample 1553131 | NCBI WGS metagenome assembly OGQE01 (sample SAMEA2579929, study PRJEB22360) | human gut metagenome | biome: human gut; feature: human-associated habitat; material: faeces | place: Denmark | collected 2008/2010
CAGAAGTCTATAAGGTTCTCAGCGAGCTCAGCAGGCATGGTTTCGATCATGATTGCCCTCCTTGGGTTTTGATGTCTGATCTCGTCGGCCGTCCTTCGCACCTGAACGCTGCGGGGGGGGTTGCAGCGTTCAGGCACGGGGGAAGGTGGATGAGGGGGACGCGCCGCACCAGGCCGCGCGCCCCCAACCGTATCAGTGGTAGATGAACTGCTCCACGCTGGTGCCCACGGCGTACATGATGATGCGGATCACCACAGCGCCGATGGCGGTGCAGGCGCACGCTCCGAACAGGTACATGGCCAGCTGCTTCGGCGCGACCGAACCGGTGCCGCCCGCTCCCTTCGTCGCCTGCACACAGGCCAGCACGGCCAGCGCAACCGGGACCACGATGCCGATCACCACGACGCCCGCCCAGAACATCACGGCCAAATCGCCCGAGATCAGACGATCGATGGAACGCGTCGGCGCCTGGTACGGAGCGATGGCGATCCACACCACGTACGCCACCGTGGTCACCGCCATGATGACGACGCCCGCCAGCGCCAGCTTCAGCGCGAAGCCGCCCTCTTCGGCGGCCTTGCCGCGCAGCAGCACAAGGCCGGCCATCAGCGTCATGCCCAAAGCCAGGCCGGCGCCCAAGAACATCAGGGGAAGCGCGATGCTATCCCACGCAGGACGAGCCGCGATCAGGTACGACGACCCCGCCACGAACGGCAGCACCAGGCCCACGATGCCTCCCAGCACGCCGAACACCTTCGACACGCCAGGGTAGTCCTTCTTCGCCAGCACCAGGTACACCAACGCGATGATGCCCATGATGGCGACGACGAACAGCTCCTTCGACAGCCCGGATCCCAGGTTGCCCAGCAAATGCGTCGCGCGCTCCGGGTGCCCCATGTGCAGCACCGACACGCAGCCGCCCACGGCCAGGCAGATGAGCGCGATCAGCGCGCCCGAGAACCGCACTTCGCGGAACTTGCCGCGCAGCTCGCCCACGGCCAGGAACACGAACGAGCCCGAGGTGACACCCAACAGCACGCTGAAAATCAGAAGTGGCCACTGGATTTCCATGGTTACTCATCTCCCTTCCAGGCGCACTTGTCCATGGCGTAGTCCACGCCCGGATGGTTCCCCACGTCCTTCAGCTTGTACGTCTTCTTTGCGGCGCGCAGCTTCGACACATCGGACTGGGGGTCGTCCAGGTCGCCGAACTTGCGGGCCTGGCCCGGGCAGTGCTTCACGCACGCCGGCTTCTCGCCCTTGTCGATGAGGTGCGCGCACATCGTGCACTTTTCGATAACGCCCTTGTCCTTGCTGGTGTCGTACGCGCGCACGCCGTAGGGGCAGGCCATGACGCAGAACTGGCAAGTGCGCCTGGGGGGCCTGGCGGCAGTCCGGCCAGCCGATGCACTTGCTGTGATCCACCAGCACCACGCCGTCGTCGCGCTTGTAGCTGGCGCCGGTGGGGCACACGCTGACGCATTCCGGGTTGTCGCAATGCTGGCACGACACGGGCAGGTAGTACATCTCCAGGTCGGGATAGGTTCCCGAAGGGCCCACCGTCAGCACCTTGTTGTAGAACGTGCCCAGCCCCACGTTGTTCTCCTGCTTGCACACGACGGCGCAGGAGGGGCAGCCGATGCAGCTGTCCAGATCGATGTCGATAATGTTGCGGGTCATGTTACTTCGCACCCCCCTTCGTCACCTGCGTGACGCCGTTCTGCTGGTCGTCGGCGGCCAGCTGGTCGGCGGTCAGCGGCAGGAATATCTTGAGGTCTTCCGAGTTCATGCAGATGTTCTTCGGCGCGCCGTCGTCGGCCTTGTACACCTTGCACAGGCCGCCGTAGTTGTCGGTGCCCACGGCGGGATCGTACGGGCCGTTGTTCTCGAACAGCACGTTGCAGTTGCTGTCGAACGCGCCGTGCAGGTCGTCGGTGGCCTCGCGCTCGGGGAACCACCAGTCGTGCTCGACATGGATCATGCCCGGCTTGATGGCCTCGGTGAGGTTCGCGCGCTGCTTGATGCGGTCGACGTACGTCTCGATGTACACCCAGTCGTCCTGCTCGATGCCGTGCTCGGCGGCGGTGGCGGGGTTGATGTCCATCGTCGGGAACATGTGCACCTCGCGCATCCACGGGCTGTTGCGGTACTCGGTGTGGAAGAACGCGTGGCTGCGGCCGCCCGTGATCAGCGTGTACGGGTACTCGTCCAGCAAATCGGGACGCGACAGCTTCGTGATCGGGGGCTCGATGTACATGGGCAGAGCGCCGTTTCCGTACAGCAGCAGGTCTTCGCTCCACAGCTCCATCTTGCCGTTGTCGGACTGCGGATGCGGCGGGATCTCCTTGCCGTCCGGCGTCTTCGCGCCGGGGAAGCGGTAGACCGTCCCCATTTTGTTGCCGCGGTACATGGTGTTGAAGCCGGGGCGGAAGTCGCTGGTCTTGCGCATGAAGCCCGTCTCGTATTTCGGCGCGTTCTTCACGGTGGCCATCTCCACGCCGGTCACGCTGATGCGCTCGCGGAACTCCTCGAAGCTTGCGCAGCTCAGCTGCGGCGGAAGCGTCTCGGGACCCTTCACCATGTAGTCGAAGAACTCGTACTTGTCCTTCCAGTACATGTCCACGCCCATGTATTCGGCGAACTCGAAGCAGATGTCCATGTCGTCGCGGCACTCGCCCAGCGGCTCGTGGAACGGCTGGCGGATAAGGTACGTGTGACTGGTCGGATAGCCGTGGCCGGAGTGCGCCCACTCGACGCGGTCCACTTCGTTGGGATGCGCGGCCGGCAGGATGATGTCGGCCAGCTCGCCCGACGGCGTCATGTACAGGTCCACGTTCACGAAGAAGTCCAGGTTCTTGAAGCCTTCGACGATCTCGTGGCCGCCCTCGATGGAGAGGATGGGCTCGGACGTCTGCTGCCAGTAACCGTAGATCTGGAACGGATCGCCCTTCGCCATGGCCTTCGTCGTGGCTGCGCCGAAGCCGCCCTGTTGGCCGTAGATGACCTGGCCACCGGAGTTCTGCTTCGTGGTCTTCAACTCGCCGGTGGCGTCGTCGGCCACGAGGATGTCCTGGTAGCCGGTGTTCTGGCACACGGAAAGCTTCTTGATGTTCATGGCCGTTTCCTTGCGGCGCTGCCCCATGCGGCCCTTCTGGTTCGGCACGACGTCGAACATGAAGGAGTCGTAGCCGGTGGCGGGCTCGCGGCCGATGTTCTGGCCGCCCTTCGAGTCGAAGTTGCCGGCCAGCGCCATCATGATGGTGAACGCCTGCGAGATGCCGGACGTGTTGATGGAGAACTCCACCTTCTGGCCGCGCGTGAAGCACGCGTGCGGGCTGGCGTCGATGTAGGCGTCGATGGCTTCCTTGATCTTGCCCTCGGGAAGCTCGCAGAACTCGGCGGCGCGCTGGATGGTCCACGGGGTGACGTGCTCCACCAGGATGTCCCAGCTGGTGCGGTACGTCTTGCCGTTGATCTCGTGGCTGCCGGACAGCGCGGGCTTCGCGTCGGCCACGATGTTGCCCCCGGCGTCGAGCCACTGGAAGGCCTTCGGGCCGCCCACGCCCTTCGCGTTCTGCCAGTCGCCGGACCAGAAGATCAGCTGGTCGCTGTTCTCGTCCCACGCGGCGTACAGCTCCTCGTTGCCGTCTTCCTTGAGGTACGACTCGCGCAGTTGGTAGCCCGTGCCGTTGCCGTCGGCGTCCTTCTCGTCGATGAAGAACGGGGCGTTCGTGTACATGCGCGCGAATTCGGTTGCGCACTTGTCAGAGTGGACGATCTCGTTGATGAAGGCCAGCACCAGCGCCATGTCGGAGCCGGGGCGGATGGGCAGCCAGATGTCGGCTTTGGAAGCCGTGCAGGTGAAGCGGGGGTCGACGCAGATGACCTTCGCGCCGCGCTCCTGCGCGCGCTTGACGGTGAGCCAGTCGTAGTAGCCGCGGCTGCGCTCCTGGCGGCACCAGATGAGGATGCAGTCGGTGTTGTTGCCGTCCCAGCCGGTGTACTGCGTCTCGTCGCCGTACAAACGCTGGCTGGAGAAGTACGAACCCACCCAGCACAGGTTGCCCACGCCGAACGTGGCCGTAGAGCCCAGCTCAAGCCACAGCTTGTTGATGGCCTGGAACTGCAGCATGTCGCGGCCCGTGCCGTACTGGTGCGCGATGGTGTGCCAACCGTGCTCCTCGCCGATCTTGGTGAAGCGGTCGCGCGCTTCCTCGTAGGCCTCTTCCCACGTGATGCGCTTCCACTGACCGGAACCCTTCTCGCCCACGCGCTTCTGCGGGTAGCGCACGCGCAGCGGGTTGTACAGCTCCTGCGGGATGGCGAAGCAGCGCCCGCACAGCGTGCCTTCGCTGAACAGGTCGGGGTTGCCCTCGATCTTCACGAGGCGCCCGTCCTTGACGTGCCCGAACAACGCGCAGCGGCCGTAGCACTGGCGGCACGCGCTCGGGATGATCTTCACGTCGTCGGACGAGGTGCTGGTGGCCGCTGCCTCGTCGGCCGCGGCGGCGGTGGCCGACGCGCCGAGCAGCAGCGTCGAAGCGGTCGCGACGGCCGAAGCCTTCACGAAGCCTCGGCGGCTCATCTTTAGTGACATCTCTCCTCCTTTTGCCTCACTCTGCATGGAGGGGTCGGAGATGCGGAGGGGTGCGCGCGTCGAAGAATCCCCCTTCAAAGCGCCCCGGACTGCAAGTTCCCCGTTCTCGTTCCCCTTTAATTGCAGTGCTAATTATATTACCTGATATTATTAGTGCAACGACTTTAAGCTATCTTTATAAAGAAGAGTCGCGACCACGAGAGTTATACGTGGCGAACAGGTAAAAACGTACGCATGTTTCGCGTGAAACATGCTGCGAGAGGCGACAGGAGAGAAAGACGCACGCCGTTTTCTACCTGCTGCCCCTGCCAAGAACCCTATGCACACCGAACCGGGACCGGGGGCGCTGCACGGGACGACGCCGATGCACACGATCCGGCCGTTTCTGCACAAAAAGCCGCGACGTGCGACGCCTGGAAGCCTCGAAAAGAGCTTTCCAACCGTCCTGCCGACGAAGCCTTCAATACTCCTCCGATCGCTACAATATCGATCAGGCGTTTTCGAAAGCAACCAAAACTGCGCGAAATACGGCAACCGACAAGGTGTCGCACGTCGCGGCTTTTTGTGCAGAAACGGCTCTGCGGCGTGCGAGATTGCTTGCGCGCAACCATCGCCGTCGATCGCAGGCGTCAATGACGGCGTCAACGACATGCAGACGCGAGCAGCACCAGCAGAGGCAGCGCGAGTGCGGTCTTAGATACCGGCGGCGTGGTTTTTGGACGCGCGAGACGCAAAGAAGTTGACGGGTTCCGGTCAATTGTGATTAATTGAGCAGGTACTTTATAGTCCCTATCGCCGTTCAGCGTGGCCAGCGCAGCGTGCGGACCGCCCGCACGCCCCTCCCCACCTTCGCGCGGCATGCCAGAAGCAGGTCAAGCATGATCAACCAGCATAACAGCCTCATCGGATTCCTCGTGTACGACGCGCAGCGCGCCATCGCCAAGTCGCTGGAAACCGCGCTCAAGCCCTACGAGATCACGCCGGGCCAATGGAACCTCATCAACCAGCTGGACAGCGCGGGCGAACTCTCGCAGAAGCAACTGGCGGAACGCACGCGCAAAGAGCAGGCCACCATCACCCGCTACCTCGACACGCTCGAGCGCAAGGGTCTCGTGGTGCGCAACCGGCACAAGTCCGACCGCCGCGCGCATGCGATCTCGGTGACGGAGAAGGCGCACGAGCTGGTCGTAACCGCTCAGCCGGTTACCGTCGAAGCTGCCGACCGCCTGATCGAGGGCATCGACCAGGCGGATCTCGACACGTTCGTCGCGGTGCTGGCGAAGCTCAAGGAGAACGCCGACAACTACTCCAACAACGGCTAGCGACGACCCGCACGCCGCCGTGCCACCAAAAGCACCGTGGCGAGCGCGCCTATCGCAACTGCACCCAGCGCGCCCAGAACGGCGAGCGGAACAGCGTCGCCGGTGCGGGCGATCGACGATGCAGAGGACGTCTTGCCCGGGGCATTCGGAGTCGACGGTTGCGAGGTCGACGGAGTGCCCGGCGCGGCAGGGTCGACGGGTTTAGCCGGATCAGTCGGGTCGGTGGGGTCGGTGGGATCCACCGGGTCAACCGGGTCGGGCGGCACCGGAGCGTTCTCCATAGTGAGTTCGACCTGCTCGGGCTGGCCCACTTCCACTCCGAACTCAACCGGCGTCTCGTCCAACACGTAGCCTTCGGGGGCGGCCGTCTCCACGAAGCGGTAGCTTCCCACCGGCAAATCATGCACCTCGATGATTCCCTCATCGTTCGTGGCGAGCGCGTCGAAGCCGTCGACCACGGCCCACGTCCCGTCGGACAGACGCTGCTCCAACTTGAACACCGCTCCGGCAAGCACCGTCGTCGCATCGTCGGCATCCACCTTCGTGAGCAGCGCGCCGCCCAGCACAGGGGTCTTCACGTTCGTAGCCGTCACGGCCACCGCAAGGCCGGGCGCGTCCTCGGCCAGCGTGAACTCCACCGGCACCGTCTCCAGCTCGTAACCCTCGGGAGCCGAAAGCTCCACGAAGCGGTACGCGCCCATCGCGAGACGTTCCACCTCGATCAAGCCGCTGCCATCGGTGACAAGCGACTCGTATCCCGGCACTTCGACCCACGACCCGTCCGCCGCCTGCTCTTCCAGCTTGAACACGGCGCCGGGCAGCACCGTACCCGGCGCGTCCGCGTCCACCTTCGTCAGCACGACCTTGCCCAGCACGGGGGCCCTCCTGTTCTCGGCCGTAACGTTCGCGGTATGGTTCAGCGTAGTCGACGTGATGGCGAATTCCACCGACTCGCTCGTCATCTCATACCCGACGGGCGGCACCATCTCCACGAAACGGTACTGGCCCAACAGCAACCCCGTCACCGTGATCAGCCCGCTTCCATCCGTAGTCAGCTGCTCGGAACCCGCAACCGTCGCCCAGGTGTTGTCAGGCTGCATCTTCTCCAACCTGAACACGGCGCCCGGCAGCGTGGCGTCCGGATTGCCCGCGTCCACCTTCTTCAGAACGGCCTTGCCGTCCTTCACCTCCACGCCGCCCGAGATCACGGTGAAATGCGCGCTTCCGGGCGCCGCTTCCGACCCGCTGTCGCCATAGGTGAGCGTGGCGTTGTTCTCGTACTGCCCGGTTTCGGACGCGTCGCTGCGCAGCTCTACGATGAACGACGTGAAGTCGCCCTTGTTCGGCCCCGAGGCGCTGAAGTACTTCATGATGATGGCTTTCTGAGCAGGCGTGGCGCCTTTTTCTTCCAGCAGCCAGGAAAGTCCCGCCTCGCCCTGGCCGTCCAGGATGTTTCCGATATTGAGCGGGCTCGACCCATTGCCCGTGGGCACGTTGCCGAACCCGATGTACACCACGCGGTTCTCCCACACGCCGATGGTGGGCACGGCTGCCATGCGCACGCTGCTCGCGAACTCGTCCTGCGTCATGCCGTCGGCCGCCGACTTGTCGGTCAGCGCGAACAGGTCGGTGATGGGATAGGCCGCGTACTGCTCGGTCTGCGCCTCGCCCGCGTCGGTGGTGGCCACCACGGGCATGTACACCGTCACGCCGCCCGACGTGATGGCCTGCCCGCCCTGCAAGTCGTCGGTCAGCAACAGGTTGCGCTGCTGCGGCGACGGGTCGGAACCGCCCACGGCATAGTTCGCGTACGCGTCCACGATGTTGTCCAGGTTCACGCCGATGCTCCACACGATCTGGTTCTGGCCGGCTACCTGCGAGCCGTACTTCATCAGCGGCGTATCGGGCAGCGGGCCCGTCGTAGGCGGTTCGACGCCGATAGACGGAAGCGCTTGGCCGTTAACCGTGAACACGATATCGTTGCCTTGGCCCGTCACGTAGCCCTCAAGCGAGAAGAAGCCATTGTGCAGCGAGGGGAACTGCGCCCCATCGTCGGAAAGCGTGGTCACGATAGTGATGTCCTGACCGGGGATCATGCTGCCGTTCGCATCGCGGTTGCCGTTGACCACGTACGAGCCGATCACCTTCTGGGTCGTGGGATCGACGAGGTTCACCGGGCCGAAATCGCTGGCCAGGAAGTGATCATCCCCGTTGACGGTGAACGTGAACGTGTCGCCCGCATGCACGTCCGTCATATCGGGAATGCTCCAGTCGATATAGATGCGCACGTACGCGCCGCTGGTCAGCGTGGTGCCGGCGGGAATGTCCAACCAGCTGTCGCCCGATTTCTTCTGCAGCTTGACGCCGTCGACGGACACCTTGTCGGTCACGTCCATCGCCGCGCGCGGCGTAGGCGCGTCGTCGGACGGATCGGGCTGGGCTTCCTCGGCGAACGCCGGCGAGCGGAACGCCAGAAGACAGAGGGCGACCAGCCCTATCAGAACGAAGAACGCGCGCAAGCGACCCGCGCGCGAAACCGGACAGGTAGGAACAGTTGGCTGGGGAGCCATAGAAGACCTCCTCGTGTGAAAATGTTGCAATAGCAGCAACAGTAAGGAGACCGTCGCCGTCCGCAGCTGAGGCATGCGAACGGTGTTCCGCTCGTAGCGGCATCGACACCGTCCCGCAACAATCCCTTTAGCACGAAAAAGTCAAATAACGGGTTACCAACGGATGCATTCCTTGTTACAATCAGCTGCACAATTTCATAGCGTCACCCCGTTGATACGTCCTGGATCTTGCGAGACAGGGCGCGGAAGGGGCCTCTGGAGAATCCCGATCGTCGGATCGGGTGCCGAAGGGGCAAGGCGCATCGCCGCAAGCGCGATGCCGCTGAAACTCTCAGGCAAAAGGACAGAGCAAAGCTACCTAGCTTGTCGCGCGAGCATGATCCTATGCTTTCCTTCGCATCCTCCAGAACAGCCACGTCGTACACGGGTTTCGCAGAAGTTGCCCGAACGAAGTTGGTTGAAGGAGGATCGTGGTGGAAGGCTTTTTTAGTATGATCAACGATGGGCTCGTCGCTATAGACGACTTCATCTGGGGCGTGCCGCTTATGGTGCTGATCTTGTTCGGCGGCATTTTGCTCACCGTGCGCCTGCGGGGCGTGCAGTTCCGGCAGCTGCCGCGCGCGCTGCGCTATATGATCAAGAACGAAACCGGCGGCGAAGGCGAAGTCACCAGCTTCGGCGCGCTGTGCACGGCCCTGTCAGCCACCATCGGCACCGGCAACATCGTCGGCGTGGCCACGGCCATCGTCGCCGGCGGCCCCGGCGCGATGTTCTGGATGTGGCTGGCAGCGCTGTTCGGCATGGCGACGAAATTCTCCGAAGGCCTGCTTGCCGTGAAGTACCGCAGCGTCGACAAGAAGACCGGCCACGTGCTGGGCGGCCCGTTCTACTACATCGAGCGCGGCATGGGCATGAAGTGGCGCTGGCTGGCGAAGCTGTTCGCGTTCTTCGGCATGTGCGTGGGCCTGTTCGGCATCGGAACGTTCACGCAGGTCAACTCTATCTCCAGCGCCATCACCGGGTTCTTCGACCCCGAGAAGAACGCCACGGTGAGCATCCTTGGCATGGACTACTCCATCTTCACCGTCATCGGCTCCATCGTGCTGGCCGTGCTGGTGGGCCTTGTGGTCATCGGCGGCTTGAAGCGCATCGCGAAGGTGTCCGAGCGCGTGATCCCCGCGATGGTGGTTCTGTACGTGGGTCTCTCGGTGCTGCTCATCGTCACGAACCTCGACAAGATCCCCGGCGCGTTCGTCACCATCTTCGAAAGCGCGTTCGGCCTGCAGGCGGCTGCGGGCGGCATGCTGGGCGCCATCATCATCGCCATGCAGAAGGGCATCGCGCGCGGCATCTTCTCGAACGAGGCCGGCCTGGGCTCCGCGCCCATCGCCGCTGCCGCCGCTCAGACGAAGGAGCCGGTGCGCCAGGGTCTCGTGTCCATGACCGGCACGTTCCTTGACACCATCGTGGTGTGCTCGATGACCGGCCTGGCGCTGGTCATGACGGGCGCGTACCAGATCCCCGGACTCGAAGGCGCGGCCGTCACCACCGCCGCGTTCCAGGCAGGACTACCCTTCATCCCCGGCGAAGTGGTATCATTCGTGCTGATGGCATGTCTGGTGCTGTTCGGCTTCACCACTATCCTGGGCTGGGACTACTACGGCGAGCGCTGCCTTGAGTACTTCAGCAACGGCTCGATGAAAGCCGTGAAGACGTACCGCTGGCTGTACATCGCCGCCGTGTTCATCGGCCCCTACATGACCGTGGCCGCCGTGTGGACCATCGCCGACATCTTCAACGGCCTGATG
>OGQE01003219.1_pt1 | contig 10274 bp, 9 predicted proteins | sample 1553131 | NCBI WGS metagenome assembly OGQE01 (sample SAMEA2579929, study PRJEB22360) | human gut metagenome | biome: human gut; feature: human-associated habitat; material: faeces | place: Denmark | collected 2008/2010
GCAGTTGGGTATTCACCCTTGCCCGCAAAACCGAAAGAGAAAAGGGCTTGGTAATATAATCATCAGCGCCTCTCTCCAGTCCGTCTACGATATCCAGATCGGTGTCATTGGCAGTCAGCAGAATAACAGGAATCCCGGGCGTGTTTTCCTTGATCTCCCGGAGCAGCTCAAGCCCACTGCCATCCGGCAGATTGATATCCAGCAGAACCAGGGATACACTCCCGCAAAGCAATTGTTCTCTTGCCGCTTTTAGATCATGGCAGGATATAATCTGACGGTCATCTGCTTTCAGCGCTTTGCATAAGCCTTGATTCAAACCGATATCATCTTCAACAATCAGTAATTGCTCCATGTATCTCACTCCCTCGTTATTCAAAGGCCACCATTATTTCCTTGGGTAATTTTTCGTTCTCACAGTTCAGAAGATAGGCGATTGCTCTGCTTGCAAATTTGTTCGTTTTCACTGTATCCCAATCGGCAAGCAAAATGACCTCTGCCTTGCCGTTCTCAAAATCTAATGATATTTCGCCCCATTCGCCGTCGCAGTCTGCCTGATATTCGTAGATTGCGGCGGCGATTTTCTTTTTTCGCTTGGTCTTGGATTTCTGTTTTAGCCGGACTGCATGGATTGCGCCCTCGGCAACCAAAAATTCCGTCAACTTGTCCACTGCTTTTCGGTAGGCTCGTTCTGCACCGCTGGCTGTACTGCCCTCAAACATAACCGCCAGTTCTTCAAAGGTGGGGCGGTCTTTCCATGAGCTGACACGCCCACAGGTCATGCAAATTGCTAATCGTTTTTCGAGCAAGGTCTGTTCCCGGTAATTCAGTTTCTCAAATGCCCGCTGCACCTTTTCTGCCTGTATGCCGTTCCAGAGGATATCGGTATAGTTCCAGCTATCGTCAAGGGCTACATCCTCGCCTGTTTCTTCGCCGTCCTCGTCTGTGACATAGAAAGGCTGCTGATTGCGGATACCTCGCACAACTTTCAGATAGTTTTCGGCAAGAGCAAGATCACAGTTGTATTTCTTGGAAAACTCGTTGACCGCATCCTTGGTATTGTGGTACAGCCAAGCCATTGACCGCACCATTTTGTAATTAGTCAGAGAGGATACCGACCATTTTTCTTCGCCCATGCGAAAACGGAGCATAGCATCCCGGATGAACGGATAGATGTATGTAGCATACTCTGCGCCCTTGGTAAGGTCATAGTCCATCAGTTTTTGGAGCATTTGTTCCCGGCAGGAGAGCTTTATATCTATAAATCGGTCTGTGTCGTACAAATCGCCGCCATCCACACCGAGAAAGTCTTTGATGCGCTTGTTAAGCTGCGGCTCGTAGTGGTGTAGGAAGAATGAGAAATGTATCAAATTCTTTTCCTGCAAGGCAGACAGGATATATTCGTTCAGACTGCCTACCTTTGGCGGCTCAGGTTCCAGTTGGAAGATGCGCTCTGCCACATAGGGAATGATACCATCACCGTGCGGATTGACTTGGTGTTTCGGTATGTATCCGGTCATATTCCATGTAAAATCACTCAGCATAGCGCACCTCCCTTCTCATTTCTATAAGAATCCCTTAAGACATTCTTTCATAAAAAGCATGAAGTATTTCTGCCAATTCCTGCGGTGATTCAATATTAACTTCATGTCCGGCACCAATAATCGTTTTTAATTCCACGTTCTTAAGCAATTCTGCCAATTCAATAGAAGCATTTTTATTCGCAGTATCTTTCTCGCCATATAACAATAGTGTAGGGCATGATATTTTGTGCAGAGAGTTGTTAAAGTCCAACTCCATCATGGTTTCGCATAGAAGTAAGAAATCAGCTTTTCTAAATCCCATTTGTTGAAACATGGATTTAGGCATAAATCTAAAGAGAAGATTTTGAAATTTCAGAAGCTTCTTGGGCATTTTATATTGTGTGGCGATAAGCACCAAGGAGCGAACTTTTTTCGGATATTGTATAGCATAGTTCAGAGCTAATACGCCCCCAAGCGATAAACCGCACAAATCAATAGGCTCATCATATTGATTGCAGTAATCTGAAAATGCAGCATATAGATTATCATAGGTCACTTCTTTGCTATGAACTAAATCAGGAAGATTCGGACACAAGCTGTAATCAGTAGTTTGCAAAATATCTATTGTTTTTGTCCAACTGTCAGATGTTTGTCCTAATCCATGCACATATATTTGTTTCATATTGTTCCCCCACTAAATATGTATCTTAGCTTCTGCAAGCAAAGCAGCCTGTTCCATTTCTTTTTCATAAGCTCCTTTGGCATAAGCAACATCACTTTTTGCCCGGAGTTCTTTATCTTTTGCCAGTTTCTTCATGACCTCCGCAAGGTCAGCGTCCAGAGTACCACGCTTTACATAGCGATTTATGGTGTTCAGCCTCTTTTCATATATCTGGATAATCGGATGATCGTCTGCAAGCTCTCGCTGTTCTCTGCCTTTTAGATTGCCGATCTGCCGGCAAGTGCGGTGCAGCTTGTCCCCCGGTGCATAGCCGCCGCAGTATTTGGTGTGCCTTGCGTTGGTGGTGAGGAACCACTTGCCGCAGATTTTGCATTTTTTCGGGGCATGACCAACACATAAGCCCTCAAAAAGATCAGACCGGAACATCCCTACAAAGGATACATAGTGCATCCGCTTGACCAGCTTCGCAACTTTTTCGCCGGGACGGATGACCGATATATACTGAACGGAATTGTTCAGGGTAGACATCCAGGCATTGCCCTCTGTGATAGAAAACTCCGGTGGGAAATAGGTGCCGAACATTTTCGCAAAGCCCTCTGCGGTGCGGTCTGCTTCGTTTCCGTCCGATTGTTCTGCAAAATCAAGCATCGCCTTTTGGTATTCCTCAAGGGAGTAAGCCAGATGCCCGCATACAGCGGTATAGCGCTGGAGCATCACCGCATCAGCATATTTCGGAACTTCTTCGAACGGTAAAGAATTGGTTACGGCTTTTATGGCGAACTCCACATATTTCAGAGCATTGTCCGCAGTAAAGACCCTTTCTATTCGTTCCCGGTGCTTTGGTATATCCATATAGGAGAACGGCGGCGTTTTGCTGAGAATCTCTAACATTGTCAATGCAGCTTCCTTTGCCATTGGAAAGAGTGCAGAAGTATCCTGTCCGGCATTCAGCATCCCGAGCAGCAGATTGATTTTCTCGCATTGCTCGTTCATTTTTGTAATAGTATCCGCAGGAACATTCAGTGCATCACAGGCAAGCGTGCCGACAGGGAATGTTTTGCCCTCATATATGACCGTATCCTGCCAGAAGTCCAATGTCATCAATTCTTGGTTCATGCTTACCTCCTGTCCTGTTTTTTCACTTTCTTAATTGTATCATGCTAATGTAAAGAAATCTACATCTATCAATAAGTTGTCCTGTTTTTTGAAACGGAGTTGTCCTCCGATTAGCCTGTTTTTTGAGAAATCCGTCATAACCATAATAGAAGGAGCGAAGCACCTGCCAATCACTGCGGGTGCTTCGTGCTTTCCAGAATATTATGAACGGAGGGTTTTTTATGACAATCTATGGAACCATCAAAGCGGCAATCAGTGTCAAGCAAGCCGCCGAACACTACGGGCTGAAAGTCAACCGAAACGGTATGGCTTGCTGCCCGTTCCACAATGACAGGCATCCGAGCTTGAAGCTGAATGAGGACTATTTCTTCTGCTTCGGCTGTGGAGCAAAGGGAGATGTGATCGACCTTGTGGCAAGGTTGTTCAATATGAGCAGCTATGAAGCAGCGCAAAAGCTGGCTTCGGACTTCGGACTTGACCCGAAACCGCCCACTGTCGCAGCTATGGTCAAGCCAAAGCGTCCTTATATCCGTCAGTTCCGGGAGGATGAAATGCTGTGTTTCCGGGTGCTGACGGATTATCTGCATCTGCTGGAAGATTGGAAAGTGCGGTATGCACCCAAAACACCGGAGGAGGCTCTGGATGATCGTTTTGTGGAAGCCTGCCAGATGCACTGTCCTATCGAATATATGGCAGATGTGCTGACCGTGGGTGATCTGGAAGAGCGGGTGGCATTGGTGGACGAGCTGATGAAGGAGGGAAAAATTACTTTTCTGCAAGAGTACATCACACGAAAGAAAAAGGAGGTGGCGCACCATGGCGAAGAACCGGAAAACGCCTGATATGAATTTGCCTGTCTGGTTTGATGGGCAGAACATCAACGAAGCTCTGTTTTGTGAAGAATTTCTGCATGAGCGCAGAATCATCTTCGCAAACGGAGCTTTTTTTACGCCCGATGGTCGAGTGACGGACGATCTCCCACTGCGTGGGGAGATTTACGACAAGCTGAAATTCTGTGCCGTGAACAACATCCCCCGGAAGATCACCAACATTCTGGAAGTGCTGAAACTGGAAGCGCAAGTGCCTGACTTCCCACCGGAGCAGGATCGCATCCATGTGTTCAACGGTACGCTGCTATTGAACGGCACATTTACCGAGGGCAGACCGGCTATCGTGCGAAGCCGTCTGCCTGTTGTCTACAATCCCGATGCTCCTGCGCCCGTGATCTGGCTGAACTTTTTGAATGGACTGCTCCATGCGGAAGACATTCCCACCTTGCAGGAGTTTATCGGTTATTGCCTGATCCCCTCCAACAAAGGACAGCGCATGATGGTGATTAAGGGCAACGGTGGCGAGGGTAAATCCCAAATCGGTGCGGTGCTTTCGGCTATCTTTGGCACAAACATGAAGGACGGCAGCATCGGCAAGATTTCTGAAAACCGCTTTGCCCGTGCCGATCTGGAGCACATCCTGCTGTGCGTAGATGATGATATGCGGATGGAAGCTCTGCGCCAGACCAACTATGTAAAATCCATCGTGACAGCACAAGGCAAGATGGATTTGGAACGTAAAGGCAAGCAGAGTTATCAGGGCTGGATGTTCGCTCGGCTGCTGGCATTCAGTAACGGTGATCTGCAAGCCCTGTATGACCGCAGTGACGGATTTTATCGCAGACAGCTTGTGCTGACCACCAAGGAAAAGCCGGTGGACAGAGCTGACGATCCTGATCTTGCAGAGAAGATGAAAGCTGAAGCCGAGGGTATCTTCCTGTGGGCATTTGAAGGCTTGCAGCGGCTTGTTGCCAACAACTTTAAGTTTACGGAGAGTGACCGTATCCGGGAAAACCGGGAAGCGGTCAAACGTGACAACAACAATATCTTTGATTTCATGGATTCCGAGGGATACATCCGGCGTAAAGCGGATGCGTCCATCAGCTCCAAGGATTTCTATGAAATCTATCGGATGTGGTGCGAGGAAAATTCTCTTGCTCCGCTGAAAGCCCGCAGCTTCAGCGACGCCATGATTGCCAATGCCAAGAAATTCAATCTGGAGCATTGCAACAACATCACCAACTCAGCCGGACGGCGGGTGTGGGGATTCATGGGAGTGGAAGCCATTGCACGACCTCATATAAATGGGTTTTACGGAGATTCGCCGTGTACGTACGTACCGGAGGACATTCCGGAGGAATGGCGGCAGGTCGAGTAAATCCCATTGCTGGTATGTATGTACGCAGCAAAAGAGCGTAAAACGCTTGTTATAGAAACAGCACACATCCTCTCGTTCGGGCTGTTTCTATGTCCACAGGCTTTTGAAAAAGTGTCTGTGGACACCGACTGCAAGAGGAAGTTGACACAGAACAGCTTCATGCAGACGGGCTGACCATGGGAAAAGGCGCAGACATTTTCGCCTTGGTCAGCAGAGGTCACCGCAGTGACCGCATTCCCCCTCGGGAGAGCCCTCGGAGAGCCCACGGCACTTTGCAGCCAGTATGGATGAAAGTGTCATAGTGGGTTATTACACTTTGAAAAAGTGCCGTTCTCCAGCCTTCCGCTGTCTGCAAATCTCAAAGAAAGGAAAAATCCAATGGCAAGAAATGATGGAATAGACCGTACCGTAGCCAGAAATCAGGACTTGGAAACACCGGCTGATGTGGCGAAGGTACAGGAACACAATGAGCGTGAAAAGGACAGCTACAGCAATCAGGACATCGTGCCGGAACGTACTGCGCTGAATGTTCACTTCAAGTCTCCCACTGACGATTATGTAAAAATGTTCGAGCAGATGGAACAGGATGGCGTGATCTCCACCAGAGGTCTGAAACCGGATGCCGTCAAATACGGTGAGTTGATCTTTGATGTGAACTCTGCTTACTTCTACAATCACGGCGGCTATGAATTTGCAAAACAGTTTTATGCCGATGCCTATAAAGCCGCCGTGGAGATCGTAGGCGGTGAGCAGTATATCCTATCCGCTGTGATGCACGCCGACGAGCGCAACCAGGCAATGTCCGAAGCTCTGGGCGAAGATGTGTACCACTACCACCTTCATGTGGTTTATATCCCGGTGGTAGAGAAGCAAATTCTGTGGTCGAAGCGATGTAAGGATGAATCCCTCCGGGGAACGGTAAAGGAAACGATCACGCAGGTCAGCCGCAGTAAAAAATGGGAGTCCAAGCCGGTGCTTGACAAGGATGGTAATCCAATGTTGAACGCAAAAGGAAAAAAGATTTTGAAGTCGTCCTACAGTGTGTTGCAGGATGACTTTTTTCATTTCATGCGAAATGCCGGATATACCGATGTGGAGCGTGGAGAGCGTGGCAGTACAGAGGAACATCTGACTGTGACCCAGTTCAAGGTGCAGGCAGAACAGCAGCGCTTGGAAGCTGTGACCGGGCAGGTGGCACAGGCGAAGCGGGGGTTGGAGAATGCCAAAGCTGCCACGGAGAAACAGAAAAAGAAACTGGAAGCTCTGCAAAAGGAAACCAAAACAGCAAAGACCGTTGCTCTGACGGTGCAGGAGATTGAAACGATGGGAAAGAAAGCCACATTCGGAAATAATATCACGCTGACACCGGATGAATGCGACACGCTCAAACGCTATGCGGTCAACGGCATTATCGCCAATGCTGACAACAAGCGCTTGAAGGAGAAACTGGCTTCCGCTGAAAAGACGGTTTCCATCTGGAAACAGCGGTATGAAGCAGTAAGCGAAAAATATATGGAACTGAAACAGAAAGCCCAGCCTTTTCTGGATGCACTGGAAATTGCATCCGAAAGGGTTCGGGCTTTTATCAATTCTATCCTCATCAGAGGAAAGGAAACGCAGGAACACAAACACCCTGCCCAGAAGCGTGGACAGGATATGGAACTTTGATGGAGGAATTGCCTATTGAAGAAATATTATGAGGAAGCGAAATATAATGCGGCATTTGACCGCTGTGTGGATGTTATGAGCCAGATGCTCCAGAAGTACGGGCATCAGGTTTTGGATAAATTAGAGCAGGATACTCCACAAACGGTGGAGTGTTCCAAGGATGATAAGCAAGCGCAGCCTTTGACGGATAAGGCTGCGTAAAAATTTACAATTTACACGTTGCGTACTTGTTGCGGCTATGCTATAATATGTACGCAACGTGTATTTTTGCTTTTTTGGAGAAAAGACGAATGGATTGTAAAAACAGAATTATTAAGTTGCGTGAAAGCACAGGACTGAACCGGAAAGATTTTTGCAAGCTCGTCCATATTCCTTACCGGACTATGACCGAGTGGGAATTGGACAACCGCCATGCACCGGATTATGTGCTTAGACTTTTGGAGTATTATATCCGCAACGAGGGATTGATGGTAAAAGAAATGAGCGAAGGAGGTAGCGATTCTGAAAAAGAAGCAACTTAAATGTTATCTATATACGAGAGTGTCCACCTCCATGCAGGTAGACGGATACAGCTTGGATGCCCAGCGGGACAAGTTGCGGAAGTATGCGGCATACGAGGATATGGTCGTTGCCGGGGAGTATTCTGACGAAGGATTTTCCGGCAAGAACATCCAAGGGAGGCAGGAGTTTCAACGGATGCTGAACGACATCCAGGACTGCAAAGACGGCGTTTCCTATGTGCTTGTCTTTAAGCTCTCCAGATTTGGCAGAAATGCAGCCGATGTTCTGAACTCTTTGCAGCTCATGCAGGATTTTGGTGTCAACCTGATTTGCGTGGAGGATGGCATTGACAGCTCCAAGGATGCCGGAAAGCTGATGATCTCTGTGCTGTCTGCGGTGGCAGAGATTGAGCGAGAAAATATCCGCACACAGACAATGGCAGGACGGGAGCAAAAGGCTCGTGAAGGCAAATGGAACGGCGGTTTCGCTCCCTATGGATACAAACTGGAAAACGGAAACCTTGTCATTGCAGAGGATGAAGTGGAAGTTATCCGAGTAATCTATGATCGTTATATTCATACAAACGAGGGTGTTGCAGGAGTTGCAAAATATCTGAACCGCAATGGTTATGTAAAGAAACTAAGACAGAATAATACCATTCCGGGATTTTCAAGAGATTTTGTGAAAAATGTATTGTACAATCCTGTTTATATGGGAAAGATTGCTTACGGCAGACGAAGAACTGAAAAGAAACAGGGTACAAGAAACGAGATTCACGTGGTTGAGCAGTCGGAGTTTCCGGTTTATGAAGGACAGCACGAAGCTATCATTTCTGAAGAGGATTGGTATCTGGCACAGGAAAAGCGCAAGATCAATTCCTTTAAGCGGGAAAAGGTCAACAATCCAGACCACGCACACATCCTGTCCGGTATCTTGAAATGCCCATGCTGCGGAAAGAGTATGTACGGCAATATTGCCAAGGCTCATAGCAAGGACAAGAAAACACGGTATTATTACTACTGCAAAAATACAGTTACGCCGACAGGGCATGAGTGCAGTTTCCGGCTGAATATCGAACAGACAGAGATCAACAAATTTGTGGCGAAGATTATTTCCGCTATGGTCAACAATCCCCGATTTGTAGAAGCAATTCAAGCGAAAATCGGAACAGCGGTTGATACAGAGGATATGGAAAAGCAGATCGCCGTCCTGCAAGGGCAGCTAAAGCAAGCCTTTGGAACGAAAAGCCGCTTGGAGCGTCAGATGGATACCTTGGACATCAACGATGCCCACTATGACAGAAAGATTTTGGACTTGCAACGCCGCTATGATGAGCAGTATGATACGATAGAGGAAATCGAAGTTCAGATTGGCGAATTGCAAAGTCAGATACGCAGTATCCAGCAGGAGAAAATATCCGGCGATAACATTTATCGGCTCTTACTGGCATTTGATGAAGTCTACCATTCCGCAACAGAAGCGGAACAGAAAGAGTTTATGAAAGCCTTTATCGAGCGAATTGAGATGTTCCCGGAAAAGAGAAAAGACGGAAGCTGGATAAAGAAGATTGTATTCAATTTCCCTGTGCCTGTTGATGGCGAGGAAGTGAAAGAACTTCCCTTGGAAACTGAAACAACTGTCGAGACGGTTGTTAAATTATCCCTCAAAAAAGATACACCTAAGATTGAGGTCACAATGGAGCCTGATGAAGAGAGTAATTACACACCAGAAGAAAAGGCTACTTATCAGAAGATTAAGGATTATGTGAAGAACAAGTATGGTGTGAATGTGCATACTTCTTATATTGCACAGGTCAAGCGGATGTGTGGTCTGGACATGTGCGAGAATTATAATAAGTCCAAGAAAGAGAATCCAGAGGTAAAGCAGTGTCCGCAGGAGAAGGTGGAGTATATTAAGGATACATTGAAGCATTTTAAGCTGATTTAGCTTTGGGAGGTTGGTATGCAGAGATATTTAGCAACAATGTGTTATGAGCATGAAAATTATGTTAATGATATAGAACGAAAAAAACAGTATAAAAAGGATATTGTGTCAGCAATACATAAAATGAAGCTTCCTTTTTTAAAAAAACGGAAGGTATTGAAGTTAGTACAATCTTTATGTGATTTACAATTTTTATTAGATGAATCGGAGCAAACAGAGTTAATGTTAAATGAAGAAGTTTGGAGTTCAGATTGTTTAGAATATAATGTAAATCAAGTTTATGAGTTCATATTACAGAATTCTATAGAATCACAAAGTGTGGACACGCAAGTAATTTGTAAGTGCTGTCAAGTTGAATCGGATATGGATATAAAGTATATAAAAATGAATGATACTTTACGAAAGAGCAAGGAAGATAATCCTATCATTGTTTTGGTGAATGATATGTTTGTTCAACCATTTGTGATTAATGGAAATCACAGGATAAAAAAGGCGTTTAATTCAGGTATTGATAAAATAGAAGTATATATTCTGGATGCGGATAATGTTAATCATTGTTTAATATCAGAGGACTATAGAACTGCTCTCCCCTGTCATGACATCCACCCTTCCCGTCGTGCAAAGAAAATCCTTCC
>OGQE01003221.1_pt1 | contig 10272 bp, 10 predicted proteins | sample 1553131 | NCBI WGS metagenome assembly OGQE01 (sample SAMEA2579929, study PRJEB22360) | human gut metagenome | biome: human gut; feature: human-associated habitat; material: faeces | place: Denmark | collected 2008/2010
GACGAACACGCTTACGCAGTTCGCGCACCCCGCTCAGCCGGTGCTGAAAAAGCTGCCGCCCCGTCAGGGACGAATCCCTCCCGCTGTGGTTCAGCACCGCAAACAAAAAACACCGCAGACCCCCAGTCCGCGGTGTTCTGTTTTATTCCATTTCGTCAAGGACGGAAAACGCGGCAAGCTGCTCGGTATTGTCCTCGTTATACTCAATCTCGCGCGAGTACGCCTTGCAGATGCAGATCTGCGCCCAGTGCGTGACCTCGCCCTTGGCGAGCCACTCGTACACATCGAGCAGCTGAATGACCGCCGTGCTCACGAGCGCCAGCTGCACCTTGTCCTGCACGGCGTCGTCCCCGAGCGCCTTCATAAAGTGCCGGTACAGGAAGTACGTCAGCAGGTTATCGTATTCATGGCGTTTGCCCTGATACGCCTGCAAAAAGTCATTCCTGCGGGCGATAATCTCCGGCAGGCGCGCCTTTGCGCCGGTCAGCAGCGTGCGCCAGTCGTCCTTGTTGATTTCAAAGCCGAGCAGCATCTCGAGCAAACTCGTGAGCGTGCTCTCCCGCCAGAACGCCTGCGACCACGAAGCCGTGTCCTCGTCCGTCTCGTCTGCATCCTCGTCCTCGGGGAACGGGAACAGCAGGTCGTCGTACTGCTCCTGCTGCGCCTTTGCCGTGCGGTAAAGCCTGTCGGCCTTGTCATCGAACGGCGCGTCCTCGCACGCCAGCCGGAACAGCGCATCGCGCATGGAAAACAGCACGTTCTCCAGTTCGGTTTCGGCCTCCGTGCCGGTTTCGGATACGCCGTCCGCCTCGGTCACGTCAAATGCCGGTGCGCCGGTCTGCGCGAGTATCAACTCGGCGGCAGCCTCACAGCACAAGCCGAGACCGTCCTCGCGGCCGTCCGAAAACCACTCGTAATACCGCGGGTGGTCGGTGCAGATCTGCGCCATTTTGTCCTCACCTAAGTGAAGCAGCACTTCGCACAGGTTGCAGTCGTTCAGCAGCGGACACCGCTCCTCGGCGTCCAGACGAAAATGCGCCGGCTCTCCTGTCTGCTCGTCCGCAGGCGCAATGCTCGCGCGCAAACGCTCGCCAAAATCGCCGGGAACGGTCTCGTAGTACGCAAGGGAATCCTCGTCTACGTCGATCTCCCAGCCGATACAGCAGTTTTCCGTGCAGTCCGAGCCGATGCACCGGAATGCCTTGTAATACGCAGGACGGCGAATGTAGCCCATCCTAATCACCTCTCTTGTCTGTCTCATTATAGCAGACACGGGCGCGGTTGAAAAGGGTTATGACGGCACTGCCTTTTCCCTTGTGTACCGCTTGACCCGCTCGTACCATTCCTGATCGAACGCGGACAGCTGTTCGCTCGACGGCCCGATTGCAGGCTGCGCCGGTGCGGGCTTTGCACGTTTCTGCATATCCTCAGCGGTGAGAATGCCGTCACGCTCGCAGTTCTGCAGCAGCGTGCGGAAATACCCTGCCGGATTGCGCGGTGCATTCTCAGCCGTCTGTCGGGCGGTATCTAAGAACACCTCACGCTGCATACCCTTGTTCTGCAGCCTGCGCAGCTCCAGACAGAAATTATGGTCAAACTTACAATTCAGTTTTTCTTCCAGTTCGGTCGTCAGACCAGAATCAGCCGTAACTGCTTTCTCTTCTCTGGTCTGCTCTGCTCTACTGTCCTCTACTGTCCTCTGCTCTTCTGTTCTCTGCTCTTCTCTGCTCTGTGGATTTTCGGTACAATAAATCGCATTTTCCGTACGATAAATCGCATTTTCCGTGCGGGAAATAAATGCACGCAGCACAAAAGACTTGCCACTCGGATTCTTCTCCCGCATTTCCTGCTCGGTGAGAAGCCAAATGTCAAAATTGATGGGAACTGCATTGCGCGTCACGGTCGCCAGAAAATACCCCATCTGTATTCTTTTGGATGTGAGAAAGCCGCGTTCATATAACACAGCATGGAACAGGCCGCTTGCCGCCAGCTGATCGACTACGGCGGCCAGTGTTTCGATCGTCACGTTTTCCAGTCCGGCGGTGTACTCGCGGAGCTGCCACAGCGTGTCCTCGCGGCCCTCGCCGCTGTAGGCGATGTAGTAGCCCTTGTCGCCGTAGGCAATGTCGAGCAGGCATTCGTACACATACGGCCCGAGCACGCCGAATTTCTGCCGTGCGGCTCTCAGCTTCGGGTCACGGTACAGGCCGATGTCGCGCGGCCACCAGTCCAATCCAACTTTTCTGTTTCTGCCCATGTGAGCACCTCCCTTTACCCTACCGCCGGAACGGATAAAAAATTGACCACAAATGGTCAACTCCTAAAAAAAATATTTTCCGGGAAATAAAAAAATCCTCCGCGTATTCGGAGGACATGCTCTATCAATGTTGGGCCACTTTTGTGCCATTTTCGATTTTTACCCTGTGTATGTCAGAAATTTACTTGCAACTATTTTTCTGTGTACAAATGCAAAAATGACTGAAACCTTTCGATTTCAGTCATTTATGGCGGAGAGTTAGGGATTTGAACCCTAGAGACGCTCATCACGCCTACACGATTTCCAATCGTGCGCCTTCGACCACTCAGCCAACTCTCCATCTTGTTAAGTTGTTGTCGTTTTTGATGACTCATCGCTGACGACTTGTTTAGTATATAACAGAATTCCCGTTTCGTCAACCCTTTTTTCAAATTTTTTTGAAAAAGTTTTTTGGGGTCGAATCCGCACCGTTTTCCTGCCGTGGCATACGACATCGTAGGGTGCGCATTGCGCGTCCAAATCCAACAACAACGGAACCGATTAAATATAACCGTAGGGTGCGACAAGGTGAATTGCCCAAAGGGCAAGAGAAGGTGCCCTGGGGTACGACCTTGGCGCACCGTTGCTATCCGGTCTGTACACGTTATCCCGTAGGGGCGAACAGTGTTCGCCCACAACAGACGTTACCGTTGCGTCCGTGCGTGTGAACCATCGGCGGATTTACCATTCACACGCGCCCATTGAACAGTGGCGTGGGAGCACAATGTGCTCCCCTACGGGATATCCGTCGAAAATGAATTTACATGCGGTGCGCCGAGTCGTACCCCAGGGCACCTTCTCTTGCGGCGTTGCCGCAATTCACCTTGGCGCACCCTACGGGATATTGCAATCATTATTGTACGCGCGTGCAGCATTTGCGGGAATGGACAAAAAGAAAACCGCCTGCTCTCACAGACGGTTCTCCCCTGTTTACTTCTGAAACTGCTCGCGCACTTCCATATACTTGATGATCTCTTCAACCGTGCCGTCAAAGCCGAGCACGCCGCTGTTGAGCGACAGATCATAATTCCGCGCATCATACCAGTCGTGGCCGGTGTGGTGCTTGTAATAGCGGGCGCGGTAATCGTCGATCTCCGCGATCTTCTTCTCGACCTCCTGCTCCGGCAGCGAGTCCACCTTCATGGCCTGCTCGAGACAGAAATCCTTGTCCGCATGGACGAACACGCGCACAACATCCGGTCGGCCTGCCAGAATATAGTCGGCACAGCGGCCGATCATAACGCACGGACCCTGATCCGCCAGCCGGCGGATGATCTTCACCTGATAAGCGAACAGCGCCTCATCCTTGAGGTAGGACTTGGACGAGTCATTCGGCACGGGCGCGTTGCCGTGATAATGCGCGCGCAGGCGCGTCAGGAAATCGCCCTTGAGACGCTCGTCCGAGAACAGCATGGCGTTTACACCGCTGTCCTCACTCGCCATGGTGATGATCTCGCGATTGTAGAACGGAATGCCCAGCTTGTCCGCCAGCATCTTGCCGACCGTCTTGCCGCCCGAGCCGTACTGGCGCGCGATGGTGATAACGTAAGGTTTCATAATTTACCCCCTACATAAATTGATAATTGAGAATGGAGAATTGTGGTATCGCGCATAGCGCGATTATTTAATATCGGCGCTTTGCGCCGCACATTCATTTTCCATTTTCCATTCTCCATTTTCCATTTCCGAAATTTATTCTCCCAGATAAGCCTTCTTGATGGCATCATCATTCAGCAGATCAGCTGCCTTGCCGGTCTTGACGATTTTGCCGGTTTCGAGGACGTAGCCGCGGTCCGCGATGGACAGCGCCTTCTTCGCGTTCTGCTCTACCAGCAGGACAGTGGTGCCTGCCTTGGACACTTCCTCGATGATCTTGAAGATTTCGCCTACGAACAGCGGCGACAGACCCATGGACGGCTCATCGAGCAGCAGGATGCGCGGCTTGCTCATCAGCGCACGGCCCATTGCGAGCATCTGCTGCTCGCCGCCGGACAGCGTAACGGCTGGCCGATTTTTACCCTCCCCCCGCCCCCGGACGGGCAAGGCAGCTTGGCGCGCCCCCCGCCGGACAGCGTACCGGCTGCCTGATTTTTACGCTCCTCCAGACGCGGAAAACGCTCGTAGACCATTTTCAGCGACTCCGGAATCTCATTCTTCGGGCGGGTATACGCGCCCATACGCAGGTTCTCCGCGACCGTCAGACCCGCGAACACGCGGCGGCCCTCCGGAACGTGGCTCATGCCCAGCTTTACGATGGCATGACCCGGCTTGTGCGTGATGTCCTTGCCCTCGAACGTCACCGTGCCGCCCTTCGACGGCAGCAGACCCGTTACCGTGTGCAGCGTGGTGGTCTTGCCCGCGCCGTTCGCGCCGATGAGCGCTACGACCTCGCCCTCGTTTACCTCGAAGGAAACATCACGCAGTGCATGAATCAGGCCGTAATACACGTTGATGTCCTTTACTTCCAACATTGCCATACTTGTTTCCTCCTTTCTTATTCGCCCAGATATGCCTTAACGACTTCCGGATTGCTCAGCACTTCCTTAGGCGTGCCCTCAGCCAGCAGACGGCCGAAGTTGAGCACATACAGGTACTCGCAGATGCCGGAGACCAGCTTCATGTCATGCTCGATGAGCAGGACGGTGACGCCGAACCTCTTGCGGACGATTTCGATCGTCTCCATCAGCTCCTCGGTCTCGTTCGGGTTCATGCCCGCGGCAGGCTCGTCGAGCAGCAGCAGCTTGGGGTTGGTAGCGAGCGCACGCGCGATCTCGAGCTTGCGCTGCTTGCCGTAAGGCAGGTTCGCGGCCTTGTAGTCGGCTACGCCGTCCAGGTCGAACACGCGCAGCAGCTCCATCGCCTTTTCATCCATCTGCTTCTCCTTTTTGCGGTAGGAGCCGAGGTGGAACATGCTCTCTGCGAACGAGTAGGTGATCTGGTTGTGCAGGCCGGTCTTTACGTTATCCAGCACGCTCAGCTGCGAGAACAGGCGGATGTTCTGGAACGTGCGGGCAACGCCCAGCTTGCAGATTTCATGCGGCTTTTTGCCGATGAGGTTCTGTCCGTCCAGACGGATGCCGCCGTCGGTCGGACGGTACACGCCGGTCAGCATATTGAACGCGGTGGTCTTGCCTGCGCCGTTCGGGCCGATGAGGCCGACCAGACCGCCCTTTTCGATTTTCATGCTCAGCTCGTCAACGGCACGCAGACCGCCGAACGAAATGCCGAGCGAAGTAACTTCCAGCATTGCCATGGCTTACGCACCCTCCTTCTTGCCGCCGGCCTTTTCGGCCTTTTCCATCTGACGCATTGCGCGCTTCTCCAGCAGGCGAACCTTGAAGGAGGAGTTGTTGAACAGCATCATTGCAATCAGCAGGATTGCGTAGATGAGCATACGGTAGTTGCTCAGGCCGCGCAGCAGCTCAGGCAGCAGCGTCAGCAGCGTTGCGGCGATAATCGAACCCCAGATGTTGCCCAGACCGCCGAGAACGACGAATACGAGCACAAGGATGGAGGTATTGAAATCAAACTTTGCAGCCGTAACGGTGGAGAAGTTCATCGCGTACAGCGTGCCCGCCATGCCTGCGAACGCCGCAGAGACCACGAACGCGAGCAGCTTGTAGTGCGAGGTGGAGATGCCGATGGAGTCAGCGGCGATCTTGTTGTCGCGGACCGCCATAACAGCACGTCCCGTGCGGCTGTTTACAAAATTCAGCACGAAGAACAGCGTAACGAGGATGAGCACAACGCCCGAGGTGAAGGTGGAGATCTTGGTGACGCCGGATACGCCGATCGGGCCGTTGATGATCATCTTGCCGCCGTCGCCCAGCTGGAAATTCTGGTTGACCAGGCTGAAATGCAGACCGGCATCATCCAGACCGAGATACATAACGTTTACAAGGTTTTTGATGATCTCACCGAAGGCGAGGGTTACGATGGCGAGGTAGTCGCCCTTGAGGCGCAGTACCGGAACGCCGACGATAACACCCGCAATCGCCGCAAACAGTCCGGCAACGACCATGGCGACAGCCAGACGCAGCGGTGCAAGCGGAATCGCATCCGCCAGACAGGTGGTGGTGACAATGCCCGCAAACGCGCCGACCGACATAAAGCCCGCATGGCCGAGCGACAGCTCACCGAGGATGCCGACGGTCAGGTTGAGCGAGATCGCCATGACAACATACGCGCAGATCGGCACGAGCAGACCCTTGATCTGGCTGGAGATGCCGCCGCCCGCGATGGCTGCCTGCACGATGATGTACGCAATAATGACAATGCCGAAGCACAGCAGCGTGTCACGTCCGCGCTTGGACGCAGCATAGGATTTTAACTTGTTCATATGTCTGCCCCCTTAAACCTTTTCGCTCACATGCTTGCCGAGCAGGCCGTCCGGCTTGACCAGCAGCACCACGATGAGCACTGCGAACACGATCGCGTCCGACAGCTGCGTGGAAATGTACGCCTTGGCGAAAATCTCGATGATGCCGAGCAGAATGCCGCCGATGAACGCGCCCGGAATCGAGCCGATGCCGCCGAATACGGCAGCGGTGAATGCCTTGATGCCCGGCAGAGAGCCGGTGGTCGGCATCAGGGTCGGGTACGCGGAGCACAGCAGCACGCCCGCGATAGCGGCAAGACCCGAGCCGATGGCAAAGGTGATGGAAATGGTCGTGTTGACGTTGATGCCCATCAGCTGGGCCGCGCCCTTGTCCTCGGAAACCGCACGCATCGCCGTGCCGACCTTGCTCTTGCCGGTGAACAGCATCAGAGCGACCATGATGACAACGCAGGCTGCGATGGCAACGAGCGTCACCTTGGAGATCTGCATCTGACCGCCGAACAGGCTAAGCGCCTCGCCGGTAACGACCGAGGTAAAGGTCTTCGGGTTGGAGGACCAGATCAGCAGCGCCGCATTCTGCAGGAAGTACGAAACGCCGATGGCCGTGATCAGCACCGCCAGCGACGGCGCCATACGCAGCGGCTTGTAGGCAAGTCTCTCAATAACAACACCGAGCGCGGTGCAGACAATAACAGCCAGCACAACGCCCATCCACGCCGGCCAGCCGAGATAGGTGGTAGCGCAGAAGCACATGTAGCCGCCTACCATGATAACATCGCCGTGCGCGAAGTTCAGCATTTTTGCAATGCCGTAAACCATCGTGTAGCCGAGTGCGATGATGGCGTAGATGCTGCCCAGACTGATGCCGCTGATCAAATGATTCAAAAAGCTCATGGTTTGGAACACCCCATTCTTCTAATTAGGAACAATAGATACGAGTTAGCGTAATTGAAAATTGAAAATGGAGAATTGAGAATGTCGCTATCCTTGCGCGAGTTTCGTCCGCGCTACGACGAGGTATCGCGCATAGCGCGATGATTTAATCCGCCGCGCAGCGGCGCTCATTCATTTTCCATTTTCCATTTTCCATTCTCAATTACTGCGCCTCCTATCTTCTTTATAATAGCATAATAGCGGTAAAGGAGGACTGCTTCCAGACCTCCTTCACTCGCCCTTGCGTTTATGCTGTTGGAACCCTACGGTTCTGTCTTACATACCAACGTAAGCGCCGTTCTTGATGACCATGCCCTTCGGGGACTTGGATACGGCACCGGTCTCATCCCAGGTCATGCCCTCGCCGGTCAGGCCGTCAAAGGTCATGGAGGTGAACTGCTCGATCATCTTGTCGCACAGGTCCTCAGCGGACATATCCGGCGTAGCGCCTGCATTCTCGAGTGCCTGCTTGTAAGCGTAAACACAGTCGTAAGCGTCAGCTGCGAACTGGTTCGGGGTCTCGCCGAACTGCTCCTTGTACTTCTTAACGAAGGAAGCGGTCTTTTCGTCGGTTGCGTCTGCGTTGAACGGGGTCAGGAGCATTACGCCCTCGGCCAGCTTGGGATCAAAGCCTTCCATGGTCAGGATGCCGTCCATGCCGTCTACGCCGAAGAACTTCGGTGCGTAGCCCATTGCGTTTGCCTGGGTCAGAATCAGGGATGCCGGCTGATAGTACATCGGCAGGAACACCAGGTCAGCGCCCTTGCTCTTTGCGTCGTTCAGCTGAACGGAGAAGTCGTTAGCGGAAGCATCGGTGAAGGTGTTGTCGGAAACGACCTGCAGGCCCTTGGTCTTTGCCTCTGCAACGAACTTGTCGTGGATGCCGGTGGAGTAAACGTCATCGTTCTTCCAGATGACAGCGATCTTGGTGCCGAGCTTCTGCTCTGCGATGTACTGTGCGGATGCGGTGCCCTGGTTCGGGTCAACGAAGCACATCTGGAACACATTGTCCTTATCTGCGGTTACCGCAACGGTGGAAGCAGACGGAGTCAGTGCGAAAATACGGTCGCTGTAGTTCTCAGCGACGGTAGCCTCGCACGGCTTGGAGGTTACGGAGCCGAGAGACAGCTGCATGCCCCAGTCCTTCAGGGTGTTGTAGGCGTTGACAGCCTTCTCGGCGTCGTGCTCATCGTCCTGATAGTTCAGCTCGAACTGAATATCGCCGCCCTCAGCGTTGATCTCGTCAACCGCGATCTGCGCGCCGTTCTTGCAGGCGTTGCCGTAAATAGCAGCCGCGCCGGTCAGCGGGCCGGTGCCGCCAATCTTGAAGGCAGTGCCGGAAGCGGTGCTGTCGGAGCCGCTGTTCTGCGAATCGGAGCTGCTCGAAGCGGAGCCGCCGCAGCCGGTCAGCGCCGTAGCCAGCATAGCGCCGGCAAGAAGCATACTGAGTGTTTTCTTCATGGTGAAATCTTCTCCTTTGTTTCCCCCGAATCAGCATATCCTATCGGGTGTCTTGGATTATGCTTCACATTATACTACCATTTCCGCGTTTCGGCGCACTTTTTTTGTGCTGAGAATACAATTTCAGATAATCTACTGATTATCTTTTGAGTAACTTTACGTTTTTTGTATCTTCTCACAAGAACACTTGTCCGTCCCGCAAGGATTCCTGCAAGTTACTCCCATCCTGCCGCCGTTTTTGCAGGGAGAGTCCGCAAAATTTTTCTCATGCTGAGAACCGCATAAGCGCCCTTCCCCTTTCATAAATTGGATTGACTCGGCATGCCGTTTCAAACAATTTGCATGTACACCATACCGATTACGATATTCATTCAATCTGTGCAAAATTTCAAGGAGGGTACCCCATGACCGAAAAACGCCACGGAAAAGGACTGTTATTCATCGTAACGCTGGTTCTCGCTGCCGGTGTGATAAAGTACTCCGATATCCCCTTCGCGCAGACCGTGCGCGAAAAGGCGGCTTCTGCCCTGTCCGGCGCGGCAAATGCTGACCATGTTCTTGCGGTATTCGGCGGCTCTGCCACGCCCGCAGATACCGTTCCTGCGGAATCCTCCGGCGGTGCGGACGATATTTTAGACCGCGACCAGACCCTGTTCCCCGACACGGTTGACCAGACCGTCTATCCGATGGAGTTCGAGCACGCCACGCCGACTTCCGGCACGCTGACGTCCTCTTTCGGCAGCAGGCTCAGTCCCATCACCGGTCAGCCGGGTTTTCACTATGGACTTGACCTTGCCGCGGACGAGGGCACGCCCATCACCGCCTTCGCGGACGGCACGGTGCGCGAGACCGGCGAATCCGGCTACGGCCTGTACATCATTGTTGATCACGCGGACGGCTTTGCAACCTTATACGCGCACTGCAGCAGCATTTCCGCCAAAGTCGGTGATAAAGTGACCTGCGGCGAGCAGATCGCCCAGGTCGGTCAGACCGGCAACGCCACCGGTCCGCACCTGCACCTCGAGCTGTGGCACAACGGCGCGGCGCTCGATCCTGCCGACTATCTGACGCTGTGAGCCGGATTCAGGTCCGTGACGGCTTTCTTGTGCTCATGGCTGCGCTCTGGTGCGCGGATGAGAGCGGCGTGCTCCCCATTTTCCTGCTGGCGGCGGCTGTACATGAGTGCGGACACCTTTTCGTCATTCGGCTGTCCGGCGGCACGGTGCACGCCCTGTGCCTGACC
>OGQE01003228.1_pt1 | contig 10250 bp, 10 predicted proteins | sample 1553131 | NCBI WGS metagenome assembly OGQE01 (sample SAMEA2579929, study PRJEB22360) | human gut metagenome | biome: human gut; feature: human-associated habitat; material: faeces | place: Denmark | collected 2008/2010
TGTTCGAGCTGGTGAACATCGGTACGCTGTCCGCGTTCATCATCGTGTCGGCCGGTATTCTATGGATGCGCAAGACCCAGCCGAATGCGCCCCGCGGCTTCCGCGCGCCGGGCGTGCCGGTCACCCCGATTCTGGCCATCGTATTCTGCTTCGTGCTCATCGCCGGTCTCAACTGGGAGACCTGGGTGCGTTTCGCCGTCTGGTTCGGTCTGGGCCTGATCGTGTACTTCAGCTACAGCCGCAAGCGCTCCAAGCTCGGCCTTGAGCAGAAGGCCGGGGCTGACGCCAAGGTCGCTGCGACTGAGGACTGAGGACTGAGGTCTATCGGCTGACCGATAGCCGATGGCTGCTTTCGTGAAAACCGTACGCTGAGTTACTTTCAGCGTACGGTTTTTGCGATATGCACGAGTTTGAACGGGCGGCCGACGGACCGTACGTGCGCGACGACGTGGACCTTACCTGACCAGCTCCACCGCGGAACCGAACACGCTGGCGACAGCCACACTCACCACTCGTGGCGCTGATAGGCGATTCTGGTGGTGTCGACCGGCCGGTCGAGCAGCTGGATCAGGCCGCAACGGGCGAAGCCGGAGCTTTCGAGCACGTGCTGCATGGCCTTGTTATTGGGGTGGGTGTCGGCGCGCACGTTGCCGTAGTGCTTCAGGGCCCACCTGATACAGTCGCGGGCCGCGTGGCGCACCAGACCGGATGCGGCGATGCGGTGGATGGTCACATAGGCGTCGTTGTCCAGCCAGGCGCCGTCGATTTTGGCGTAGGTCGGATCCTCGCCCGGGCACAGGGCGAACTGGGCCAGAATGCGTTCGTGGCCATTGCAGGTGTCGACCAGCAGCATCGTACGCTGGTTGGCGATGTCGTCCTCAATCATCGATTCACGCGGAAATTCGTTGCCCCACTGGGTGGGGTTGCCGTTGGCGGCCATCAACGCGCGTGCGCGTGCGTAGATTTTCTGCATCTGCGGCAGATCGCGCATGGTGGCGTGGCGGAAACGGCGGCCTGTCGCCTTGTTTGCAGCGTTCGACTGAGTCACTTCCACCTCTCCAACATGCCAAGCTACCGATGTGCAGCGGCCAACGATTAACTGACGGCAAACCTACCATGCCATAGGCACAAACATAGGCACAAAGAAACCCCGTCCGCGTGGTATGCGGGGGCGGGGTTCTTCCATGCCGATTGGCTTGCGATCAGACGACCTTGCGCTCGAACGGGTCGGAGCTGATGCCTTCCTCAAGGATCTGCTTGGCCCATTCCTTGGCGGTGAACAGGCTGTGGTCGCGATAGTTGCCGCAGCTCTTCTCGGTGGTGGCGGGCACGTCATCCCACGTGGCCTTGTACGCGATGAACTCCAACGATTCCTTCAGGGCCTTGGCCACTTCCTCGGTGGGGTGGGTGCCCCAGGTCAGCAGGTGGAAGCCGGTGCGGCAGCCGAACGGCGAGCAGTCGATGTAGCCGGGGATGCGCTCACGCAGCAGCACGGCGATGGTGTGCTCGATGGTGTGCAGGCCGCCGGTGGGGATGGCCTGCTTGTTCGGCTGGGTCAGGCGCAGATCATAGTTGGAGATCACGTCGCCGTGAGGGCCCGTTTCGGTGTCGATGTAACGCACGTACGGCGCCTTGACCTTGGTGTGATCAAGCTGGAATGATTCGACGACGGGCTTTTCGGCCGTTTCTTCTGCCATGCTGTTGCCTTTCTACTTGCCGAGTGTTCGGTCATGAAGCATCGAACAGTCATCGTAGTCGAGCCAGCCCAAGAACGCCCGCAAATACTCCGCAGTTCGCTATAGGAGATTGTTATGACGCACTCCCGGCATTGAACGAGGCGATGGCTTGCATGAAGCGCTGGCCGTAGAGGTCGAGCTTGTGTTGACCGACGCCGTTGACCGCCAGAAATTGCGCGTTGGTAACCGGCTTGATGCGGGCCATGTCGCGCAAGGTCTTGTCGGAGAACACGATGTACGGCGGCTTGCCGATTTCCTGGGCGATGGTGCGTCGCAGTTCGCGTAGCTTCTGGAACAGCGATTCCTCGTCATCGTCCGGGATATACGAGCCCAGCGCATCGCCGGGAACATTGGCGGAATCGGCAGTATCAGCCACTCCCCCGCTCCGACCGGAACCGGCCGCCTCCGACTTGCGTTCCACCCGTTTGATCTCATAGTGGAAGTCGGGAGCGGCGGTTTCGGCCGCCCGCGCACCGAACATGACGATTGGCATACGCCCTTCGGCGATTGACAGGTACCCGTCCGTGGCCATCTGGCTCAACACGTCGCGCACGCGAGCCTCGTTCACGTCCTTGAGCATGCCGAAGGTGGGCATCCGCTCCGGGTTCAGCCATGCCAGATCCTGTGCCCGCGAACCGCGCAGGATCTTGACGATCTTGCCGGAACCGACGCGCTGCCCCACGTCATGCACGCAACGGCTGATCGCCTGCGCCACGCGGGTCACGTCGATGGTCTCGAACGTGCTTTCGCAGTTCGAGCAGGCACCGCATTTGCCGGACTGCGAAGAGTCCGCCGCAATGTCTTCACCCGCCGTGGAACCAGCATTCGGCGACAATTCCTGACCGAAATACCGGGTCATATACCGGTGCAGGCAGTCGGTGGTGCGGCAGTAGCCGACCATACCGTCCAGCAGCCGGCGCTTGGACTGGCGAACGATTTCCTGCTCTTCGGGAGTCAATCGTTCGTTCTCATAATCGTTATCCAGCAACCGACGCCGGGTGACGATGTCTGACTCATTCCACAGCAGCGTGCATCGGCTGGGCTCGCCGTCACGGCCCGCGCGGCCGGCCTCCTGATAGTAGGCCTCAATGGATTCGGGCAGATTGTGGTGGATGACGTAACGCACGTTGGACTTATCGATGCCCATGCCGAAGGCGTTGGTGGCCACCATCCCCAGCCCCCTCTCCGGGGAGCCATTTCTTACCTACTTCTTAAAGGGAAACCTCCCCGATTCCAGCCTCTTCTTAAGCATCACCCCACCTATCGTCTGAGGCTGCTTAGCCGGACTATTTTCAGCTTCTCTTTCCTCCGCTTCTGCAATTCTGCGGCGAATCTCTTCCATCTTGTTATCCATTGCAGCAATCTGATCTGCACATGAAGACAATTCTGCAGCCAGCTGTTCTGCTTCAGAATCTGGAATATTCTTCTTATAACGAACCTTATGCTCCACGCTCGCCCAGAAATCCATGGCAATTGTACGGAACTGAACCTCAACCTTCATCATCTTCTTTTCATTCTGAAGGAATATCGGTATCTCAATTATAAGGTGAAGACTTCTGTAACCGCTTGGCTTAGGATTCTTGATATAATCCTTTCTCTCGACAAGCACTACATCGTCCTGCTTTAACAGGCAGTCGGCAAGCATATAGATATCTTCCGGGAAAGAGCATATTACTCTTACCCCCGCAATATCTCTTATACCTTCCTCAATGCCTTCCATTGTTATAGGAATATTTTTCTTCTTCGCCTTCTTAAATATGCCATCCATAGACTTAATTCTGCTCTTGATACTCTCAATAGGATTTCTGTCATACTGTAATGAGAACTCCTCATTAAGCACCTTGAACTTAGTCTCAACCTCCATAATGGCGCATCTGTAATAAGCCATCAGTGTGTTAAACGGCATAATATTTTCTTTTAATAACTCAATCATTTCATCAGAAAGGAGATTCTCTTTAATGAATCTTTCCTGTTCCTGCTTGAGTATCTCTTCTAATAACATAGTAACCCCTTTTACCTTTGATGCATCTTAAAGTGCCTTCTTAATAGCAGCTAAAAGCTCATCATATGTATCAAATGCCTCTAATTCAGGATTATCAGCCTTAATCTGCTCTGTACTCTTAAAGAGGAAGCCTGCCTTGCTTGCCTTAATCATTCCTAAGTCATTGTGGCTGTCTCCTGATGCAATAGTATCATAACCAATAGACTGTAAAGCCTTAACTGTTGTAAGCTTTGACTGCTCACAACGCATCTTGAAACCTGTAATCTCACCATTGTCAGCGACCTCAAGTGAATTACAGAAAATAGTTGGCCAGCCCAGCTTCTTCATAAGCGGAGTAGCAAACTGTGTAAATGTATCTGAAATAATGATAACCTGTGTTATACTTCTTAATTCATCAAGGAATTCCTTTGCTCCCGGAATTGGGTCAATCTTAGCAATAGTATCCTGAATTTCTTTAAGTCCAAGACCATGCTCCTTAAGAATACCAAGTCTCCAGTTCATAAGCTTGTCATAATCTGGTTCGTCTCTTGTTGTTCTCTTAAGCTCTGGGATTCCGCTTGCCTCTGCAAATGCAATCCATATCTCTGGTACAAGAACGCCCTCAAGGTCTAAACATACAATATTCATATCATTATCTCCTCGCTTATTATTCTTAGATACACTCGTATCTCATGTGTTATTTCACTTATATTATTGTAACCCACTACCTGTCAAAACTCAATATGCCATTTTTAAGTCTTTCAAGCCCATCCATTAAAGTTGTCTTAGGACATGCAACATTCAGTCTTAAGAAATGTTTTCCATCTCCGCCAAAGCCTTCTCCCGCTGACAGTAAAAGTCCTGTATTCTTTCTTATATATGCCGCAAGCCTTGTTGAATTGTCTGTGATATCAGACACATCAAGCCAGCAAAGATAAGTCGCATGTGATTCCACCATTGACACTCCCGGAATATTATCCTTTATGAACTTTTCGGTAATCTGTTTATTCTCATAGATATATGCTCTTAACTGCTCAAGCCATTCTTCGCCCTTTGTAAATGCAGCTATAGCCGCATCTACTGCGAACACATTTGGCTCAGCTACCTCATCGGTATTGATTGCACGCCATACCTTGTGACGTAGTCGTTCGTCCGGCACACATATTGCTGCTGTCTGTAAGCCTGCCATGTTAAATGTTTTCGTAGGTGCTATGCATGTTACAGATATCTTCTTACACACCTCCGAAACACTTGCAAATGGCACATAATCAATGCCCGGGTCTGTAAGCTCGCAGTGAATCTCATCAGATATAACAACGACTCCATACTTGTAAGCAAGCTCTCCGATACGTGCAAGTTCTTCCTTACTCCATACATTTCCACCCGGATTCTGTGGGTTGCACAGAATAAGAAGTGTTGTCTGTGGGTTCTTGAGCTTAACTTCAAGGTCTTCAAAATCTATTACATACCTGCCATTCTCATATGCAAGCTGGCTCTGTAACACATTTCTGCCATTATTAAGAATACTGTTAAAGAAAATGTTGTATACAGGTGTCATAATAACAACATTCTCTGCTGGTGTTGTAAGCTTTCTTACAGAGCTTGATATTGCAGGTATAACGCCTGTTACGAACATAAGCCAGTCGTCTTCCATCCTGAAATTGTGGCGTCTTTCCCACCAGCCTGTGTATGCGTCATACCAGTCCTTTGATATCTCAGTATAACCGTATACACCGAGGTCTGCCTTTGCCTTAATAGCCTCAGTTATCTCAGGTGCTGTCTTAAAATCCATGTCAGCAACCCACATAGGAAGCTCATTCTCTGCCACATTCCATTTTAAAGAATCCGTATTACGACGGTTCACTACTGTGTCAAAATCATATTTCATTCTCGGATTTCCCTTCTTAATTCTACTTATTAATTCCTGCATACTATCTTAGTAAGTGAAGGATTAACCCTATCCTTCTCAATTATAAGCTTATCTATACTGTCTGCTGTTATAGTTCCGGAAGTTGGATTTAACACGCTGTCAACCCTGCTTGTGATATCAGCATCTACTGTTGAATACTCGAAAGCAAGTGTTGTATTAATAAGCTTGCAGTTCTTCATAACAAGATTGTCAATATAGCATAATCCCTGAAGACTCTCTATTGTACAGTTAATAAACGTAAGATTCTTTGAATTCCAGCCAAGGTACTCACCTGAAATGTATGAATCATACACTGTTATATTTTCAGCATTCCAGAAAGCATCCTTGCTCATAAGTCTTGAATTTCTTATCTCAAGATTCTTACTTCCATCAAATGGATAATTGCCGACAAGCTTAAGACCGTCAATCTTCATATTGTTGCTGTTCATTGCAAAATAATTGCCCTTTGCCACTACATTTGTCATAGTAACATTATCACAGCTCCAGAGAGTTTCCTCGGCATTGACGAACTCTACATTCTTAAGTCCTAATCTGTTGCATCTTCTGAAATTCTTAGGTGCTTCAATAATAGTATCCTCAACATTAATATCGTTAGTGTACCATACGCCTGCTCTTCCCATCTCAAAGAAATAACAGTCCTTTACATTGACATTGTTGCAGTACCAGAGTGGATATTTCCACTTAAAGCTGCTGTTTACAAGCTCTATATTACTGCTCTCCTTTAATGGAGACTCACCATCATCAAATATAGAATCTTCTATGCGAAGGTCTTTGCTTGCAAAAAGAGCACGTTCTCCTGTAAGAAGCTGCTGCTTAACTAATTTCTTTTCCATATTTACTCCATTCTTATCTACAAACATTAAAACCCAATCACCATATTATAAGTGATTGGGTTACATTCTAAACATTCTTAAGGTTCTCTACCATCTCTTCCATTGTGTGCCAGCCAAGTACTGCACATTTAACTCTTGCTGGCATATGAGAGATATCTCTTAATGCTCCGGCTTCATCAAGCTCATCAATCTCTTCCTCAGTTGCCTCATCCTTAATCATCTTAAGGAAAAGTTCTGAAAGATGTACAGCCTCATCAATAGGCTTTCCAATGATAAGCTCAAGCATTATATCTGCTGATGCCTGCGATATTGCGCAGCCATCTCCTGTAAATGCCCCATCAACAATAGTTTTCTTAGCATCATCAAACTTAAGCTTTAAGATAATGTCATCTCCACAGCTTGGATTAACACCCTCAAGCTCTAAGTCTGCATTGTCTATATCATGCTTATGATATGGATGCATGTTATGGTCCGTAAGAACCTCATTATAAAAAGTTTTAGTCTCCATATCCCATAAGCCCCCTGATCTTAGATAGTTCTTCTACAAAATGCTGTACTTCTTCTTCTGTGTTATAGAAAGCAAAGCTTGCTCTCGTTGTTGAATTAACCTTAAGGAAATCCATTAATGGCTGTGCGCAGTGATGTCCTGCTCTTACTGCAATATGCTGTGAATCGAGTATTGAAGCAACATCATGTGGGTGTACTCCATCAATTGTAAATGTGACTATACCCTCATGGTCTTCTGCCTTCGGAGAACCTATTAAGTTAACTCCCTTCATGTCATTAATGGCGTCTACAGCAATCTTAGTAAGCTTTCTCTCCTGTGCCATAATTGTGTCAAATCCAACTTTGTTAATATAATCAATTGCCGCATGAAGTCCGACTGCACCGCCAGTATTAACAGTCCCCGCCTCGAACTTATGTGGAACCTCTGCATATTTAACTCTGTCCCAGTGAACAATCTCAATCATCTCACCACCACTTAAGAATGGTGGCATCTTGTCAAGAAGCTCTTTCTTTCCATATAATGCTCCGATTCCCATAGGTGCTAACATCTTATGTCCAGAAAATACAAGGAAGTCAACATCAAGGTCAGTTACATTAACCGGCATATGAGGAACACTCTGTGCTCCGTCAGCCACAATAACCGCACCATGTGCATGTGCAACCTCTGCAATATGCTTTATATCATTAACTCTTCCTAATACATTAGAAACCTGGGTAACTGCTACAAGCTTAGTCTTATCTGTGATAACCTCTAAAGACTTGTCTGTAATTTCTCCATTCTCATCAGGTGTAAGCTGCTTTAATACTGCTCCACATTTTTCTGCAACCTGCTTCCATGGAAGGAAATTGCTGTGGTGTTCCATAACACTAACAACAATCTCATCACCCTCTTTAATGAAATTCATTCCATAACTGTATGCAATTAAGTTAAGACTCTCTGTAGCATTTCTTGTAAATACTATCTGGCTTGCATCTTTAGCACCGATAAACTGTGCTACTGCTTTTCTTGCATTCTCATAACTTTCTGTAGCAATCTCACTTAATTCGTATACACCTCTGAACGGATTGGCGTTCATCTCCTGATAATACTTATTAACTGCATCAAGAACAGCCTGTGGCTTCTGTGTAGTCGCTGCATTATCAAGATATGCAATATTGCTTCCCGAAATAAGTGGGAAATCTTTTCTGATAGACTCAATCGTCTTACTTAACTCACTCATTAATAAACCTCTTTAATGTAGTCATGTATCTCGTTCCTGATACCATCATCAGGGATTTTGCCGCATACAGCTAAAAGCTTAGCTGCTGCCAGCATATTGTAACATTCTTGTGCCGGTATTCCTCTTGATTCAAGATAGAATAAAAGCTCCTCATCAGGCTTTCCTATAGTTGCACCGTGATTACCGACAACATCTTCTTCTGCACAAAGAATAATAGGAATAGTCTGGTTAACACATTTTTCATCAATAAGAAGAACCTCTTCCTTCTCATTACCTACAGAACCTGCTGAACCCTTAATGAAATCAATAGTTCCTCTGAACAGCTTAAATGCTGTATCTCTCAATGCACCTGCCGCATTGATTGCACATTCTGTCTTCTTGCCGATATGTCTTACGCAGTAGTTCATATCCAGTCTTTCTTTACCTGCTGCAACATATCCAATCTCTGCAGACATAGAGCTTCCATCACCTGCAAGCTTAATCTCACAGCCTTCGTATCTGTTCTTACCGCTTAAGTAAAGCTGCACAAGCTCAATTCTTGCACCATCTTCGCAGTAACCACCGATATCATTAATAAATGTTGTCTCACTGCCTACTCTCTGAATCTGGATAAGACGAATAACCGAATCCCTGGCAGCATATAATCTTGTCTGTACTGCTGCAAAACCTTCTCCATCTTTATCTCCGTTAAAATCCATGTAAACATCAATGCTTGCATTCTCTTTAGTCTCAATACCAACAACATTAATGTCTGCATTGTTCTTGCCATAATTGAAATCAAGTCTTACAAAACCATCATTCTTCTTATCTGTTATATAATATACAGGTTCAGTCTGTGATTTTTTAGCTGCCTCTGTAATCTCCTGACCACATCCACCAATGATATTTTCAAGCTCACCATTATTAAGCTTTCCATCATCAATAAGACTTACATCATTAACAGAAGAATTTAACTCACCTGTACGATTAATCACAACCTCTCCAACCTTGCTCTGGTTCATATGAAGATGATTCCATGTCTTGGCTGGAATACGGTTTATTATCATGTCCTTTTCTTCGATACCTATCATATCATATTCCTCACTCTGATTAACTTAACCAATGCTGCCCTTCATCTCAAGACGGATAAGATTATTCATCTCCATTGCATACTCAAGTGGAAGCTCCTTAGATACATTATCAGCAAATCCTGAAACAATCATTGCTCTCGCATCATCTTCCGGAATTCCTCTTGACATAAGATAAAATACAGCATCATCACTGATTCGTCCAATTGTTGCCTCATGTCCTACATCCGCATCATTAACACGGATATCCATAGCCGGAATTGTATCAGATCTTGAAATATCATCTATCATAAGTGACTGACATGAAACTGATGATTTACTCTTCTTAGCCTTGGTAGTCATTGTTACCGCACTTCTGAAAGTACTGATTCCGCCACCCTTAGATATTGACTTAGTACTTACAACTGATGTTGTACCTGGTGCATTATGAACTACCTTCATACCTGTATCAAGGTTCTGTCCTGCTCCTGCAAATGTAATTCCTGTGAATTCACAGCTTGAGCGTTCTCCATTAAGGATACTCATAGGATACAGATATGATACATGCGAACCAAATGAGCCTGAAACCCATTCAATCTTACCACCTTCAGCAACAGTTGCTCTCTTAGTGTTAAGATTATACATATTCTTGCTCCAGTTCTCAATTGTTGAGTAACGAAGCTTTGCATTCTTAGCCACAAAAAGTTCAACCGCACCTGCATGAAGATTGGCAACATTATATTTAGGTGCTGAACATCCTTCAATAAAGTGAAGACTTGCACCCTCATCAACAATAATAAGTGTATGCTCAAACTGACCTGCTCCTGCAGCATTAAGTCTGAAATATGACTGCAGAGGAATCTCAAGATTAACTCCCTTTGGTACATACACAAATGAACCACCAGACCATACAGCTCCGTGAAGTGCTGCGAACTTATGATCCTGTGGTGTAATAAGCTTCATAAAATGCTCATGTACCATATCTGCATATTCACCT
>OGQE01003236.1_pt1 | contig 10231 bp, 8 predicted proteins | sample 1553131 | NCBI WGS metagenome assembly OGQE01 (sample SAMEA2579929, study PRJEB22360) | human gut metagenome | biome: human gut; feature: human-associated habitat; material: faeces | place: Denmark | collected 2008/2010
CGGCAGCTGAGCGGCCAAGGTGGTGGGCCCCGGCCGCCGCCAATATCGACTTCATGAAGAGTCCGCTGGGACGGGACGCCTTGGCAGCCTTCGATTGGAACGCTGCTGTCGGCGGCCGTCTTTTGTCGAAGGACGAATTCCAGGCCCTTGCCGGCAAAGCCGGACAGATCGTCCAGATCGGCGATGATTTCGTCTATCTCGATCCTGATGAAATCAACCGCATCAAGAAAACGCTTGACAACCCTCCGCCCATGACGGCGCTCGAACGGATGCGGGCCGTGATTACCGGCGAATTTGAGGGCGCCGAAATTGAAGTTTCCAATGACGTGAAGGAAGGGTTAAAGCGGATTACCGAAGTCACCGATGTGAAGCCGCCCGAAGGCCTTCAGGCAACACTGCGACCCTATCAGGCGCGCGGCTACTCGTGGCTCATGAAGAATACGAAGCTGGGCCTCGGCTCGCTGATTGCCGACGACATGGGGCTTGGCAAAACGCTTCAGGTTATCAGCGCCGTGCTTGAATTGAAGAATACGGGAGAGCTGAAAAAGAAAAAGGTCCTCGCCGTTCTGCCCACTACGCTGATCGCCAACTGGACCCGAGAGCTCACAAAGTTTGCCCCGACAGTGACTTTCGGCGTATACCACGGCGCCGACAGGCAGCTGCCGGCGGGGGCCGACATGCCCGACGTGGTGCTGACGAGCTACGGCACGCTGCGCAGAGACTATGACTTGCCCTCTGCCCTGAAGTGGCGCCTTCTCATCATCGATGAAGCCCAGGCGGTGAAAAATCCCGGCACGGCGCAGACTGCAGCCGTGCGCGGCATCAAGGCGCAGCAGGTGATTGCCATGACGGGCACGCCGGTGGAAAACCGTCTGATGGAATTCTGGTCCATCCTCTCGACGGTACAGCCCAAGCTCCTCGGCTCCATGAAGGAATTCGCGGACGTCTTTGCGCGTCCGATTGAAGCCGATCATGACGAACGCGCGGCAGAAGCTTTCCGCCGCCTCACGGCGCCCTTCATGCTCCGACGGGTGAAAACTGATAAGTCCATCATTGCCGATCTGCCCGAAAAGAACACCATCGATCATTTCGCTCAGATGCATCTCGAACAAGCTGTGCTTTATCAAGAAACGCTTGATCGAATGCTTAAGCAAATCATGGAGGCCGAAAAATCGCCTGAAAACAACACACCGGCCGGACGGATGGCGCGCCGAGGCCGTGTTCTTAAACTCATTACGAGCCTGAAGCAAATCTGCAACTCTCCGTCGCAGTTCCTGAAAACTTCATCTCTGACGCCCGATTCCGGCAAGGGCGATGCCCTCCTGGAAATCCTTTCGCAGTGCGCTGATACCGACCGCAAGGTGCTCATTTTTACGCAGTACCGCGAAATGGGCGAACGGCTTCAGGATTGGATTGCGCAAGCTCTCGGCGAGCGCCCCGACTTTCTGCACGGCGGCGTATCGGCAGAGGAGCGCATGAGAATGGTCGACCGCTTTCAGGAAGACCGCACCGTGCGAAGTTTCATTCTCTCCCTCAAGGCGGGCGGCACAGGGCTTAACCTTACCGCGGCGTCGGCCGTCATTCACTATGACCTCTGGTGGAATCCGGCCGTCGAGGCGCAGGCCACGGACCGGGCATTCCGCATCGGACAGCGCCGAGACGTGCTGGTGTACCGCTTCATTACCGCCGGTTCCTTTGAAGAGCGCATCAACGACATGCTGATGCAAAAACGCGACTTGGCCGACATGACGGTAGCCGCCGGTGAAAACTGGATCGGCGACCTTTCAGCAAGCGAGCTGGCTGCTGTTTTTAAGCTTGGCTAACCCCGAGCTCAAGAGCAGCTTCCGATGCACCCACGGCAATGGGGGTTTAAGACTGCAGCTCAATGCTGGCAGTGCGGGCACCAGAAAGTGGACCGCCCGCCCTGTTCAATACGGGCAATCGGCCGGCCGCAGATCGGACAGGGCTTCCCTTCGCGGCCGTAGACTGCACAAGCGAGCGGAAACCACCCGGTTTCGCCGCTCACGCCGTGAAAGTCATGGAGCGTAGAGCCGCCCGCCGCAATGGCGGTCTCCAAGGTTTTGCGAACAGACTCCAGGAGTCTGCCGGCACGCGCTTTCGAAATGGCATCCGCGGGCCGCGTCGGCCGAATGCCAGCCGCAAACAGCGCTTCTGAGCAGTAAATGTTGCCGCAGCCGACGACGATCTTTCCTGAGAGCAATACTTCCTTGATCGATCGATGCGTCTTCTGAAGTTCCGTATAAAAACGATCAGCCGTGAGCGTCGGATCCCAAGGCTCACAGCCAAGTTTCGTCAAGGGAAGCGACTTTCTCGGATCCGTCGTCATAAAGAGAATAGATCCGAAACGTCTTGGATCCGTATAACGAACCAGTACATCGCCAAAAACGATATCCGCGTGATCATGCTTATGGGCGCTCGGTGCCGGAAGAGACCAGATGCGCCATGAGCCGCTCATGCCCATATGCGTGAGGAGCCAGCGCTTCTCTCCAGCAGCGCTGCGGAAAGTCCAGATCAAGTATTTCGCCCGGCGCTCGAGATGCTCCAGTGTGAGTCCCGGCAGCAGCGCCGCCAGATCTTGGAGCGGTTCACGAAGCTTGGGCGTGCGGACATTAACGGCTGTGACGCTGCGGCCGACAATGGCCGGCGCAAGGCCGCGGCGGGTGACTTCAACTTCTGGAAGTTCAGGCATGAATCAAGTAGCTGCAAGGAAACACGAATGCCTGCCATTTTATGCCCGCCGCTTCTTCATGCCGCTTCCGCTTTGTCACTAAGAGAGCTCGCGCGTATAGAAATGCTTCAAAGCATCAAACAGGGCTGGGAACATAACGGTTCCGTGCACCTCATCCGGAAAATCCTTTCGGCGCACCTGCATGCCTTGAGACTGAATTTTGCCAATAAAGTCTGAGACCAATGGATCTGCTGACAAGCGAGCCCCCGCTGCCGGCCGATCAGCACTGGCTGTACGGTCCTTGCGCGGCTTAGTGGCGAAGCCGAGATAGAGCCGCCGTCCCGGGCCGGTAGCAGCCTTGTCGCCCAAGCCGTCTGCCGCCGCTTTTTGAATGAGTCTGCGCTGATCCCACCAAAAGCTCGGATCCGCCGCAATAAAGTCATCAAATGCATGGGGCTGAGTGAGCACTGCATTGACGGTAAAGAGCCCGCCGAAGGAGTGACCAATCAGCGTACGGCGAAGAATCCGCATGCCGTCAGGAAGCTGCGCTTCGACACTCTGACGAAGTTCACCGGTGATGAAATCCAGAAAACGCCCTGCTCCGCCGCCTTGCAGCGAAGCCGCCGGATCCAGACGGCCTTGCCGATCTGCCGTTGAAGCCGAGGGCGTCAGATCTCGCGTACGGTTCTCTTTATTTTCAATCCCCACCACCATCACCCCGCCAATGGTGCCGAGACGGGATTGTTCAAGCCACTGTGCATAAGCAGCAGCCGCCGCGAAGAAAGTTTCGCCGTCGAGAAGGTAGAGCACGTGCACGCCCTTCAGTGCGGCCTTCTGCCGATCCGGCATGCGGATGCGCAGTGCCCGAATTTCTCCGAGCAAGGGTGAACGAATCTCTGCCTGAAAACCGGTTTCGAGTTTGTGTCCTCTTTTAAAAAACACCGGCTGCGGCACTGCTGATTGCGCTGATTTGGACGCGTCATGCACACCGATCGGACTCGGCGAAGCCGAGGCGGGCAAGACATTGAAGCCGACAGCATCCAAGCTGCCGAACAGAGCAGCTGCAGAGAGAACCTTGCGGCGAGATAATCGGATTGAAGACATGGCTTAATTTCAAATGATAGAGATGCTGCAACTTTACTTCATGCAAAACGGAGTGTGCAGAATTTCGTATCTAAGCAGAGTAAGTGAAAAAAGCTCCAACAAGTTTCTGGTTGACCTTAACGGAGTCTAGGCCGACAGCATCACGCCGTTTTTCACGGGCGAGCAGACCAACCTTAGCCTCGTATTTGAGCCTTGCGCGAATGCAAAACCCTCGAGGCATACCAAGGTTGCATACATCGATTCAAGAAAAAGGGCGAGCCGCCATTGGATTAGCGCTTTCGGTTGAAAAGGCACCTGTGATCGGAGTGTTCAAACAGTAGGTTTTCCCTGTGGTGTTGTTTGAAAAACAAAGAAGCTTTGCGTTAGGACTTTTCATTGGGCTGGAAAGATACTTCTTTGAGCTGAGCAGGTTTGTGATCAATCCCTTGGATCTTTTTGACGAGAAATCCCACTAATAGGGCTGAAATAAGGGTTCCTTCGCGAAGACCGATAAAAGATCTGGAACAACCAAAACCCAATATGGCAGCCAAGCACACAAGGACGATATCGCTGCGAACTTTGATATCTCCAAAAGAGCGCTGCAGGCGAACCGCTATGGCTAAAACGATGCCTTCGCCGGGCTGCACCAGAGTTTTGGAAGATATCTGGAGCACGATGCCCAGAGCTAAGAACAGATTGCCCGCCAGACTCATCAATAACTGTCCGCCCCAAGCTTCGGGTTTTAATGCGGCAATCAGGAACATCGATAAGTCAATGAAAGCAGAAAAGACAAACACGGCAGCCAATTGAAAGATGTTCCACCAGGGCAATTTTCTCCCCAACAGCATAAATTGACCAATGACAAAAACAACATTGACGAGAAATGTTGTTTGCCCAAAGGAATAACCAGAAAGAACAGCCAATACAAAAGGTAAAGTGCTGATGGGAGTTGTACCAAGGCCAGCTGTCGTAATGGTGGAGATACCAAAGGCAGCCAGAAACATGCCAACAAAAAGCCGCAAAACCCGAAGAGTTAGATTGTCTTGTGGGGAAAATAACAAGGCATTCACTTTTTGCAGTCCAAAAATTATGACGCAGACAGAATCAAAGAGCAAAAAATTTGTTCCAAATCGTTTTCTCGCTGCTGCAATTTGTCTTGCGTAGTTTTCACCCACTCACAGTCGGCTTCATATTGAGTTGTTGCCTGATCAAGAAGACGCTGTCTTTCAGTCAGCTGCGGACCACCTTCCGTTTGCCGCTCGCTAACGATATGAAGCGGATCCAATGCGGCAAAAAACGCATCCTTAGATAATGGAAAGGCGGCAGCCAAACCCGGCTCTTCGGCTTGTTCCTTTGCCGCCAATTCGTACCATAGCGTGCAGACATCCTCATAGCGGATGTTTTTGGGCGTGAACTGGTTGGTACGAGCAAAGCTGACCAGGGAACTAGCAAAGCGATGTCCGATGCGGAAAGGAATCGCAAAACGGCGCATCAGGATGTCAGCCAGCTCCTGGGAAGCCGTCCAGTCGGAATTCAATTCTTCCAAGGCCCGAGAGGCATCAATTTTTAATAGCGCAAGGACTTTGCCAAAGGCGTCCATGACCTGGCAGGCATCCTCGAACAACTCTCCCGTAATGGCCAAATCCTTGCCGTCATACATGCCTGGCATCAGGTTATGCAGGCGCCAGACTTCGCTTTGTGTTTCGGAGAGCACCTGGCTTGCATCGCGCCGAATGTCAATCAACGATCCAGGATTGCGTTTTTGCGGCATGGCACTGGAAGCATACGTACTGGACACCAAAATCCATGGTCGTGATTGGGCGTACTGCGTCATGATGTCTTGCAGGAAATGACCCAAGTGCAGCATGGGGGCAACCAATACCTGAGATACAGAAAGGAAGGCATCTTCGGTGGCGATTTGTCCGGCGTCATAGGCATTCAAAAGGACTCCGTCAAAACCCAGCAACTGCGCCATGCGCTTACGATTGAGCGGCCAACCTGTCCCGTTGAGTACGCAAGATCCCATGGGGGAGAAATTGAGTTCCTGCCAGGCGAAAGCGAGGGCACGGAAATCACGCTCGAAGGACTGTACATGGCCTAACCACTGATGGGCCAATGCATTGGGCTGCGCAGCTACCCCATTGGTGTAGTTGGGAACGATGACTTCAAAGTTTTCCCGGATTTTGGTCAGCAGCGATTGGCGGGCTGCTAAGGCGAGCTGCATGAACCTAAGCAGTTGCTCACGAAGCACCGTTCGATGAAACGTAGAGTGAATATCCTGACTGGAACGCCCTGCATGAATGAGAGTGCTTTCAATACCGGCATGTTTGATTACCAGAGGTTCAAAGCGGATGTACATCTTGGGGCGGGCGCTGCCGGCAAGACTGCCTTGCTCGATGGTTTTTTGCAGCCCTTGCGCAAACCGTGCGGCTTGCTGATCAGAAATCAGATGCTCTTCGTGGTTCGAAATAATGGAGGCTTTGTCGATTTGACACATCCAAAAGAATTCGTCCCGGGGGGCATTCGTCAAACGGGGAAGATAGGCTACGGCTTCAGCAGCGGGCCCGGCGGATGGGTATCCAAGCATGATATGTCTCGAAGAAAAGTAGAGTTACAGCAAAATGGCAGCGCAAGAGATACCTACCACATAGCCCACAACAGAGGGTACGATGCAGCGGCGGCTCACTTCTAAAGGACTTACCTTGGCAAAACCAGCCACGATGATGACGACGCCTGCAACCGGCGACATGGCGCGAACCGTTTCAGCGCCGACCTGCATCATTACGGCGAGGGCGGCAGTGTTACCGCCCAATGCATGAGCCAAGTCTGGAGCAATCGGAACCAAACTCGTAAAGGCTGCAACACCGGAACCTGTAAGTAAGGTGATGATGCTGATGGCACCCGAAACCACAATACCGGTGCCTTCCAAGCCCAACCCGAAAGATTTGCTCGCAGAGATCAAGGCACTGACTACGCCGGCGTTTTGTAGACCAGCCGCAAACAGTGCTGCAACGAAAATCAACGACACCACCTTCGTGAGCATGGTTCCCATGCCATTAAAGAAGGAACTGGCGTCATGGAAAACAGTTTTCAAATCACGACGGCACACCGCATCGACCAATAACGCCGTGCACCAGCCGATAACCATGGCGCAGGCCACTGAGAGCACAATGGAGCCAGAAACAGTTTTATTAAAGATCAGCAACAGGACGATCGGAACGAGCGGAAGCAAGGCATAGACCATGGGCACATTGCGCTTAGAGGCAACAACCTTTTGTTCAGTCTTTTGTAGGCTGTCACTACTAAAGCTCACAATACGGCCGTTTTGGTGATCTTTTACATCCATGTACTTTTGCCAGAAGTAATGGGTCACCGCCATTGCCAGCACAAGCGGCACACCGACATAGATCTGATAGGAAAGCAGGTATTCCATGGGATCAATCTTGGCCACATCGGCACCTAAGAGCGCTAACGCCGATGATGGGCACCAAGAGAACATCACAGCTGATGCCAAAATAGCTGCCACCGAAACGCCCGAAATCCCCATACGGGTAAGAAGCGGAAAGACGGTGATCGCTAGCAGCATGGCCAGACCCGCAGCCGTAGTGATCACGAGCGAAAGCAAGTGTCCCACGACAAATACGAGCACCAGAATCAAATACGGATGTTTGATGTGAGAAAGTGGCTTCATGCACAAATCGACTAATTTATCGGAGGCGCCGACTTCACCCATATAGGTGGCAAAGCCGCCAGCCAGGAGCATGATGAAGCCCGTACCGGTGATCTGTTTTAGAGATAAGGCGTCAAAAGCCTCAAAAAGGTCAAAGAAAACCAAACCAGTGGATTGAGCTCCTTTTGGAAGAATGTTTTCCGCACCAAAGGCCAAAGCCAGAATGTTAAGGGCCATACCGGCGACCAACAGCACGATTCGCACATCGAGTTTTTTCACAATGGCTATTGCAGCCACAACTACGATGGCTAACGCCAAGGCAATACACATAGCAGGCATATCTTCACTCCGAAAGAGAAGGAACTCTTCATGCCGGGTATTGTGAAAGGCGCACATCTTGACGAAAAGAGCAATTTCATCAAAAATAAATTATCAATTCAGTAAATGAGGCTGCTATGCGTCGCGAAGCCAATATTGAAGATTGGCGCGTCTTCTGCGCTATTGCGAAAACCGGGAGTATTCATGCAGCGGCAGATCTGTTGGGCTCGGTCGATTCCTTGGTTAGCCGAACGCTTACGGGATTAGAAAAATCGCTGGGGTGCCAGCTCATTAACCGAGACAAACGCCCGTTTTCCTTGACGGCCTCCGGAGAAATTGCACAGCTCCACGGCCAACGTTTGGTCGAGGAATATGATCATTTGGTTGAGGAACTTCAGTCTGCGCCTCATCAACTGGCAGGTCCCCTGCGTGTAGGCATTCCGCCGGGAGTCTTGGATGGCTTTTTAATTGAGCATTTGGCCAACTTTCACCGAGACTATCCGGACATTGAGCTTTCCGTCGTGGATTGGCATTCGCCCATGCCGATATCTTTTGATTCGCCTAATGGGCGTCTGGACATTGTGAGCGCCTATGGCCCAGATCCTGCCAGCCCCGAAATCGTTCAAATCCAATATGGAACGGGGCTCGTTTTGCCGTGCGCTTCGCCGCTGTATTTGGCCCGCCATCACTATCCGCAAAGCCCCGATGATGTGCGAGATCTCACTGGAATCGTTTTTTATTCACCACTGCGCCCGATGATCTCTTCCTTGCAGCGAAACGGTGTAAAAAAAACGCTGCCATGGGGCCGCCGCATGATCTTTTATTCGGCACAAACTGCCAAAGCGACTACGGTAGTTGGGTCAGGAATCAATCCCGGCATCCCCACTTTACATTGCGCGCGGGAATTAAAAAACGGAAGTTTGGTGCCGGTAATGCCTGGCTGGACTTCGGATCCGTTGAAGCTTTACCTTTACATGCGGCCCGAATCGCTGCGGCTGCGTCGGGTGCGGGTTTTCGCCCGTTGGTATTGCCAAGTCATGCAGGAAATCCACAACAAGATGGACAATGATTTATCGCCCATCTTGGAAAAGTTTTTTGCGGGGACTGATTTTGATTTTCACCAACCTAGCATGAAGATGCCGCTGCTGCTCAATACAGATTAACAAAAAAGTAAAAATTTTCTTAGCTTTTTTGCCATTTTCTGCAAGACAGCAAATCGGGATACTGGAAAGAGCCCACTTTGAAAGGTATTCTTTCCATGAAAAAATTATCCCGATTACTCAGTAGCGGTGCGATAGCGCTGACCACTGCTGCCGCGGCTTCTGCAGCCTCCGTTAATGTCTATGGTCTTTTGGATTACGGTTTCTCGCTCTCACGCTTTTCGGGGGCTGGAGAGCAGGCGCGCAATGAATGGCAGCTGTCTGAAAAATCCGGCATGCGCAACAGTTCCCGGTTTGGTTTACGAGGATCAGAAAACTTAGCTCCGAATTGGTCACTGTCTTTTACTCTCGAGAGTCAGTTCTTGGGGGACTCGGGTGATTTTCAGACAGCCGGAATACTGTGGGAGCGCGAGTCCTCCCTGACGCTTTCCAGTCCTTGGGGCAGAATCACGGTGGGCCGAGTCGGTCAGTTAAAAAGCCCCATTGGCACCACAGGATTGGTCGGAACGGTCATGAATCCCTTTGGTTCGGCGATGAGTAACTTCATCGGGGCCGGCAACAAGTTTGTGACGGCAGGCAACTATTTTCCGCTTAACAATGCGGTGACCTACGTTACGCCGAACATCGCCGGCTGGACTTTCCACGGACAATATTCGTTTGCCAATACTGCGGAAGGAGACTATGTCGATGCAGATGACCGCTACATGGCAGCGGCAGCCCGTTATAAGCAAGGTGCGATGACCGTGTTGCTGCTGGGGGATACAATCAACAAAAAACATGAACACGACATCAGCGAGCAGCCTTTTACCGTCAATTTCGGTGTGAATTACGACTTTGGCGTAGTCAAACCCTATTTTTATGGGCAGTGGTTCCGTCACAATGCTTTAAATACCGCTGGCGGCTACATCAAAGCCCCCGGTGCTTTTAATGGTGCCGGTGCAGTTTTCGCCTTACAGTGGCCTATGTGGGGCGGAAAAGCCAAAGTGGGGGCTGGCTATTTATCGGCACAAGCCGATCACGAAAACAAAAATGACATCAAGCGCTGGTCGTTTGGCCTGGGCTATGACTATGTAGTCACCAAAACATTGCATTGGTATGCGGATGCCGGCATCATGCAGCAGAATCAAAAGACCGATGACTCTTCAACACATCTGCGCGGCAGTGAATTTGTCGTCGGCATGGTGAAGTACTTTTAATGAATGTGGCTCGGCGATTGCAATTGTCGAGCCTCCTTTCTATAAAACACGACAGCAACGAAATCGGGTAGAGAGTGCCCTTGCGGACACTCCCTCCCACACCGCAGTGCTCAAT
>OGQE01003243.1_pt1 | contig 10176 bp, 8 predicted proteins | sample 1553131 | NCBI WGS metagenome assembly OGQE01 (sample SAMEA2579929, study PRJEB22360) | human gut metagenome | biome: human gut; feature: human-associated habitat; material: faeces | place: Denmark | collected 2008/2010
CCCGATGAAGTCATTGACCGTCTGGCACGGGCATTCTACCCGGCCATCCTTGCCTGCTGGAACAGTGAGGAAGGTCAGCGGGAGTTTGCCGCGTGGCAGGCGGAACAGGCTCATATTGCAACCAAAGAAAAACAGGAAGTTCCCGCTGGGGAACTCCCTGCCTTACTTATCGTGTGTGGATTTTTGCAGGGTGCGTCCGGGTGGGCGCACCCTGTTTTTGTTTGTGCTTATTTCTTCAGAATCCGCATTGCGTTCAGAACAGCGATGATCGTGACACCCACATCACCGAACACGGCTTCCCACATACCGGCCATGCCGAGTGCGCCCAGAACAAGGAACACGCTCTTGATGCCAAGAGCAATCACGATGTTCTGCATCACAATCCGTTTCGTAGCCTTTGCAACATCAATGGCTTCTACAAGTTTCGATGGTTCATCTGTCATCAGAACAACATCCGCAGCGTCAATCGCGGCATCCGAGCCAAGACCTCCCATGGCAATGCCGACATCTGCACGGGCAAGAACAGGGGCATCGTTGATGCCATCGCCCACGAAGGCGAGTTTGCTGCCCTGCCGTTTCTGCTTATCCAGCATTTCCAGCTTTTCGACCTTCTGGTCGGGCAAGAGCTGTGCATAATACGCATCCAGACCAAGTTCGTCTGCCACCGACTTGCCGATTCGCTCATCATCGCCGGTAAGCATAACAGTTTTTTCCACGCCGATCTTTTTCAGCTCTGCGATTGCGCACTTGCTGTCCGGCTTCACTTCATCTGCGATCAGGATACAGCCTACATAGCTACCATCCGCTGCTACATAGAACTTTGTTCCGGCTGCATCGCAAGCGGCATAGGCAATCTTTTCAGATTCCATCAGCTTACTGTTGCCAGCCAGTACCTTCTTTCCCTGCACCATAACGCTGATGCCGTGTCCTGAGATTTCCTCAAAGCCAGAGAACTGCTTCTGGTCGATTGGCTTTCCATAAGTCGCAAGAATCGACTTTGCGATCGGGTGGTTGGAATAACTCTCTGCCTGTGCAGCATACTCCAATACCTGCTCTTTCTGGTATCCGGCTGCCGGAATGATATTTGCGACCTCAAAAACACCCTTTGTTAAGGTGCCGGTCTTATCAAAGACCACCACGCTCACTTTGTTCAGTGCTTCCAGATAGTTGCTGCCCTTTACCAGCACACCGCGCTTGGATGCGGCACCAATACCGCCGAAGAAGGTCAGGGGAATAGAAATGACCAATGCACACGGGCAGGAAACGATCAGGAACACAAAACCTCTGCGCAACCACTCAGACCAGCCGCCGCCAAGGACGAGCGGCGGAATGATTGCCAACACAGCCGCCATTCCAACAACGACCGGCGTATAGTATCGTGCAAAGGTCGTGATGAAGTTCTCGGTGGGAGCTTTTCTTGCAGAAGCATTCTCCACAAGGTCAGTGATCTTCGATACCGTGGATTCCCCGAAGCTCTTTGTGACTTTCAGCGTCAGCAAACCGCTCTGGTTGATGCAGCCGGACAGGGCTTCATCGCCTTTGCGGATGCTTCTCGGCACAGATTCGCCGGTCAGTGCCTTGGTGTCCAGCATGGATTCGCCATCCACAACGATGCCATCCAGCGGGATTTTTTCACCGGGTTTTACCACGATGATCTCGCCCACCGCAACGCTTTCCGGAGAAACGACCTGCAATACGCCATTCCGCTTAACGGTCGCCGAATCCGGACAGATGTCCATAAGGTCAGAGATGGACTTTCTGGAACGCTTTACCGCCAGCGACTGGAAGAACTCTCCGACCTGATAGAACAGCATAACTGCAACAGCTTCCGGGTATTCCCCGATGGCAAATGCGCCGATCGTGGAAACACTCATCAGGAAATGCTCGTCAAACACCTGTCCTCTGGTGATATTTTTCACTGCCTGCCATACGACATCCCAGCCAAGAATCACATACGCCACAATCAGAAACGCCAGTTCCGCCAGAGTCGGCAGCTTTGCGAATACGGTCAATGCCATACCGATTGCATAGACCACAGCACCCACGGCAAGCCGTATCGTGCGCTTCTTATCCTCATCGTTATAGACCGCCGCTTTTTCATCCTTTTTGACAGGTGCAGTCGCTTCCAGCTGCTTTTCCGACACTTCAACATCCGGCTCATGGCTGTGTACGATCGTGGTAACGGTGTCCAGCAGGGAGGTAGCCACCGATGTTCCTGCCTGAACAGTCAATGTCTGGTTCATCAGATTCACGGTCGAAGAAGCCACGCCACCCAGCTCACCGACTTCTTTCTCGATCTTTGCTGAGCAGTTCGGGCAGTCCAGACCTTTCAGGAGATAGACTTTCGTCACCGCAGGTTCGGTCTTTTCCGACACTTCAACATCTGGCTCGTGGCTGTGGACGATCGTGGTAACGGTGTCCAGCAGGGAGGTAGCCACCGATGTTCCTGCCTGAACAGTCAATGTCTGGTTCATCAGATTCACGGTCGAAGAAGCCACGCCACCCAGCTCACCGACTTCTTTCTCGATCTTTGCTGAGCAGTTCGGGCAGTCCAGACCTTTCAGGAGATAGACTTTCGTCACCGCAGGTTCGGTCTTTTCCGACACCTCAACATCCGGTTCATGGCTGTGAACGATCGTTTCGACCTGTTCCGCCAGTGTTGCATCCGCAGACTTTTCTGACTGAACGGTCAGTGTCTGCTGCATTAAATTCACAACCGAGGATTCCACTCCCGGCAATGCTCCGACCTCTTTTTCTATCTTGGCGGAACAATTCGGGCAATCCAGACCTTTCAGGATGAATACTCTTTTCATTTTGACCTCCACTACGTTTTCTTAATTGTTCAATCGCTCAACTTAAAAGACAAAAAGATAATCGCTTGCGCGATCATCCTCTTAAATGCTCAAATCCCTTGTCGATGATCTCCTTTACATGATCATCCGCCAGCGAATAATACACGATCTGGGCCTCTCTGCGGAATTTGACCAGTCCGGCAAGCCGGAGTGCTTTCAGCTGGTGAGAGATCGCCGATTTGGTGACGCCCAGCAGAACCGCAAGGTCGCATACACACATCTCGCTCTGTTCCAGAGCATGAAGGATCTGCACTCTTGTGCCATCTCCGAACAGCTTGAAAAGCGATGCAAGCTGGATGTAGTCGTCTTTCGGCTGCATTTTGCCTTTTACATCGTTCACGATGTCCTCATGGATCACATCGCAATTACAGGTGTATAAAGAATTTGACATCAGACGTTCTCCTTGTTTTGTAGTTGAACAACCGTTCAATCATATTATATCTGCTTTTCCTCCGTTGTCAAGAGGAAAAGTTAGCATCTGCTTCCTGCGATTTGTCGTCTAACAGACCTTGACAGCCTCCTTATTTCGCATACAATATAGTTGAGCGTTTACTCAACTGCCGTATTTTGCGCAGAAGATTTTTCATTTGAACAACCATGCAATAAATAAAAGAGGTCTGCCTGTGAAAGGAAAATTCATCACTCTGGTTCTGACATTGGGATTTCTTGCCGCGTTTGGCGTATTTATGCACTCGCCGCCCTCTATTCTGGATGGGCTGACCGGTGCGACCCCGAAAGCGAAACGTGCCGCACAGATGGCCGCACCGCTGGAGGGCAACTATCTGTTCTGCATCAACCCTGCGCTGGAACCGTTTTCCGATGCGGATTTCCGGAATGATCTGAAAGCATTTGTTTCCGGTGAGACAGAAGTCCTTTCCGATGCCGGACTGCCGCACATGACGCTTTCGGTCTGCGAAACAGACTATCCCTTGCTTTGCTATGCAACGGCTCTTTGTGAACGCCTGACTGCTGCCGGAGCAGATGTCACGTTGAAGCAGTACAGCGAAACCATGCTGCGTTCCCGTGCAATCAATGGGCGGTATCAACTGCTGCTGGTTTCGGAAAATACGCTTGATGCAACAGCATTGCCGGATGCAGACATCCTTCTGCTCTCCGCAGAAGAAATGGAGGACCCCTCATGCGAAAACTGAACACCATTCTCTCCGTTCTGCTACTTTTCATCTGTCTGCTTCATGGGCTGATGGGCAGTTTTATGTTGCTGGGCATCAGTTCCGGGGCAGGAAAGTTTCTGGCATGGATCGGCGTTGGCATTCTGGCGGCGCACACCGTCCTTGGGCTTTTGCTGACCGCACAGACATTCCGGGCTTCCCGGTCCGGCGGAAAACTCTACGGAAAGCAGAATGCTCTGTTCTGGGCAAGGCGCACCAGTGGGCTTGCTATTTTGCTCATGCTCTTTTTCCATATTGGCGTGTTCGGCAGAGTGCAGGACGGCGTATACATTCTGTTTCCGTTCACAACGGTCCGGCTGCTGACGCAGCTTTTACTGGTTGCTTCGGTATTTGTGCATCTTCTGCTCAATCTCCGACCCCTTCTGGTATCGCTGGGCATCGTCCGGGATAAGGAGCAGCGCGGCGACCTCTATCTGATTCTTTCTATACTGGTGCTGTTTGCTGCCGGTTCGATCATTCTATATTATATCGGGTGGAACAATGTATGAAACACACTTTGGTGATCGTGGGTGCAGGGCTGGCAGGGCTTTCCGCTGCTTTGACTGCTGTGAAAAACGGCTGGACGGTAAAGCTGGTGTCCTCCCTTGCCTCCGAGCGGGCGCAGTCTGTTATGGCAGAGGGCGGAATCAATGCAGCCTTGAATACCAAGGGAGAGGAGGATAGCCCGGAGCAGCATTATACAGATACCCTGACCGCTGCCTGCGGACTTGCTGACCCGAATGCAGTCTGGGGGATGACGCAGGCTGCGTCCGAACTGGTGCGCAGCCTGCACCATCTGGGAGTACAATTCAACGTGACAGATGACGATGAACTCGACCTGCGGAATTTTGGCGGACAGAAGAAAAAGCGGACGGCCTTTGCACAAAGCGATACGGGAAAGCAGCTAATGACCGCTCTGATTGATGCTGTGCGCCGGGAAGAAAGCGCAGGAACGGTCGAACGCTTTCCACACCATAAGTTCCGCACCCTGCTGCTTTCCGGGAACATCTGCGGTGGCTGCACAGTGCAGGACACCTATACTGGCGAACTGCTGCGGTTTGTATGCGATGCCGTCCTGATTGCCACAGGCGGGCTGCATGGCTTATTCGGTGATACGACCGGCTCTCTTGCCAATACCGGAGAAGTCACCGCAGAACTGTTCCGTCTGGGCGTTCCGATGGCAAATCTTGAAATGATCCAGTACCACCCTACCACGGTCGAACTGGGCGAAAAACGGATGCTTCTGAGTGAGGCCGCCCGTGGTGAGGGCGGGCGGCTGTTTGCATTACGGAACAGGAAGCCGTGGTATTTCATGGAAGAAAAATATCCGGAACTCGGCAACCTGATGCCGCGTGACATCACCGCGCGGGAAGTCTGGACGGTCAGCCGTGACTATGAGGTGTTCCTTGATATGACAGAGCTTCCTAAAGAAGTCATGGAGCATAAACTTGCCGGACTGGTGGATGATTGTCAGACCTATCTGCACAAAGATATTCGCAAAGAACCCATTCCGATTTTGCCGGGTATCCACTACTTTATGGGAGGCATTCAGGTGGACGAGCGGCACCGCACTTCGATGCGGAATCTGTACGCTGCCGGTGAATGCTGCGCTCAGTACCATGGCGCAAACCGTCTGGGTGGAAATTCTCTTCTGGGTGCGATCTATGGAGGACAGATTGCTGCGGAAACTGCCTGCCGGGAAACAGTCAGTTCCCCCAATATGCCCTGTGCCGAAGAATCCCTTCTGCCCGAACTTTCCCCGGACGCTCAAATGCAGATGAATCGTATTCTGCTGAACGCACTCGGTGTCGTGCGGGATGCACAGACATTGGAAGCGGGCATTCAGGAAATCCGCAAACTGTCTGGCACCCTTCCGCTTCTGGGCTGTGCCATGCTGGAAAGTGCCCTCGCCCGAAAAGAAAGCCGGGGTGCGCACTGGCGGGCAGATTATCCCCAACGCAACGATGCCGTTTACTGCAAAACCACCGTGGCACACTGGAACGGGCAGCATATCGCCATCAGCTTTGAATCCATCCCCGAAAGGCGGCATGATTTATGAACTACACCATCCGAATCAAACGGCAGGAAAACCCGCAGGCTTCACCCTGCTGGCAGGAGTTTTCCTTTGAGGGAAGTGCGGACACCTCGATTGCTTCGGTGTTGAACGAGCTGAATCACCGCAGCCCTCTGTGCGAAAAGAGCGGAACGGTCGTTTCCCCCATTGCGTGGGAATGCGGCTGCATGATACGCAAGTGCGGTGCCTGTGCCATGCGGATCAATGGTCTGCCTCGTCTTGCCTGTTCCGTTTTTCTGCGGGACTGTAAGGGAAGCGTTGTTACTCTGGAGCCTTTGAGCAAATTCCCACTGGTGAAAGATCTGGTCGTAGACCGTTCCGTGATCTTTGAAGCACTGAAGCGGACAAAGCTGTGGCTGGAAGGAGATGCGTTCCAGACCAGCTATACGCACAGCCAGCGGTATCGATCTGCTAAGTGTCTGCTCTGTGGCTGCTGCTTGGAGGTCTGCCCGAACTTTGACCCGAACAGTGAATTTGCTGGAGCTGTTCTGCCCGTCAACGCTTACCGTATTCTGAACGAAGAACAGGATATTGCCCATCGGACAGAACTCGCAAATGCGTATCGTCAGCTTTATTTTGAAGGCTGCGGAAAATCTCTTGCGTGCCAGGACATCTGCCCAGCCGGAATCCCGGTCGAAGAACTGATGTCACGTTCCAATGCCGCAGCGGTCTGGAAGCGATAAAGTGTAAAAGGGTATGCGGTTTATAGCCGCATACCCTTTTATGCTTAATCTTCTAATCCGTGACTTCCCGCCACATTCTTCAGATACTCCTCTGGTTCGCCGTTCAGAATCAAGTCTGCATAGCCAAGCGGGTCATTGTAGATGAGGTAATCCAACTCCGACCTCTGCGCCATGGTCACGTCCAGTGCATCCTCGACCCCGGTGCAGTCGATGGAAATTTTTCTCCCGTTCAGGAGCAGAAGCTCCACGCATCCGGTGTCCATGTTGAAATGACAAACTCTTGCATCGTAGCCTAGAATTCTTCCCTCGTGGAAGAGCCCTAGGCTATCTTTTTTGTTATAAAAGTGTTTGGAACAAACGCGCCGCCTGCATCGGCACGATGCAGAACAAATGGGGTTTGGGCATAGCCCAACAAGCATTTTTGCAAAGCAAAATAGCATTTGTATAGACGAATGCCCTGCTGGCTACAATCGCATACCGCTTATCTCGCTGGAACACTTCTTGATTTTAACACACTCGGATGTTATCCTATTCTTATAGAAATCTCCGAAGGGCAGGTGTTTTCATGTACAATCATCAGCTGGAAACCTTCATCCGTGTGGCGGATGCAGGCAGCTTCAACAAGGCGGCAGAGGAAAGCTACATCACGCCAACGGCCATCATCAAGCAGATCAACTTATTGGAAGATTCCCTTGGTGTCAAGCTGTTCGAGCGTACTCGCCGGGGACTAACACTGACCAAAGCAGGCCGTTCCATGTATCAGGATGCCAAGTACATCATTCAATACTGCCATGATTCTGTCATTCGTGCCCGGAACGCAATGCAGGAGGATTCCAACGTCATCCGCATTGGTTCCTCTCCCATGACACCTGCCCAGCTGCTCATGGAACTGTGGTCGAAAGTGCAGACCATCTGCCCGGACATCAAATTCCAGATTGTGCCTTTTGAAAACACCTCGGAAAATGCACGGGAAATTCTGGCGAACCTCGGCACGAACATTGATGTAGTAGGCGGCATCTTTGATGAAACGATGCTGCATCTGCGCAAATGTGCCGGTCTGGAACTGGTTCGCAGGCCGTTTTACTGCGCGGTTTCCATCCATCATAAACTTGCGGCAAAAGACCGCTTGCAGATCACAGACCTGTACGGCGAAAATCTACTGCTGATGCACCGTGGATGGAGCCACTATGTAGATGAGCTGCGGGATGATTTATGGCAGCATCATCCACAAGTAAATATCGTGGATTTTGAATTTTACAGCATGGACATCTTCAACCGCTGCGAAAACACCAACGATGTGCTGCTGGCAATTCCGGGCTGGGCCAATGTCCACCCATTGCTGAAAGTGATTCCAGTAGATTGGGATTACGGCATCCCCTATGGTATCCTGCACTCCCCGAATCCAACGCCTGCCGTTCAGCGTTTTCTGGATGCGGCTAAAATAGCCAGCAAGGAATTGTATAGCTGATACGCCACTGCAACGAGAAGCTGCTGCATGAGAAATCATGCAGTGGCTTTTTCTTTTTACAAAAGATGCACTTGACCTAAAGCTGACTCTAAGTGTTACAATCAGGGGGGCAAGCGGGTTGTTTGAACCTTTGAGTTCAAACAAGTGAACAAAGTGGAGATTCCGGGAAATGCAGACTTGCGCTATACTGGAACCAGAAAAAGAGAGTACCTCAAAGGAGGAACGACTGATGAAGAAAGTCTTGATTTTGTCTGGCAGTCCCCGCAAGGACGGCAACTCCGACCTGCTGTGCAGTGAGTTTATGCGTGGTGCGCAGGAGAGCGGCAACGAAGTGCAAAAGATCTTCGTGCGCAGCAAGAAGATTGTGCCCTGCAATGCCTGCTATTACTGCCGCGACCACGGCGGCAAGTGTGCCCTGAACGATGATATGAGCGAAATTCTGGACGCAATGCAGGCGGCAGATGTTATCGTGATGGCAAGCCCAGTGTACTTCTACTCCATTGATGCACAGATGAAGATCATCATCGACCGCAGCCTTGCCCGGTGGACGAACATTCCGAACAAGGAGTTCTATTTCATCATGACCTGCGCGGACGATAACCGTGCTGCCATGGCCTGCACCTTGGAGTGTTTCCGGGGCTTTACCGCCTGCCTGAATGGTGCCAAGGAAAAGGGGGTCATCTACGGCACCGGCGTATATCGGCCCGGCGAGGTGATGTCCTCCCCGGCCATGAAGGAAGCCTACGAGATGGGCAAAAACATCTGATTTCCCAGTTTTATATAAAGGAGTGTAACGGCTATGAACAATTTTCTGTTTGAAAACAAGACCAAGGTTTATTTCGGCAAGGGTGGCGTGAAGGAATATCTGGGCTGTCTGCTGGAGCACTACGGCGATACCGTGATGCTGGCCTACGGCGGCGGTTCTATCAAGCACAATGGTGTCTATGATGAAATCGTCGGTATTCTGAACGCCGAGGGTAAGCGCATCGTGGAGTTTCCCGGCATCATGCCCAATCCCACCTACGCCAAGGTGCAGGAGGGTGCAAAGCTGGCCCGTGAGAACCATGTGGATTTGATCCTTGCCGTGGGCGGCGGTTCCGTGTCCGACTGCTGCAAGGTGGTGTCTGCACAGGCCAAGGTAGACGAAGATTTGTGGGAGCTGGAAAACACCAAGCATACTCGTCCCACTGCGTTCATCCCGCTGGGCACCATCGTCACGGTGTTCGGTACCGGCTCCGAGACGAACAACGGCGCAGTCATCACCCATGAGGAAAAGAAGATTAAGGGGGCCCTGTGGGGTGCACAGGCCGACTTTGCTTTCCTCGACCCCACCTACACGTTGTCCGTTCCCATGAAGCAGGTTATTTCCGGTGCGTTCGACACCCTGAGCCACGCGATGGAAACTTACTTCGGCAAGCCGGACGAGAACAACCTCTCCGATGACATCAACGAAGCCGTCATGCGCAGCGTCATCCGCAACATCCGCGTCCTGTTGACCGACAAGGACAACTACGAGGCCCGCAGCGAGCTGGCATGGGCTTCGGCTATGGCCGAAAACGGCATCCTGAAAATCGGCAAGGTCACCGACTTCCAGTGTCACATGATCGAGCATCAGCTGGGTGCCTACACCAACTGCAACCACGGTGCTGGTCTGGCGGTCATTCACCCGGTGCTGTACCGTCACCTGCTCCCGGCCAACACCGCACGGTTCGCCCGCTTTGCACAGAACGTCTGGGGCATCGACCCGGCGGGCAAATCCGAGCTGAAACTGGCACAGGCTGGCGTGGAGGCTCTGGCGGCCTTCATCAAGGAGATCGGGATGCCCACCACCTTTGCAGAACTGGGCATCCCTGCCGACACCGACCTCAAGGCTGTGGCCGATTCCACCGTGCTGACCGGCGGCTGCGGCCCGACAAAGAGCGTTGCAGTA
>OGQE01003245.1_pt1 | contig 10169 bp, 8 predicted proteins | sample 1553131 | NCBI WGS metagenome assembly OGQE01 (sample SAMEA2579929, study PRJEB22360) | human gut metagenome | biome: human gut; feature: human-associated habitat; material: faeces | place: Denmark | collected 2008/2010
AATGTAGTTAAGGCAAAGCTTCGACCGATGGAACAGAAGGGGGAGCTTTTATTTCAGTTAGAGTCTTTCACAAAGACGCAGGCATTTCATAAGAATCTGACGGTAGAAGAGACAAAAGATGAGCTTGCAAAATTGTTGGAAGAGTTTCGTCAGGTTCAGGTTGAGACGGTGAGTGAGGATATCACGGTATTGATCAGTAAGAAAGGAAAGGCGACGATTAAGAGAAAGCGCAAGAAGGTGCAGGCAAAAGCTGCGGATCTGTCTCATAACAGGAAGAAAAAATATATTCTGGAGGAAGGGATTGCAGTTCCGTTTCTTCAGGATCTTGGAGTTATGACACAGGATGGAAAGATTGTGCGGACGAAGATGGATAAGTTCCGTCAGATCAATCGTTTTCTGGAATTTGTTGAGGACATTCTGCCGCAGCTTGACAAGGACAGAGAGCTTACACTTCTGGACTTTGGATGTGGAAAATCATATCTTACATTTGCAATGTATTATTATTTACACGAGTTAAAAGGATATGATATTCGTATTATCGGATTAGATCTGAAGACAGATGTGATTCTGCATTGTAATGAACTGGCAAAGAAGTATGGATATGAGAAGTTGACATTCCTTGTTGGAGATATTGCGGATTATGAAGGTGTGGATCAGGTTGACATGGTTGTGACGCTTCATGCGTGTGATACAGCTACAGATTATGCACTTGCGAAAGCGGTTGGCTGGAATGCGAAAGTGATTTTGTCTGTTCCATGTTGTCAGCATGAGGTGAACAAGCAGCTTGAAAAGCAGAGAAATCTGCATTCAGGCAAGATGAAATCGAAGACGGAAGTTATGGGAGTTTCAGAAATGCTGGGAGATCAACTAGCTTCCATGGAAGAAGTGCTCGGACCAATTATGGATTATGGATTGTTGCGAGAGCGTTTTGCAGCACTTGTGACAGATGGACTTAGAGCAAAGCATCTGGAAAGCGAGGGATATGAAACTCAGGTATTAGAATTTATTGATATGGAGCATACGCCGAAGAATATTCTGCTGCGTGCAGTGAAAAAGGGGAGTCCTGCAGCAAAGAGCAGAAAAGAGGCAGAGGATTGTGAAAGATTTTTGAAGATTCAGCCAACATTAGGTATGCTTCTGGCAGAGCAAAAGGGAGATAAATAATGAAAAAAAGGGTAATAAAGATTGCCGCACTGGTTGTTCTTTTTGCGGCTGTGCTGGTGATCAGTAATGTGATACTGAACCGTGGAAATGATGATCAGGTTGTGGATATGGGAGATGCCACGTTACCTAGAGTCTCATTTATGATGGGGGGACAGAAGATAAATGCGTTGTCTGGTTATGTAAATGATATGGATATTGCCGCAATGCGAGATACCATTACACCATTAGAGAGTGATGGTACACTGAAGATGCAGATTGAGAAAAATGATAATCAGATCCGTGAGATCAGTTACAGTGTATATTCTCTGGATGGAACAGAGACATATGATAAAGGAACTCTAAAGTCTGCAGAAAGCGAAGATGTCACATTAAAGCTGGGGAAATCATTTGGAGATAAAATCCAGGAGGCAGTACTTCAGGTTTCGCTTGTGATCGGCGAGGAGAAAGAGACAAGGAAAGTTAATTTTTATACAAGAATTGAGAAAGCAGATGATATTACAGCATCACAATGTCTTACATTTGCACAGGATTTTCATACGAAAGCATTTAATAAGACGGATGTAGATTCATTGAATATTTATCTGGAACCTGGAGATGAGAGTGATAATACAACTTATCAGACAGTCAATATCCATTCAGATATTTCTCATATTCAGTGGGGAACTATGCAGCCACAGTTGCTTGGTGATGTGCGTTGGAGTATAAAGGAAAGTAATAGTGTGTATACCTCTCTCCTTGCGAATTACAGAGTTTCCTGCGTGGATGATGCCGGTGAGAATGCAGTTTATGATATTAAAGAATTTTTCCGTGTGAGAATCGCAGGAACTACAATTTACCTGTTGGATTACAATCGTGATATGCAGGAAGTATTCAGTGAGAACAGAAGTGTGATCGATGAAAACGGAATTCTGCTCGGCGTTACACCTTCAGATGTTCCGTATGAGACAAATGAGAAAGAAACGATTGCAGCATTTGTGGAGTCCAGAAACCTTTGGATGTACAATAAGAGTTCGAATGAATTATTAAATATTTTCGGATTTGCAGATGCAGATACGACAGATGAAAGGAATCTGAATGATCAACATGCAGTTCGTATCATCAGTATGGACAACAGTGGTAATCTTGCATTTGCTGTGTATGGATATATGAATCGTGGCGAACACGAAGGAGAAGTCGGTGTCGGAATCTATTATTTTGATGTAGAGAGAAATCTGATCCAGGAGAAAGCATTTATACCAAGTAAGAAGTCCTATGCAATCGCAGCGGATGAGCTTGGCAAGATGGTTTATTATAATCATGCGGAAGAGCAGTTATATGTTTTGGCAGACGGAACTTTGTATCAGGTAGATCTGAAAAAGAATAAACAGACAACACTTGCAGAGAATCTTAAAGAAGGACAATATGCGGTTTCTGATGATGGACATCTGATGGCATATCAGTCAGAAGGAGATAAGAGTGGCGGAACAGTGATTCAGGTAATGAATCTAAGCAGTCTGGAGACGAATACTGTTGAGGCAGCAAGCGGAGAAAAAATTAGTCCACTTGGATTTGTCAATGGTGACTTTATTTATGGAAAAATGAAATCTGAGGATGCAGGAAAGAAAGCTTCTGGAGAATCGATCACTCCAATGTATGAACTGGAAATCCGTAATTCTAAGAACAAAAAAGTTGCCAGCTATTCCTTTGTTGATAAAGGCATTTATATTTCTGATATTTTAATTGATGATAATATGGTAACACTGAATCGTGTAGAGAAAAGCGGGGATATTTACAACGTTACTTCACAGGAGTTTATTACGAATAATGAGGAACGCAAAGATACGGCGATTAAAACAGAAGTATATACAACAGCACTGATGGAAAAACAGATGCGGATTACATTTGCAGAGGGAGCAGGAGATAAGAGCGTGAAAGTGATCCGGCCGAATCAGCTGGCATCAAAGAATGAACTTGAGATGGTTCTTGCTGATAACAGCGAAAGTGTGAAATACTATGTTTATGGTGTTGGTGAACTGGCAGGAATTTACGATAAAGCTTCTTATGCCATTCAGAAAGCACAGCAGATTTCAGGAGTTGTGATCTCTTCTGACCAGAAATATGTCTGGGAGAAAGGAAATCGAGATCTTGCGTATTCGATAGAGGATGTTGCTCTTTCGAAAGAAGGAGAAGAGACATCACTTGAAGCATGTGAGCGTTATATGAAGACATATGATGCTCAGAAAGTAGATCTGACAGGTTGTACGCTGGATCAGGTACTCTATGTGATCAATAGAGGATGTCCGGTGATTGCACTTACAAGTGCAGATCATGCAATTCTTCTGACAGGATATACGAAGAATGATATTACTTATATCGATCCTGAAAATGGAGAGTCACAGACAGTTTCCATCAGTGAGATGGAAGGAATGGTTTCCGGAAGCGGAAATACATTTATTGGTTATATCAAATAGAATATGTAACTGTTCAGAGCCAAGCAAAATTTCAAAAACAGGTATAAAATGCTTGTATTTTTAAGACTGTTTTTGAAATTTTATTTGGCGGATACGCCACACCGATGAAATGCGTAGCATTTTGGAGGTTAGCTCTGAACAGTTACATCAATATTATAAACAAAATGCGTTGACCACAAATTCACAAAAATGAAAATCAGTCAACGCACCATCATTATCTATTCACCAAATCTTTATTTCAGCTCTCCATCAAATACAACGGTTGCCGGTCCTGTCATATAAACTGTGTTCTTCTCCTGATCCCACTGAATCTCCAAATCTCCGCCAAGAAGCTTTACAGTTACTTCATCTTCTGTCAATCCATTCAGAATACAGGAAACAGCTACAGCACATGCTCCTGTTCCGCAGGCAAGTGTCTCCGCAGATCCTCTCTCCCAAACACGCATCTGTACAGTATGTCTGTCCAGTACTTTTACAAACTCTGTGTTCACACGTCTTGGAAATCTCTCATGGCTTTCGAATTTTGGTCCGATTTCTTCAATCGGAAGATTATCAACATCATCTACATAAACAACTGCGTGCGGATTTCCCATAGATACGCAAGTCATATGATATTCTTTTCCATCCACAAGAATCGGTTCATCTACAGCTTTATCTCCCTCAGCCACAACCGGAATTTCTGCCGGCGTCAAGATTGGGCTTCCCATATCAACTCGAACCTTTGCAACTTTTCCATTTTCTACGAAAAGCTGAAGTGTTTTGATTCCTGCTAAAGTCTCAACTGTAATCTCTGTTTTGTCAGTCAGGCCGTAATCATACATATATTTTCCAACACAGCGAACTCCATTTCCACACATTTCTCCTCTGGAGCCATCCGCATTATACATAGCCATCTCACAGTCTGCCACTTCCGACGGACAGATCAGGATCAATCCATCGGATCCTATTCCAAAATGTCTGTCACTCACCTGGATTGCCAACGCTGATGGATCTTCTACCTTCTCTTCAAAACAGTTTACATACACATAATCATTTCCAATTCCCTGCATTTTTGTAAATTTCATTTTCTTCTCCGTTCCACTGTCATCACTGACAGTCCTCTCATTTGTTATTGTTTACAGCACTTCTTATTCGTTACTGTTAACAGCTGCCTCTTATTCATTCATAATTGTCAGCACCATCTGTGCTGTTTCGAGCATATTGGTTCCACTTTCCATACTGCTCTTCTGTAAATATCGATGTGCTTCCTCTTCTGACATGTTATTTCGTTCTATCAGAAGCGCTTTCGCCTGATCGATTATCTTTCTCTGAGAATCGTCTCTCTTTCGTATCGTTTCTCTGCGCTTTCTTCTCTTCCTGCTCTGTGTCTGCTGAATCATTTCAACGGTATTTACCAAATCATAAACTTTGATTGGGAGTGGAAGTCCTACAACCCCATCCGGCAGTCCATCCATCCACTTATCCGCTGAAGCCACCAAAAGCATGTCAAACGTATCCGGAAGAGATTCTCGTAAATCTGTATACTGCATATCTTGAAACCGATAACCACACACGACAATTCCATCGTTCCAGTTATCAGCATACTGCAAAACCTTAGCTCCTGTCAAACATACCGCAGATACTTCAATACCCGCACGAACCAAACTATTACGGATATTTACTGCATTTTCCCTCTTTGGAAAAACGACAATAATGTTGCTCATATCTGCTCACCTCTTCCGCTAACTACTCTTCTATCAATCCGTTCTCTCTAAATGCCCAATGCCAGGATACCTGAACTACAGCCTGTAAAGATAATGATCGATCTCCCAGTCTGTCACCTGCATACAATATTCTTTATATTCTTTCTTATTTGCTTTTATGATCTTCTCGGCAAGCTCTTTCCCTAATACGCTGATCAGCAGTTCATCTTTCTCAAGCTCTGCTGTAGCAGCCCCAAGCGTTCTCGGCAGTTCTTCCACTTGAAGTTCATCTCTTCTTTCCTGCGTCATCTTCTGAATATTTTCATCAATATTCTTCGGAGGCATGATCTGATTCTTAATTCCATCCAGTCCCGCTTTCAGAAGTACTGCAAGTGCCAGATATGGATTCGCCGTAGCATCCGGACTGCGAAGTTCCAGTCTTGAATTGTCTTCTTTCTCCATAGACACACGAATCAAAGGTCCTCTTGTCTTAGCTGACCATCCCATATATACAGGTGCTTCATACCCCGGCACAAAACGTTTATAAGAATTGATCGTTGGATTTGTAATACAGGTGATTGCCTTCATATGTTTCATCAAGCCACCAATAAAATAATATCCTTCCTGGCTGAGTCCATTCTCATCCTCTGCGTTATAAAGTGCATTTGTTCCATCGTTTTTATATAAAGACAAATTAATGTGCATTCCTGACCCATAAGTCTCACTCTTCGGCTTTGGCATAAATGTCGCGTGCAGACCGTGTCGTTTGCGATTGTCTTGACAACCATCTTAAATGTCATCAGATTATCTGCTGTAATCATCGCCTCATCGTAGTGAAAGTCGATTTCATGTTGCGCCGGCGCAATCTCATGATGTGAGGAAATAATCTCAAACCCCATATCTTCTAATGTTAAGATCATATCTCTTCTCGCATTTTCTCCAAGATCCAATGGCCCTACATCAAAATATCCTCCCTGCTCGTGAGTTACTGTTGTCGGTCTACCGTCATCATCTGTATGGAAAAGAAAGAACTCGCATTCCGGGCCGACATTCATCGTATATCCCATCTCTTTCGCCTCCGCAACAGCCTTTCTGAGTACATAACGCGGATCGCCTTCATACGGTGTTCCATCTTTTTTATACACATCACAGATCAGTCTTGCAACTTTTCCCTGCTGTGGTCTCCATGGAAAGATTTCAAATGTACTCAAATCCGGATATAAATACATATCTGATTCTTCCTCATCTGCAACCCCTTCCAAGGAAGAAACATCAAACATACAGCGGTTATCCAATGCTTTTTCAAGCTGTCCTACTGTTACCGCCATATTTTTCATCGTTCCAAAAATATCTGTAAACTGCAATCTGATGAAAGCGACATCTTCTTCCTCTACTATGTGAAAAATATCATCTCTTGTATAGTTATGCATTATTTTTCGACCTCCTTTATCATAAACTGATACGATAAAAGGGCGTTCTCCACCTAAGTTGGAAACGCCCTTGTTTCTGTGTTACATTATATCGACTGACTGTTTTCTTGTCAATTATTTCTGAATCAGTTCAAGAACTTCTTCTTTTACAGGCATTGCTTTGATCGCACCCTTCTTTGTTGTTACAAGTGCTGCTGCCGCATTCGCAAATGTCAGCATCTCTCCTAACTGTTCCTCTGTCAGATTCTCAAAATCATGATCAACCAGATAATTCAAAGAACTTCCACAGAAAGTATCTCCTGCACCGGTTGTCTCAATTGCTTTCACTGAAAATCCCGGTCTCTCTACGCGCATGCCTTTGTAATAAGCTCTACTTCCGTCTTTTCCCATAGTCAGAAGAATCAGCGGAATATTGTATGTCTCCTGCAGATATGCGATTCCCTCATCATAGTCTTTCTTACCGGATACAAACTGAATTTCATTATCAGAGATCTTCAGGATATCACATTTTCCAAATCCATACTCCATCTGCTCTTTTGCAAGATCAAGAGAGCTCCACAGCGGCGGTCTCAGATTTGGATCAAAGGATACAAGGCAACCATTTGCTTTTGCTGTTTCTACCGCTTTCTTTGTCGCTTCACGCACACCTTCATGTGTCATAGAAAGTGTTCCAAAATGAAAGACTTTTGTATCTTTTACTACTTCTGGATTCACTTCATCTGCAGTAAGCATCATATCCGCTCCCGGATTACGGTAAAATGAGAACTCTCTGTCTCCATCCGGGAATGTATGTACAAACGCAAGTGTTGTATTCACATTTTCGTCAACCATCAGATTGGAGGCATCGATTCCGGCTTCCGTAATCGTATCTCTTAATAACGCTCCAAACTGATCTTTTCCAACTTTTCCTATAAATGCTGTCTTCTTTCCCATCTTGTTCAGAAGTGCCAGCACATTACACGGTGCACCTCCCGGGCAAGCCTCAAACATATTGTTTCCCTGCTCACTTTGTCCATTCATTGTAAAATCAATCAGAAGCTCTCCTAATGCGATTACATCATATTTCTTTGCCATGAAGTTCTCCTCCTATTTCTTGTTTTATTACTTTGTCTTATTGCTTGTCTTAATTAAAATATACTAACTCTTCAATTGGTTCTGCAGGCTCAATATTCTCTGCCTCAAGCACCGGTCCTTCTCCACCGTATACGGACAGATTCGCATAACGCACTTTTGCACGAATTTTTACCCAGTCTCCCGCATTCAGCTTCGGCGCATAAGCGCTTCTGCAAACATATCCAAGGAAAGATGTATCATCTGCACAGCAAGTCATTGCCATACGCCCCGGATAGAATACCTTAGACGGAAATGCTTTTGGTTTCATAACCTTTGCAACAAATTCTACAACTTTTCCTTTATAGCGCTCCGGATGCTCCTGCATATCAATATACCAGACACCATAATCTTCTCTTGGAATCTCAATCACAGGTGCTTTGAGATCATATGGTACTTCGTCCTCAAAGATATTGTCTACCTCACCGTTCTCATCCTCAAAGATTACTTCTGCCTGAGGGCTTACAACCTTAACACTTCTGCGGTATCCTGCCAACGGTTTCTTATCCTCGCAACGGTTGAACAGAACAAGCTCTGCACCCTTTACCATCTCTACAAACAGTGGTTTTAAATTTGTCAGATACATCTGAAAAGTACTTGCATCTACCGTTGTGATCTTCTGCTCAATAGCCCATCCTGCCGGAAGCTTCATCTTCTCAAATTCACTCACCTGCCACATACCGTTATACTCGATAACCACACGTTCCGGCTTGTGCTTCTTATTCATCTCTTCCAGCCATTCTTCTGTCAGATCTTCTTTATCTTCTACAGTCTCAATAACGACACCATACTTCAGCAATTCTCTCGGATCATACTCTTCTTCCCCCTCTTCGCAGAGAATCAGAAGTGTCTTACCGTCGATCTGGAAGTAGTCCTGTGACAATGTAAAATTCAGAAACTGTGTCTTTCCACTATCAAGAAAACCTGTCATCAGATAAACCATAACATCTGGCTCTTTCATCATATCTATCTCCATTCCGTCTCCCTTTCGCAGAAGACATCTGTTATTACATAATGCTACGCAGCCCCCTATGGGGTACTGCTTTGCTTATCCTTTTTATTTCACCTTAAATAATTCTGCAAGCTTGTCTTCGTTAAGCTCTGCTCCGATCACACAGATTCTTCCTGTGTATTCCGGTGCTCCTGTTCTTACTTCATGTTCCTCTGGAACCATATCAAAGTAAATCCACTCACCATCTGCACCTGCAACCATTCCTTTTGCGCGGAGTACATTTCCGTAAGAGCCGTCCTCTTCAAGAGTCTTCAGAATTGCACTGACCTCATCCTTTGTATAAGTATGAATTGTCTCTTTACCCCAGCTTGTAAAGACTTCATCTGCATGATGATGGCCTTCATGATCATGATGGTGATGTCCGCATCCACAACTGCACTCTCCGTCATGATGATGGTGCTCATGCTCTTCATGATCGTGGTGATGATGCTCGTGATCACACTCTTCATGATCGTGGTGATGATGCTCGTGATCGCACTCTTCATGATCGTGATGGTGATGATGCTCGTGATCGCACTCTTCGTGATCGTGATGGTGATGGTGCTCGTGATCGCACTCTTCATGATCGTGGTGGTGATGATGTTCATGATCATGTGCTTCCTTGGCTACTTCTGCGAGTAACTCATCTTCAAGAGATTTGCTTGATTCCATTGTTTCAAGAATCTTCTCGCCCGGAAGCTGCTCGATCGGTGTTGTGATGATTGGAGCTTTTTCATTCAGTTCTCTTAACAGTGCAACACTTTCCTGAATCTTCTCCGGTTTCGCTTTATCTGTACGGCTTAAAATAACTGCACCTGCATATTCAATCTGATTGCTGAAAAATTCGCCAAAGTTCTTACGGTAAATCTTGCACTTTGTTACATCTACAACTGTTGTAAAGCTATTGAGCTCTGCATCAATCTCACCCTGAACATCCTGTACAGCCTTGATTACATCAGAAAGCTTTCCAACTCCTGATGGCTCAATCAGAATACGATCCGGATGATAAGTATCTACGACCTCATGAAGAGATTTTCCAAAATCTCCAACCAGTGAACAACAGATACATCCTGAATTCATCTCACGAATCTCAATTCCTGCTTCCTTCAAAAATCCACCATCAATACCGATCTCTCCAAATTCATTCTCAATTAATACAACCTGTTCTCCCTTGTATGCGTCAGAAAGAAGCTTCTTAATTAAAGTTGTCTTTCCTGCTCCAAGAAATCCTGAAATAATGTCAATCTTTGTCATTGTTCTCTTCTCCTCTTTCTATTATTTCAAATCCAATTCAACCGGGCAATGATCTGATCCCATAATATCTGTAAGTATCTTCGCATCG
>OGQE01003257.1_pt1 | contig 10127 bp, 10 predicted proteins | sample 1553131 | NCBI WGS metagenome assembly OGQE01 (sample SAMEA2579929, study PRJEB22360) | human gut metagenome | biome: human gut; feature: human-associated habitat; material: faeces | place: Denmark | collected 2008/2010
TTTATTTTTAGTAGAAGACTGTATCGCATGTCTGAAAGTATTATAAAATATGCATTTATTACTTTCTTTACACAAAACACTGTCTACTACGTTCTCCTTTCTTAAAAATTATTCTTCATCCAACAACTCTTGACAGGTCATTGAAATAAATACTCCTAACTGAATCAATTCGTTGAGATGCTTTTCCGAAAGGTCAGCGTCTTTTCTCATCAGTTTTGATATTTCTGCACTCAACATATCTGCCTGTTGTTGTATGTAATATATCTTTTCTTTATGTTCATCATTCATAAGTGTACCTCTATCTCTTTGCTAACTGTTTCTTTAGTCGCTCATTCTCAGATTTGAGTTCCTCATAATCGACTAACTGAACAATCAGTTTCTTTTTATCATCTTCTAACTTTTTAACCTGTTCCCTAAGAGTAGCAATCTTTTCGTCCTTGTGCTGCATCTTATCCTTTTTAACAGCAACCACATCATCTAAAGGGCTTGCCTTTGAGATAGCTCTAAGGCTTAAAATACGCTCCTTAACTTGTGCATTGTTATAAAGGGTTGCCCTTGATACGCCTGCCTCTTTGCTTACAGTTTCAAAGTTAATCGGCTTGTTCTTTCTTTTAAGTTTATCAATAGCCTTGCTGACCTTATCAATAGTTTCTTTATTCTTTGCCTCTGCATGAGCCTTAATTCCTGCAACCTGACTATCCGACACTTTCTTTGCCATTTAACTGCACCTCCAGACTTTCTACCAATGGTTTCAGATACTTGTACTTAACAGCCTGCACTTGATATGCTGGTTCTTGACCAAGTTCCTTTAGTCTTGCCATCTCCTTTTCAAGTAAATCCAGTTCATCCTTCAAAATCGGGTAAAATTGAACCTCTGTGATGTAGTTCGGGCAGTTATAAAAGAAGCAGCCATCTCCATCGGTGCAATTACCTCGTCTAAAGTCGTATAAGCATACTCCTGTAGGCAAAGGATTAAAGCTCATTGTCTTTGCTAAATCTGTAATTACATCCTCAATCTCAGCTTCGGTCTTACCATGAAATAAATCATTAAGTTTGCCCTTTATCTCTTTTGCACGAAGTCCTGCAATCTTTGATTCTGGACTTAATATCATGTCTGAATAGATTTCTTTGACTTCTTCTTCCTGCAATGTAAGATAGTGTGCTGTCATTTCAATAGAAACATGAGAATACTGTTTCATAATCATTGCGATAGGCACTTTTTGTTTGATAAGTTCCCTTACAAATGTTGCTCTGAACTGATGTGATGTAAGTGGATATAATTCACCTTTATTGTCTCGGATATCGTGCCTCTTTATAAAAGTATTGAGTTTGCATGCTTGATATCCATCTTTAGCCAACACATCTATAACATTGTGCTTTTTAGGAATCCGTTGTATAAACAGTTCCTTTAATCCACTTTCCTTACGAAGCTCTGCTGTGTATTCTGAAAGCTCTGCAATAGCATCTTTTACAAGGTCGTTGATAAATACCTTGTGGATAATAGGCTCGCCTTTTTCAGTCTTTCCAAGTGTTACTTCCATGTAATCATAACCATCTGCTGTACGCTTTACACAACCTTCCTGTATAGATAAAACTTCATTGATACGCAGTCCTGTCTGGCTCTGAATGATGATGCCTGCCTTTGTAAGCACATCCTTTTCATCGTGTACTGCATGATACAAAATCTTATCAAATACATCCTCTGGAATAGGTTTCGTCTTGTTGGTTTTCATAGACTTTTTTCTATTCCACAACTGATTCGCTGTTTCTGTCTTTGGAAGATGAAACTGTGATACATTCCATCCCTTTATCTGACCGATACGGATGATTTCTTCTACCACATGGCACGACATAAAACCTGTCTGTAGTGCCACTTTCTTTTCATCCTTCATCCAAAGATTGAAGTTAAGGTAATTCTCTAAAGTTACATCTGCAAAGCTATGAATACCATTTATGGAGCAGTATTCGATAAACATCGGAAGCTTGCTATTGATATAACCTCTTACCGTCTGTGGTTTCATTTTTCCAAGTTTATAGTAGGCATACTGTTTCACAGTTTCCTTCATATCTGCATCAGATATGTATTCAAAATGAATATATTTATGTGATTCCTTTGTTGATTTAGCAGTAATAAAAGGTCTTAAATCCCACACATCATCACTGTATCGGGAATTGCCTATCATTATACTGTTTAAGTCTGTATCAGGCTCTATGACCTGTAACTGTAAAGCCAAGTTAGTTGCCACTTTGCAATCCCTCCAATCTTTCAATGATGACTTTTAATACCTCTATGGTAGGTATAAAGTGTTCTGCATAGTGTTCACCATAGATAGCACCTTCTTCAAGCTGTTTTTCAAGGTTTGCCAAATGCTGTTTATGCGCCTCCAAGTATTCAGGTGTTGTGATATAACGACTGCAAGTGTAGCATTTCTGTCTTTTAAGAAGTCTCGGACAGATGTTTCCATTTGTAACAGGCTTCGTGCAGTAGCCATCACATAACCCTGCAACACACTTATCTTTATTAGCCTTAAACCATTCAAACTCTGATACATTATCAAAAGCACTACTTTGTATCTGATTGATGTTGCCGATAACACCGATACTCTTAAATACTTCTGCGCGTTCCTTATCCTTTACATCTGCATAGAAACGCTTTGTAACAGATGGATCTGAATGACCTAACACCTGCTGAATGACATTTATGTTAGTTCCTTTGGAAAGCATATCTGTTCCAAGAGTTCGTCTGAACTGATGACTTGTAAGGTTGTAGTAATCGCCGTTTGCATCCTTGATGTTATTCTTTTTAATAAACTTTTTCATCCAATCATTATTAAACCGAACATGATTTATAGCAATTACTTTACCACAATATTTACCTTTAGGTACTCGCCAAATCATCAGAGTATTTTTATCTTTTTCATCAGCTTCATCACGAAGTTCTGCTGTAATCTTAATAAGCTTCTCTATCGCAGCTACACATTCACTTCTAACAGGCATAGGAGCCTTATCCTTGCGTCCTTTGTGCTGAGTCCACTCGATTGTATAACCACTAATCAAATGTGGCTTAATGCAGTCAATACGAAGTTTTAAGAGGTCTCCTATACGCATCCCTGTCGATTGAAGGATAATGATGCCATACTTAAGATATGGGTTTTCTTCTGTTCTAAGAGCCTCATTTATCTGTGCTACAACATCATCTGGAATAAAGTCGATTTTAAGTTTACGATTAACACCGATATACTCATTTCCTGTAAAGATTTCTGTCACAGGTACATCATTAGGTCTGTGAAGCTGACACCAACGAATGATAGATTTCAATGCATTTAAACTGATTCTCTGCATACCTGCTCCAAAAGGCTTTTTTGTTCTTTCTGAAATGGTTGTATGCAGATAAGAAATAAAGTGGTCTACATCAGTATTAGTTAATCCTTTTAATGATGTGATATTTCTTGTATCAGCAAACCTAATAAACTGAAAGAAGAAGGCTTGAACCTCACGGTATAAGGTAGATAAAGACTTATTTCCACCCCTGTAATTCTGCCAAACATAGTTCTTTACAACATCCTTGATTTCTTCGCTTGAAATATAGGAAAAATCAAACTTAAAATTCTTTCCATAGTGCTGTGAGTCCTTGTCATTGTCAACGATGTTCCATACATCGCCATCTGGTCTACTTGCCATCAGAGCCACCTCCAATCAATGTACTCTGATTCCAATACCTTGAAAGGCTGTCCTCAATGTACGGATTAGAGAGATGTGTGTACTTCTGAGTAGTAGATAAATGTTCATGTCCCATAATCATTCTTACAACACTTACATCCATTCCAGACTGCACAAGGTTAGAACAGAAGGTATGTCTTAAATCGTGGAAGTTAAAATCCACACCGATTTCTTCCTGTACCTTTTTAAGCTTGTCATAGGCTGCACGATAGGTAAGCTGTTTGCCAAGCTGTCTTTTCTGTTCTGATACAAAAATGTAACTGTGGTCTGTATCAATAAGGTTTCTTTCTTCCATGATGAAATCATCAAGTTCCTTGATTAGTGACATAGGAACATACAAATCCCTGGTCTTTCCTTTAGACTTAATCTGCTGAAAGCATCCTACTAACTGTGACATATCCGGAAGTGGCACAGAGTCTATTTCAAGGTCTAAAACCTCTTGTATTCTTGCACCTGTAAGATAGAGCATCTTGTATAAAAGAACATCTCTACGCTTGTCTAAACGGCTTAAAAACAGTTCCATTTCACCGTCAGTAACAAGGTTTATCTTGTAATCGCTTTCCTTAACCTTGAAGATGGACTGCTTTGTTTTATTATCAGACTTTGTGTGTTCCAAGATACCCTTGAAAGCATTAAAAGGTCTGTTTACATCATGCATTAGGATAGGATTATCTATTTCCTGCATATCTGCTTCAAACTGATAAAACATATGGATTGTACTTAAAATACGATTGATTGTTTTATTAGTCCTCTTGCTTTCCTTGTTGAATGTTATGACATCATCATCTGATGACCTTAGATAGTCTATAAACTCAGCAATCATCTTAGGAGTAGCCTTGTCATACTCATAACCACTATCATGTAAGAACTCCCAATAGGTTCGTAAATCACTTCCACTTGCCTTTAGGGTATTGAGAGCTTTATCCTTTTGTCTTTGGAATTTCAGATAGTCGTATACTGGCTTTACAATTCGCATCTCATTATCCAGTAGAACAACAGTCTCCCTTCCTTCACGTTCTATAACATGTAGTTCCATGTATTAAATACCTCCAATACATTTATGATATGTCTATAATGTTAAAATACCTCTTATTACTTTATATTTTACCATCAACAGAACATGTGTTCAAGCGTTATTCTACTGTATAATAATTATTTAATATTCAATTTTTAAGGTACACATACTTTACAATGATATATCCTAACAACCCCTTATATTTACTGAGTTTATTAGGATAGATTTATTATTTAACTTACTATACATTAACTACTAAAGATAACATATGAATTTCCTTTCTAAAATAGTGCATGTTTTAATAATAATGTAATAATTATACATAATTAAAATGTATCAATCAATCGAAACTATAAATTAGATTTATACTTTCGATAAAAACATACAATTTTATTTTTAGTATGATTTATATTAAAATGTATAAAAATATAAATTAGTTATGGGAGAAAAAGTTCATGGAAACAAAAGCAAAGAAAAAATGGAAAACGCCACATACATTTGTAATACTTGTGGTAATTATTCTTATTGCTGCAGCGGCAACATATATTGTGCCGGCAGGTGAATTCACAAGATTTAAAGATGCAGCAACAGGCAAGACTTTGGTTGAAGCTGGAAGTTATCACAGAATAGCATCTAGTCCGCTTAATCCGTTAAAGATTCCTTCAGCAATCTATACTGGAATTGTTAAATCAGCGTCAACAATCACATTTATGCTGATAATCGGTGGAGCATTTCAGGTAATTACATCAACAGGCGCACTTACAGCGTTATGCAAGAAGTTATCTAAGACATTTTCTAAGCATAAATATGTTGTAATTCCTGTATTATTAACATTGTTTTCTATATTCGGATTCACAATGGGAATGTCATCAGAGGTTATGATATTCGTTCCTATCGGAATTACACTTGCGTTATTCTTAGGTCTTGATAAGGTTACAGGAACAGCGATGATTGCACTCGGTGCAGCGGTTGGATTCACAGCTGGATTGCTTAATCCGTTCAATGTAGGAGTTGCGCAGGATATAGCAGAATTGCAGCTGTTCTCAGGAATGGCTTACAGAGTATTTATTCTTGTTGTGCTTCTTGCTGCTACAAGCGCATACATAATCTGTTATGCAAGAAAGGTTGCAGCACATCCTGAAAAAAGCGTAATATATGGAATTCCTGAAGACCAGGAGTACACATTTGACAATGCAACAGACACAATTACGGTAAGACAGATTGCAGTTCTTGTTGTTATGGCACTCGGCTTTGGAATACTTATATATGGTCTTTCAAAGAAGGGCTGGTACTTTGAAGAAATGTCAGGTCTGTTCATATTTATGGGTGTAATATGCGGATTTATCAACGGTTACGGTCCTAGCAGAATTGCCAGGGAATTCGGAGAAGGTGCTAAAGGCATTATAGTTGGATGTCTTATTATCGGAATTGCCCGTACAGTTGAGGTAATCTTAAGTGATGCCAATATTCTTGATACTATCGTGTATGGAATTGTTAATATTGTAAATGTTATGCCAGATTCAATTAAGGCTGTCGGCATGTTCTTATGCCAGTCACTTATTAACTGTGTAATCGTGTCAGGAACAGGTCAGGCAGCAGTTACAATGCCACTTATGGTACCGGTTTCAGACCTTGTAGGAATATCAAGACAGACATCAGTACTTGCATTCCAGTTAGGAGACGGATTCTCTAACTCAGTACTTCCAATGTCATCATCACTTATGGGATATCTTGCTGTATCAAAGATTCCTTATAGCAAATGGCTTAAGTTCATGATGCCACTGTTCCTTATATGGACAGCACTTGGATGTCTGTTTATGCTGGGCGCATTAATGATTGGATATTAGAATTGATTAGGAGCAGATATTATGTCAGACGATATTAAGAAGCAGCTTGGAGCGGTTATCGACAGCTATAAAGAAGATTTATGCCAGATGTCAGATGAGATATTCGACCTTGCGGAGATAAGCGGGGAAGAGTACAAGACATCTGATATATTGTGCAGTTATCTTGAAAAAGAAGGATTTGCGTTAGAGCGTGGAACAGGACTTGAAACAGCATTCAGGGCAACATGGGATAATGGAAGTGACGGTCCGGTGATTGGAATTCTAGTTGAATATGACGCTCTTGAAAAAATCGGACATGCGTGTGGACATCATCTTCAGGGACCTGCCGGAATAGGGGCAGCAATCGCAGTAAAGAACTGCCTTCAGGATTACCCATGCAGGCTTGTTGTGTATGGAACTCCGGCAGAAGAAACTCTTGGCGGCAAGATAATTATGCTTGATAAAGGTTATATGAAAGAGCTTGATCTTGCATTTATGTCGCATGGCTCACCTAATACATCAGTAGATGAAAAATGTATGGCACTCGAGAATTTCGTGGTAACATTCCACGGAGTAAAAAGCCACGCTGCAATAAGTCCAGAAGAAGGACGCAGCGCACTTGATGCAGCGTTATTATCATTCCATGCAATTGAGATGTTAAGAGAGCATGTTAAAGATGACACAAGAATGCACTACACAATCCGTAATGCCGGTGGTCCTCCAAATGTAGTACCGGACCTTACTGTTGCAGAATATACACTCCGCTCATACAGCACGAAATACCTTGATGAAGTTGTAGAGAGATTCTACAACATTTTAAAAGGTGCTGCGCTTATGACTGGAACAACATATGAGGTTCAGAGAGACCTTCCATTCAAGAGCAAGGTTGTGTGCCATAAGGTCAATGATCTGCTTATGGCAAATGCAGCATATGAGAATGCCCCATCAATCGCACCACCACGCGAAAGGACTGGCTCAACAGATTTCGGCAATGTGTTATATGAAGTTCCAGGCTCATGCATACGAATTGCATTCACAGATAAGGATGCACAGCCACATTCAGAAGCCTACCTTAAGGCTGGAAAGAGTGATGCAGCGCATAATGCCATAGTATATGCAGCAAAGATAATGGCTGATTCAATATGCGATGTTCTTGTTAATCCTGAGCTTCTGGCACAGATAAAGCAGGAGTTTGAGGTGGCAAGAGAAAAAGGCTGATTAGTGGGTTTAGCGATAATATTGAATTGAATTAATAGAGTTATAATCAGGCGGAGGAGAAATCCAAAGCCTGATTTTTTTATAAAATAAAATAATATGACAATAAGTGTCTGACCTAACTGGTATTATTTAAAAGAAATAGGCTGGGAGTAATTATGTAGGCAGCTTGAACACCATAAATTATATACAGGATGGAATAATTATGCAGAACGAATTAGAAGGATTATATAACATGCTTGTGAGTCAGACAGATATAATGAAAAATGTGGATGAATTAGTAGAAAAGCAGATTGCTCATGAGCTGATGCAGTTCAAAGAACTGGCAACATGGAGCGATTATGAATGTGAGCGTGATAAATATATGGCAGTTGCTGAAGTTGCGAAAAAAGAAAGCTTCATGGCAGGATTTAACTATGCGGTGAGATTACTTGAGGGCACGCACAACCCTTAAAACACGTTCCTTTTCTTCATCAGAAAGAGACTGGATCTCTTTCATGATTTCCCTGTCGATAGAAGAATAATCGCCAGTATATTCACCAGATAACACATAATCCACAGTTACACCTAGTGCATTACATATATAGATAAGTGTAGGCAGGGAAACTTTCACGCGGTTGTTTTCAATATTGCTTATATGAGATGTATTGACCTCAGCGGCACTGGCAACAGCGTCCTGTGGCAAACCTTTAGATAAGCGTATTTCTTTCAACTTCTTTCCAATACTTTCAAAATCAATATCTTTCATAAAATCCCCCACTATAAAGATGATAAATACAATACATATAATTGTAATATTGATTGGCTGATGATATAATTATCTACAACTAAAACAAAATTAGTCATGGACAATACATTTTAAAAAGATTTCGTTAAATAATCATACGATATGTTCAGGTTCGAATTATAAGAATTAAAAATGTTATGACAAAATATGACACTAAGACATATAATGTCCGACCTGTCTGCTATCATAATAATAAACAAAACGAAGGAGGCAGTTATGCAGGACAACAATATTGAAGATGATAGCAGTGAAGTTTATGTGTATTTGAAAAGACCATTTCTGTTCAATATCAGATACAATTCAAAAGAAATATGGAACAAGATGACGGATGAGGATAAGGCACCGTATATTAATTATGAAGAATTTTACGAAGAATACAGGCTTATAAGGCTAAGAAGTATAGGGTATCCGATACTTGCGGTGGTGTATCTGTTTGCAATGTCAGCAATGGTACTTTATATCATATATATGTTTACAGGTTTTAACATATTTTCACTATTTGTATGATGTATAATTATTGAAACACATTTTTGTGAAAATGTTGTATAAAAATGCAGAAAAAGTGATTTTATATTAGCGTTTATTATGACAAAGTGCTAAAATATTAACAGATTAAATCGTGAATTGATGAGTGTAATCTTACAAACGACTTAAAGGAGAACTACTTATGGCAAATGACTACAATGACAAGGTAAGTCGGGTATTAAGCCTGTATCAGCGCCTGATGGAGGGGGAAGTGGTTGACAAAGAGGTGGAAGCCGCCAGATATGGCGTATCTGCCAGGTCAATCCAGCGTGATATAAGTGCAATTAATAATTTTTTTGAACAGGAGACTGAAAAGAGCGGGGTAATTAATTCAATTGAATACGATAAGAAAAGGGGCGGACATTATCTCAGTCAGATATACAGGACAAGGCTGACCAATAGTGAGATACTTGCAATATGCAAGATACTGCTGGACAGCAGGGCATTTACCAGAGAAAGGATGGAGCATATTCTTGATATACTGGTTGACCGCTGCACACCGGCAGAAGGAAAGGCAATAGTACAGGACCTTATTAAGAATGAGGAATTTCATTACATAGAACTGACGCATAAATCAGAGTTCGTTGATAAGATGTGGGACATCGGGCAGGCAATTAGAAACTGCAATTATCTTGAATTCGAATACAGGAGAAGTACAGATAATGAAGTGGTTAAGCGGAAGGTAAAGCCGGTTGCGATAATGTTTTCGGAATTTTATTTTTATCTTACAGCGTATATAGATGATGAAAAGGTCAGGGCTAATTTTCAGGTTATTAATGATGCATTTCCAACAATATACCGAATCGACAGGATTGCAGGCTATAAGGTGCTTGATGAACATTTCAAGATACCGTACAGCGATAGATTTGAGGAGGGCGAGTTCCGAAAGAGAGTGCAGTTCATGTATGGCGGCAGGCTCAAGAAAATCAGATTCAGATATAAAGGCGGAAGCATAGAAGCTGTTCTCGACCGCCTTCCTACAGCAAAGATTCTTGACGAAAAAGATGGCGTATACACAGTATCCGCCGAGGTGTTCGGT
>OGQE01003258.1_pt1 | contig 10125 bp, 6 predicted proteins | sample 1553131 | NCBI WGS metagenome assembly OGQE01 (sample SAMEA2579929, study PRJEB22360) | human gut metagenome | biome: human gut; feature: human-associated habitat; material: faeces | place: Denmark | collected 2008/2010
GGTCTTTCTACGTGTCATCCACTCTGTATCTGTCCATTTGATATTCTCAATATCTGCGACCCTGGATGCTGTTCCCGGTCTTAACTCCGCATAATTGGCATATGGATCTGCCTTAAATATCTGTTCTCCCGAATAAGTCTCGATACAATATTTATACATCTGATCCTTCTTCACACCTGGTATAAAACAGGTATAGATCCCGAGCGGCTCTTCCCTCTTCATCGGATTTGCCTCTGTGTCCCATTCATTGAACTCTCCGACTACCGATACCGCCTGCGCATGCGGTGCCCACACTGCAAAATACACACCTTTTTGTTTTCCGTTCTGTACCAGATGTGCGCCCAGCTTCTCATAAATCTCATAATGATTGCCCTGTCCGAAAAGGTATTGATCCAATTCACCTATTTCATATGGTTTTTTCTTTTTTTCAGCCATAATTACCCCTCGCATTCTGCTGCATATTTATAAGAACATTATACTTTACAAACAGGCAAAAAGAAAGAGCTTTGACCGTTTAGTTTGTCAAAACTCTTTCAAAATCCGACCTGTAAATCCTGTTCTCGACAGCCTCTTACAGGTATTCGTTTTTGTTAAATTCTAAAGTCTTCTTCTTTCAGAATAATTCTGTCAGAATCGTCGGTTCCCTTGCCGAATACTCTTCGTGCAAGATGTTTTACATTTGCTTTCTGTGAATGTGAGATTGCTTCATCCATGATCTCTTTTACTTCAGCAACTGATACTGCATGATCTTCTCTCTGCATTACATCGATACGGCTGTACAGTGCAAGAATTCCCATCTCATCCAATTTGTATCCATTCTCTTTCGCATATGTCTGACCGAATGTTACCAGCTCATCATTGATGAATACCGGAAGCTCCAGCTTAGAACTGAACTTCTTCTTGAATTCCGGGTTTGCTGTCATCAGACGCTCCAAAGGTTTTCTCTGATCTTCCAGTACAAAGAGCAATTCTCCTGTCTTCTTCTCCATCAGATAATTTAACTCTTTTACAGTTCTCGCATTCAATTTTCCTGCATGCTCGATGATGATCGCTCCGCCGCGCAGCTTCTGAATAATATTCGTAAGCTCTTTCTTATTAAGAGATTCACCTGTAACGATTGCTACTTTACCCTGTTTCAGACTTCTCTGTTTCTGAATTGCTTTTACAATATCAACCGCAAGGACTGTCTTACCAGATCCTTTTCTACCAATCACAAGAAGGTTACCTGTCTTGGATGTTCCTTCTCTCTGTGCCCTTCTGTCGTTATCAAGTACTTCAACGATCTGTTCGCTCATTCCTCTCACCGGTACAAAATATGAGAACAACTTCTTCTGTTCTTCTGTAAGTCCGGCTTTCAGACCGATCTCACTCGTAGCACTCAGATCATATCTTCCGGTTACAACAAATCCTGTATCGAACGGAACACCGCCTTTAGATTTCTTGATTCTTGCCTGAATCTCTTCCTCTGATGGCTCTTCGATTTCTAACTCTTCATCCGCTTCTTCATCGTCTTCAATCTCTAAGTCTTCGTCATCAAAATCTGTCTCTTCATCGTCTACATCTGCAAAATCATCATCGAAGTCTTCTTCGTCGTCCTCTACATCCGCAAAATCATCATCGAAGTCTTCTTCAAAATCGGCTTCTTCAAAGTCTTCATCCTCAAAGTCTTCATCTTCAAAATCAGCTTCTTCAAAGTCTTCATCTTCAAAGTCTTCCTCTTCGAAATCAGCTTCTTCTTCGTCCTCTTCTTCGAAGCCTTCATCCTCGAAATCAGCTTCTTCAAAGTCTTTATCCTCAAAGTCTTCCTCTTCAAAATCAGCTTCTTCAAAGTCTTCATCCTCAAAGTCTTCCTCTTCGAAATCAGCTTCTTCAAAATCTTCATCACCGAAATCGGCTTCTTCAAAACTGCTTCCACTCATATCGATTCCGCTAAGTTCTTCTTCGATTCCTTCAATGAAGTCTTCTTCCGTTTCCGAACCATCTTCAAAATCCTCTTCATAGAGTTCTTCTTCCGACTCTTCATTTCCCATTTCTTCCATCAGACGTACAATATCATCCGGAATTCTCTGTGTCTTGCTTATCGGTTCTGCCTCTTCCTCGGCCGCCTTTCTTGCTGCTTCTTCCTCGGCCTTTCTTCTTGCCTCTTCTTCGGCTGCTTTTCTTGCTTCTTCTTCCTCGGCTTTTCTTCTTGCTTCTTCTTCAGCCGCTTTTCTTGCTGCTTCTTCCTCGGCTTTTCTTCTTGCTGCTTCTTCGGCCGCTTTTCTTGCTGCTTCTTCCTCAGCTTTTCTTCTTGCTTCTTCTTCGGCTGCCTTTCTTGCTGCTTCTTCCTCGGCTTTTCTTCTTGCCTCTTCTTCAGCCGCCTTTCTTGCTGCCTCTTCTTCCTCGGCTTTTCTTCTTGCCTCAGCTTCCGCCGCTTTTCTCTCAACTTCTCTGCGTTCTTCTTCCTGGCGGATACGAGCCTGTTCTCTTTCTTTCTGAAGACGCTCTTCATCTTTTGCTTTCTGCTTCTCGATTGCTGCTTCGTGGTCTTTCTGTTTTTCTTCCCATTTCTGAAGAATATCATCGATCATCATCTGACCATTCGCCAGAATCTCATCTTCACGCTCCTTCATTGCTTCTTCTTCAATTGTAATGCCATTGGCAACCGCCATGCCCTGCGCTAAAGCTTCCTCCAAAGTAGCTCCCGTCACAACCTGTTTGATCGTTGATCCATGTTCTTCCGCAGCCTCTTCCGGTTCAGTATATACCGGTTCTTCTTCCACGACTTCTTCTGCAGCTTCTTCTACAATTTCTTCCTGCGGAATCTCTTCTTGTACAACAGTTTCCTGCATTGGTACTTCCTGTGGAATCTCTTCCTGTACAACAGTTTCCTGCATCGGTACTTCCTGCGGAGGAATTTCCTGAACTTCAGATTCATCAACTCTTTCTGTCACTGGCTCTCTGACCGGCTCTTCTTGTACGTCAACAGTCTCTTCTGTACTTTCATTATATTCATTCTCGTCATCCACTTCTTCCAGTGTTGATTCCGGTTGTTTCTCCGGTTCCGGTTTCTTCTTAACCGCTCCCGGACGGCTGTCATATTTCTCCTGCTGAAGTGGTGTCAGTGGCTTATACTTCATCTTCAGTTCCATTGCAAGGTATACATATTTTCCTTCACTGAACCACAAGATCAGATCATCACATTCTTCCAGACATTCTGCTGTCATTCCGGCTTCATCATACAATTTGGCAAGTTCATATGCCCACTTTTCAATATATTCCGCTTTTTTAAATTCTTCCAGTGCTGTAATCTGATCTGTCAGCGATGCCCCCTGTGTTCTCAGAATCTTATATTTTAAAATATACTGATTCGGATCTTTTGGTGCCAGCTTTACGAATTCTTCATAACAATCCGTTGCTTCTCTGATATCTTTGATCTTCAATGCCAGTGTGCCTAAACGATATACAATTTTTCTGCTTCCCGGTGCTCTGTCAAATGCCAGGAACAGTATATCTCTCCCCTTCTTAAACTCACCGTTATATTCATAAATCTCACTGACTGTATTGAGCATTGACGCATTCTTTACTCTTCGCCAGTCTATACCATCAGCAATTTCCTTTGCCTGCTGGTACTCCTTCTTTTCCAGATGATCAAGCATTTGCTCGGTCTTCACCCTATATTCATATTTATCCAATATTTCTCACCTCAAATGTTTATTTTAAAAAAGCGTATTTCCCTACAATTTTACTTATATAAGTTTATCATATGACCTGTTTATTGTCAAAATATCCCGCCAAATATGTTAAAAAAATATTACAAAAATTACAATTTTTTTATCCCTGTAAAATATCTGCCGACTGCTCTCTGATATCAACGTAAAAAACAGCCATCATATTCTTTCCTATGATGGCTGTTACATATTCAATTTTATCATATTTAATTTTTATATCGGAGAATGATTTTTAATTTTTATTTCTTATTCCCTGTCGCCTTTGTATGCTTTCCGATGATCTTTTACTCATCTTCTTTGCACATTCATTCAAATCTACTATTCATGTTTCTTTACACATATTAATAATATCTTTAAATATGTGGTATTCTGTTCAATATGTCTGCAGTTCTTTTTATCGTCCGGTGTATATTTTCTCCGTCTGTTCTATTCTTCCGAATCTCCTCTACCGGCCTTTTATCTATTATAATAAAGGCTTATTCTCTGGGAACTTCTACCTGCCATACCACTAACATATTGATTCGATGATTCTACTGTGTCCATTGGATTAAGCCTCCTTTTCATAAATTTCCAATCAACGATATCTCACCGACATATGAAATATTCTTCATCCTTGATAAACTTTTCTTTTATCACTTAAGATATAAGCTGGAATTTATTATCTCATCTCTTCTACGATTATGATCCATATCCCCTTGATACCATTCTATAATCGTTATTCATCCATTCTCTTTCTCTACAATATACTTTACGATATTTGATATCCGATGCCTTACCAGATATTTCATATCTATATCCTGTATTTTTCGATTCTTAAACGAATTGAGAATTTATAATAAAAATACATCTTATAAAATATGTGATATTCAATTTTCAAGATTCCCTTTCTCGTCAGGAATTCTTTTTTGTTTATTTTGGATTTCCTTTGGATTGATTATATAATATCATTCGGCTTTTATTTTGTCAATACTTTTTACAATTAATTTTATTTATTTTCCATTATTTTGTTTTAATAGTTGAATTATCTGATTTTTCTTTATTTATTTTAATGTTAACACAATACTATACATTTTCAAATCGTATGCTTTTGTTAACATCATACGCTTGCGCATGTCCAATTGTTAACCAGTCATCTTTTGCAGTTGACATTTTATCCTGTTTATTTTATACTTCTGTTATATTTTTGATATAAAACTAAAGGAAAGGAGTTCTGCCATGTCATATGGCAGACAATTACCACTATGAACAACACAGTAAATAGCACAACAACGAAAAAGCTTTCCACCCGCAAACTGGTTCTGATTGCTTTGATGACTGCAATCACCTGTATCTTCGCTCCTATGGCGATTCCGATTCCGGTCAGCCCGGTACCGATCAGTCTTACCAACCTGGTGATCATGATCAGTATCTATGTACTTGGTTTTAAAGATGCAACCATCAGTTACATCGTATATCTGTTACTTGGTCTTGTCGGTCTCCCTGTATTTTCCGGTTTTACCGGTGGATTAGGAAAACTTGCAGGTCCTACCGGCGGATACCTGATTGGTTTCATCTTCCTTGCACTGATTTCCGGACTGTTCGTTGATAAATTTCCAAAGAACAGAATCCTGGCAGTTGTCGGTATGATCATCGGTATGGCAGTCACTTATATCTTCGGTACAGAGTGGCTTGCGATCCAGTTGAAAATGTCATTCGTTGCAGCACTTTCTGTCGGAGTAATTCCTTATCTTGCCGGTGACGCAGCGAAGATTATCATTGCGATCATCGTCGGACCTGTACTCCGCGCACGTTTGCAGAAGTTGCAGTAATATCATCTATTACTGAAATATCTGCAGAACCTGCTGCCGCATGTTCTTATACAAAAATACACAATACAGGAAAATCACATTAACATGTTCTTCCTTGTATTGTGTATTTTTATTATTCCAACATTCTTTTTCTAGCACAAACTGCTTAGCCACTTCCGACGTAGTTCTTCCACTGACCTCATAATATAATCCGGATGGTATTTATATTTCTTTTCTTCTTCCTCAGTTGCCTCTCCCGTAAGCACCAGCACAGTATCTATCCCGGCATTGTATCCACACAAAATATCCGTATACAGACGATCTCCGACGATTACTGTCTCTTCTTTCCTGTAATTATTTCTCCTTAATGCCAGTTCTGCTATATCAGGTTCCGGTTTCCCGATAAAATGCGGCATCCGTTTTACTGCATGTGCCAGCATCTCACAGATTGCTCCGCAGTCCGGTACATATCCGAACTCGATCGGACACACATAATCGGGATTCGTAGCAAGATAGTCTACCTTCTTTGTACTTAGAAGTTTACAGGTGTCTGTCAATTTCTCATAAGTGAGCTGATTATCATAAGAGATTACCACACAGGTAATCTCCTCATCTTCACAATCCGTTGTCACACGAATCTTATTCTTCTTCAATTCCCAGATGAATGATTTCGTCCCTAATACATAGATCAGTTCTCCGTCATGATGTTTCTTCAGATAATCAATCATTGCATAAGATGCTGTCAGAAAATTCGTATATTCCGTATGAATTCCAAGCCTCTGAAAAAAACAGATATAATCTTCCACACTTCTGGTCGCATTATTGGTAATAAAGACATATTGCCCGCCATTTTCTTTAATGTCTCTTAAAAACTTTGCTGCACCTTCGATCAGTTGATTTCCTTTGCAGATCGTACCATCTATGTCCAGAAGGAACAGTTTCTTTTCTCCCAGCATCCGCTTTAGTTCTCACTTTCTTTCCGGACACGGACGGCCACATCCGGATAATTTGTGATCACTGCAGTTATGCCTGCTTCTATCAGTTCTTTCATATCGGTTTCTTCATTCACAGTCCAGACACGGACCTTCAGACCACTCTTTTTATATTCTTCCAGGAAATCGGCCATCTTCACATGATATACCGCCGGATGTAAACCATCTACGTTTGTCTCTTTGGCATATCCTTCCACATTCAATATTACGTCGCTGTACAGATACGCCGTCTCTGCATCCGGTACGATTTCTTTCAGCCGCTGCACACTGTAATGATTGAAAGACGAGTATACGATCCGGTCTTTCATTCCTGTTTCTTCTACAATCTCTGCAACCTTTTTCTCAATATCCGGATACCAGTAAATTCCCGTCTTTAATTCTATATTTACCTGAATGCCAGATGGTTTTACTGCTTCCAAAACTTCTTTTAATGTCGGAATTTTTGACTGGCTGTATGCAGGAAATCTATCCTTTAATACAGTCAGTTCTTTTAATTCCTGAAGTGTATAATCTTTTACATAACCGGTCTTATCTGTCACCCGGTCGATTGTCTCGTCATGAATGACAACCGGAACTCCGTCGCTGGATAATTGTACATCCAGCTCGATTCCGTCCGCCCCCTGTCTGATTGCCAGGGCAAATGCCTCCAGTGTGTTTTCCGGAGCATAGCCGCTGGCACCTCTGTGCGCAAATACTTTTGTATTACTCAATTGTAACGCCTCTTCTTTTTCTAATTATTTACAGTGTTATAGTCTTTGATGGATTTGTTAATCGTATCTGACATTTTCTGTACCGCTGTATCTACATCTTCTTTTCCATTCAGCATACTTTCAATTTCAGATTCTACCGTTGCTCTTGCCTCTGGGAATACGCTCAACAACGCTCCGCAATACTTCGGTGAAGAATCATGCAGCTGATCGATCGCTGTCTGGAACTGTGGATACTGTGCAATGTTGTCTTTAAATGTCTGCTCGTCCTGTGACTTTGTTGTAACTGGAAAATAACCTGTCTGTGCATTCCAGTATGCCTGAGACTCTGGAGAGATCAGGAATTTTACGAATTCCCATGTTGCACGGAGTTTCTTTGGATCTTTATTGTCCAGAGCCCACAAAGATGCACCACCGATAGACACGCCGCCTTTATCACTTTCTTTTACCTTAGGGAAGTATGCTGTTCCAACATTGAATTTACCATTCACATCCTGAAGGATCTGCTTTAAGGATGCTGTAGATCCCAGTGTAATGGCTGATTTTCCTGCTGAGAAATCTGCAAGTCCTGCGTCCCCGCCTTTTCCTACGATCGGTGCATATCCATCTTTATTTAATTTCTGCCACTCAGTCAGAATATTTTTGGCTGCACCGTTTTTATCAAACTCAACTGCTGTTGCTGTCTTATCTCGTCCATTTCCATTATTTGCATAGTTAAGTCCCTGTTTTCCGATAAGTTCCTCGAAGAACCATCCATAGATTCCAAGAGACATTACTTCACTGGCTCCGCCTTTTGACATCAGCTGTTCACCAATCTTATCAATTCCTTCCAGACTGTCAGGTACATCCGCGATTCCTGCTTTGTCGAACATGTCTTTATTATAATACATGATCGGTGTAGAGGAGTTAAATGGCATAGAATATAATTTATCATCAATTGTATAATATGCTGACAAGTTTGGTTCGATCTGAGACACATCATATTTATCTGCATCGATCATTTCCTGCATCGGAACGGTCCATCCGGATTCGATCATAAATCGTGTACCAACTTCATATACCTGCACCAGATCTGCACCCATGTTACCGATCTGTGCACTCTTTAACTTATTCAGGGAATCATCATACTCGCCCTGATACTGTGACTCTACTTTGATTCCATATTTGTTCTCGTCATTGAACTTCTTTGCCAGCGCATCAATTGCCTGCCCGTTAACACCACCCATGGAATGCCAGAATGTGATCGTTGTTCCATCTACGTCTTTTGCATCAGCCATTTCTACTTTTTCATTGCTGTCTTTACTTCCGTCGGAACCATTCTGGCTCACAGATGATTTTCCATTGCCACATCCTGCCAGCATTCCGGCTGCCATTGCTGCCACAAGCAATAATGAAACTGCTTTTTTCTTCATAATACTTTTCCCTCCTGAGAAATTTTTGTTTTCATTTTTGTAATATCAGAGATAAATATTGGTTTGCAGATTATTTTATTCATTTATCTCTGATATCTTGGTATTGTACGTGTATGTGTTATACACAGATGTTATATGCAGAGAACTTGCCACTGGCAGCTTCTCTTGCATACTTTGATATATAGAATCGGGACTGTACGTATTTTTATTTCCCGTTTCTACTGTTATAATGTTAGAACCTTTAGCCTTTTACGGCTCCCGAGAACATTCCTCTGATCAGCTGTTTCTGACCTATGATGAAGATGGAAATCGACGGGATAATGATCATCACAACTCCCGCGATCATCAGTGTGATCGACTGCGAATCTACGCTGTCCAGCATGCTGATACCGATCTGTACCGTTCTCATATTGTTGGAACCTGTAACCAGTAATGGCCACATATACATATTCCATGCATTAATAAATGTATAGACTGCCATTGCCCCGATTGCCGACTTGGTAAGCGGAATTAGGATCTTGGCAATAAATCTTAAGTTACTGCACCCATCCAGTTTTGCAGATTCATATAAAGACATCGGGAAGGTCATATAGAACTGACGAAACAGGAAGATTCCCATTGCCGATGTCAGGTATGGAATAATCAGTACCGGATAAGTGTCCAGGATTCCCCAGTTACCTACTGTCAAATAATTGGAGATGATCGTTGCTTCTCCAGGGACCATCATCGTTGCCATAACGACTGCGAATAATAATCCTTTTCCCTTAAAATCCAGGAATGAAAATGCAAATGCTGCCAGCGAGCATGAGATGATCTGCCCGATCGTAATACATCCTGCCATGATGAATGAGTTCACGATAAACCGGAATAACGGCACCGTTGTAAATGCCTCTTTAAAATTCTGTAATGTCGGATGCTTTGGAAGCAGATTCAGATCTGTTGTAAATAATTCATTCGATGGCATAAATGCGATGCTTATTGCATACAAAAGTGGAAGTAAAATCAATACTGCAAATACAACATTTGCCACAAGTCTTAATGCTGTACGGCTTCTCTTTTTCGCAAGTGCCCTGGCATTCATTTTATTCTTTAATTCCAGAAGTTCGCTTTTTGATAAACGTCCCTCCATTGGAATTGCCATACTTTCTGACTGACTCATTAATAATTCACTCCCTTCTTTTCAATACGGAACATTACCAGCGTTACCAACATGATGATCACAAATAAGATAACTGACTGTGCAGATGCGCTTCCGAATTTATAGTTGAAGAACGCATCCCGGTAAATAGAATATACGATTACATTGGTCGATTCATTCGGTCCGCCCTCTGTCAGGATCTTGATCTGTCCAAATGACTGGAAAGCCTGAATAATATTTACCACTACGGTGTAGAACATGATCGGTGAAAGTCCCGGAAGTGTTAAGCTGAAGAACTGCTGTACTCCGCTTGCCCCGTCCACGGATGCTCTTTCATAAATGGTTTCGTCAATATTTCCGAGTCCTGCCGAAAAATACA
>OGQE01003259.1_pt1 | contig 10122 bp, 9 predicted proteins | sample 1553131 | NCBI WGS metagenome assembly OGQE01 (sample SAMEA2579929, study PRJEB22360) | human gut metagenome | biome: human gut; feature: human-associated habitat; material: faeces | place: Denmark | collected 2008/2010
TCATTTCGTCCCGGCGCAGCTGGCCGCAGGCGGCGCTGATCTCGCTGCCAAGACGGCGGCGTACCGTGGCGTTGACCCCCAGGCTCTCCAGCTTTTTCTGGAAGCGCTGGACATTGGCGGCATCGGTAGCCGAGTAGGGGCTGCCGTCCACCGGGTTGATGGGAATGAGGTTCACATGAGCACCCATGCCCCGGATGAGATCGGCCAGCTGTCTGGCACAGGCATCGGAATCATTGACACCGCGCACCATCGAATACTCAAAGCTGACCCGGCGGCCCGTGGTCTCCTGATAGCGGCGGACGGCGGGCATCAGCACCTCCACGGGGTAGGCATCATTGACCGGCATCATGCCGCTGCGGATCTCGTTGTTGGGGGCGTGCAGGGAGACCGAAAGGGTCAGCTGCAGCTTTTTCTCAGCCAGCTGGTCGATCTTGGGCACCAGACCGCAGGTGGAAAGGCTGATGTTGCGCATTCCGATGTTCACACCCTCCGGGGAGGAGATATTCTCAAGGAAGCGCATGACCTCGTCAAAATTATCCAGCGGTTCCCCGATGCCCATGAGGACGATGTGGGAGATGCGCTCCCCGATGTCCTTCTGGGCGGTATAGATCTCAGAGCAGATCTCACCGGCTTCCAGGTTGCGCACCCGGCCTGCCTGGGTGGAGGCGCAGAAGCGGCAGCCCATCCGGCAGCCCACCTGCGTGGAGACGCAGACCGTGTTGCCGTAGTGGTAGCGCATGACAACGGTCTCGATGCAGTTGCCATCGGCCATCCGCAGCAGATATTTCACGGTGCCGTCCTTGGCTTCCTGCCGGCGCTCGATCTTGGGGGCAGCAATGTAAAACTGCTCTTCCAGCTTTGCCAGCAGGGTCTTGGGCTGGTCGGTCATGGCAGAAAACTCGGTGACCAGCTTCTGGTGCACCCAGTGGAAGATCTGCTTTGCCCGGAAGCCCGGCTGACCCATGGCTTTCAGCACAGCGGTCAGCTCGGCCAGCGTCAGGGAAGAGATACAGCGTTTTTGTTCCATGGTATTCTCCTATGAATCAATACGAACCGGACGGCGGGTTCATTGCGTTTTCTGCATGGCGCAGAGGAAAAAGCCGTCCATCCCGGTGCGGGTGGGCACCGAGAGCGCCCCGTGCTCCCCCACTGTCATTCCGTCAGGGAACGCCACAGCGGGCCGGACCACCCGGAACTCCGGGTGGCGGGCAAGGAATGCCGCCACCTGCTCCTCGTTCTCGGCGGGGTCGATGGTACAGGTGGAGTAAACCAGCCGCCCGCCCGCTTTCAGCAGAGCAGCTGCTGTGTCCAGAATGGACGACTGGGTGGCCAATAATTCATCGTGGCGTGCTTTTTCCAGCGTCTTATAGCGGATATCCGGCTTTTTTGCCAGAATGCCCAGGCCGCTGCAGGGGGCATCCACCAGAATGCGGTCTGCGGCGGGCAGCTTTGGGTTGGGGCGGGTGGCATCATTGCAGAGGGCGGTGACATGGGCAAAGCCCATCCGTTCCACAGCGCTCCGGATGAGCCCGACCCGGTGCTCTGCCACATCGCAGCTGTACAGTGCGCCCTGCCCCTGCATCTCCTCGGCCAGCAGCAGCGTTTTGCCGCCGGGTGCCGCGCAGAGGTCGATCACAGTATCGCCGGGCTTTGCCTCCACACAGAGGGCTGCCAGCTGGCTGGCCTGCCCCTCCACATGGAAACAGCCCTCCTTGAAGAGCGGGTGCTCCGCCGGGCTGCCCTCAAACTTTGCCAGCACACTGCCGGGCACAAGGCCGGGCTGCGCGCTCTTCACGCCGCTTTCCAGCAGTTTTTCACAGAGGGCCGCGGCATCCATTTTCAGGCAGTTGGCCCGCAGGCTGGTGCAGCCGCCGTCGGCGGTGTGGGTCAGGATGCCCAGCGCTTCCTCAGGGTAATGGGTGCGCAGGAACTCTGCCACATCCTGCCCCGCAGAGCCCAGCACCATAAGGCGCTGGGTCTCGTTCCGGAAGCGGGCAGTTTCCAGATCATAATTGCAGGCCTTGCGCAGGACGGCATTGACCAGCCCGGACGCACTCGCCTTTTTGAAGGTGCGGGTCAGCTTGACGGCCTCGTTCACCGCCGCCGACACCGGCACCTGCATATAGCGGGCCTGCGCCAGTGCGGCCCGCAGGATCTCGCGCACCTGCGGGTCCAGCCTGGCAAGGCCCTTGGGCAGGAACTGTTCCAGAATGAAATCCAGCGTGCCCTGATGTTCCAGCACGGTGTAGAAGATGGCACCGGCAAAGGCCTTATCCCGGCCCTCCAGTTTCTGGCGGCGGAGTTCGGCATCCAGCACAAGGTTTGAGAAGCCGTCCTGCTCCTGCCGCACCAGGGCTGCCACTGCCGCTGCCCGTGGATTGGCCGCCATCAGAGGGTATCCCCCGCTTTGAGACGCAGACCGGCCGCAAAGGAGGTGCCATCCATCGGCTTTTTGCCCTCAGGCACCACATGGAGCAGCTGGACCGCGCCATCGGCACAGGCCACCGTCAGGGGCTTTGTGGAAAGCACCGTGCCGGGACCCTCACCGTTGGAGGCAGCCACGCGGCACTCGGTCACCTTGACCTTTTTGCCGCCTGCGGTCACGAACCAGGCCATGGGCCAGGGGTTCATGCCGCGCACCCAGTTGTGGATGTGCGCAGCAGTATCGGTCAGCCTGAACTCTGCCAGCTCCTTGTCCAGCATAGGGGCCAGGGTGGCATTCTCATGCTGCTGGGGCTGGGGCTGGAGGGTGCCAGCTTCCATAGCGGGCACCGCCTCACAGAGGACGCGGGCACCTACGGCGGTGACCCGGTCGAACAGCTCGCCGCTGGTCTCCTCCGGGCCGATGGCGATCTTCTCGCAGACCAGCACATCGCCGGTGTCCAGCCCCTCGTCCATCTGCATGATGGAAACGCCGGTCTCGGTGTCTCCGTTCAGAACAGCCCACTGCACGGGGGCGCTGCCGCGGTACTTGGGCAGCAGGGACACATGCAGGTTGATGCAGCCATACTTCGGAGCTTCCAGCACGGATTTGGGCAGGATGCAGCCGTAGGCCACCACCACGATGAGGTCAGGGGCCAGCGCCCGGATGTCGGCATCCTCACTGCCGTCCCGCAGGGTGCGGGGCTGGAACACGGGGGTCCCATGCTCCAGAGCAACTTCCTTGACCGGGGGCGCGGTGAGCACCTGCTTGCGGCCCACCGGCTTATCCCGCCGGGTGTACACGCCGCAGATCTCGTGACCGGCGGCATACAGGGCCTTCAGGCACTCCGCGGCGATATCCGGGGTTCCCATGAACAGAATGCGCATCAGTTGTTTCCTTTCGCTTCACGGGCAGCCTTTTTGCCCTCCTCGGTGTCCTCGTAGAAATACTCGCTGGACTCCATGATGGTAATGCCGTCCAGATGGTCATTCTCGTGCTGGATGCAGCGGGCCAGCAGGTTCTCAGCCTCCAGCTCGAACCAGTTGCCGTTGCGGTCCTGTGCACGCACCTTGACGGCAACGGGACGGGTCACGGCACCGTTGTGGCCGGGGAAGGACAGGCAGCCCTCGTAGGCGGTCTCCTCATCCTCAGAAACAGCCAGGATCTCGGGGTTGACGAAATCGATGAACTTGTACTCATAATCCTCGGGGATCTCCTCGGGGGCATCGGTGGTGTCCCACACCACGAAGACGCGGCGCAGCATGCCCACCTGAGGGCCTGCCAGACCCACGCCGTCGGCGGCGATCATCGTCTCCCGCATGTCATCCAGCAGGGTGGCAAGGCGGTCGTCAAAGTTGGTCACGGGGCGGCAGACCTTGTTCAGGATGGGGTCGCCCTCTTTTACGATATTGCGGATAGCCATAGTGGTACCTCCAAAATTTGTTGTGTTGTATCAGATATCCCCGTCCGAGTGCAGATCGACCACAACGGTGGCCTTGCCGGGCAGTTTTTCCTGCTCGTAGAGGGTCAGCGTTTCCCGGATGAGGTCCCGGAAACGGCGGTCGTTGCGGCACTTGACGGTGAGTTTATAGCGGTAGGAATCGTTGATCTTTTCAATGCTGCCGGGGGTGGGGCCCAGCACCCGCAGGGGCAGGTCGGGCTGCTTGGCCGCCTGTCGGCCCAGCAGGGCCGCAAAGCGGGCGGAAGCCCGGGCCACCTCGCTCTCCTTTGGCCCGGCAAAGCCCACAACGCAGAGCCCGCAGAAGGGCGGATAAAGCCCCAGCTTCCGGTAGGCGATCTCTTGCTCGAAGAACGCGTCGTAGTCCTGCGCGGCGGCAAGGTTGAGCACCGGGTTGTCCGGGTCGGTGGTCTGGATAATGGCAAAGCCGGGGTCTTTTGCCCGGCCGCTCCGGCCCACCACCTGCGTGACGAGGCTGAACACGGTCTCATAAGCCCGGAAACCCTGGGCGAACAGGAGCGAATCGATGCCCAGCACGCCCACCAGCGTCACATCCTCGAAATCCAGTCCCTTGGCCACCATCTGGGTGCCCACCATAATGTCATATTCATGCCGGGCAAACTTTGCCAGCAGCTTTTCGTGGGCATCCTTGGCGGCGGTGGTATCCTGATCCATCCGCAGGATGCGGGCCTCCGGAAAGAGCTTTGCCAGCTCCTCCTCGGCCTTCTGGGTGCCAAAGCCCCGGTACTGCAGTTTTCCGCCGCAGGCGGGGCATCTGGCAGGGGGCGGGTCCAGCTGGCTGCCGCAGTAATGGCAGAGCAGCTTGTGGGCCGATTTGTGGTAGACCATGGGCACGCTGCACTTCTGGCATTTGAGCACCTCGCGGCAGTCCTCGCACTGGGCCACGGTCTGGTAACCCCGGCGGTTGAGCAGCAGGATGGTCTGCTTGCCTGCCTCAAGGTTGTGCCGGATGGCATCCTCCATGGCAAGGCTGATCTCCCGAGGGTTGCCGGAGGCAAGCTCGGCCCGCATATCCACGATCTGGACTTTGGGCAGCGGGTTGCCGCCATAGCGTTTGGTCAGGCGCACCAGCTGGGTGCGGCCATGCTGGGCGGCATAATAGCTCTCGGTGCTGGGGGTGGCGCTGGCCAGCAGGAGCAGGGCCCCGTTCTCCGCCGCGCGCTGCCGGGCCACCTCGTGGGCCGAGTAGCGGGGCGCGGATTCGGAACGGTAGGTGTGCTCCTGCTCCTCATCAATGATGACAAGGCCGATGTTTTCCAGCGGGGAGAAGATCGCGCTGCGGGTGCCCACCACGATATCTGCGCCGCCGTCCTGGATCATCTGCCATTGGAGCAGGCGCTCGGTATGGTTGAGAGCGGAATGCTGCACGGCCACCCGCTTGCCAAATTGGCTTTTCAGCCGCAGGATCATCTGAGGGGTCAGGCTGATCTCAGGCACCAGCACCAGCGCCCGGCGGCCCATCTGCAGGCAGTGCTCGATGAGCTTCAGGAACACCAGCGTTTTGCCGCTGCCGGTCACGCCGTAGAGCAAGGCCGAGTGCGGGGATACATCCTCCAGCCCGGGCAGCAACGCGTCATAGGCGGCCTGCTGCTCCTCCGTGAGAAGGATGGGCTCGTTCTTCAGCGGGATGGAAGAATACAGGTCGATGGATTTGTTCACTTTGCTGCATTCCAGCACGCCCTTGGCGCAGAGGTTGTCCAGCACCGCCCGGCTGATGCCCTTTTCCTCCAATGCAGACAGGGTGCGCTCTCCCCCGGCCAGCAGGGCCACTGCGGCCAGCTGCTTGGCGGTCGGTCTGGGCTTTGGAGGCAGCGTGCCCACCAGCTTATAGGCATTTTCCGTGTGGCGGACGAGCTGCTTTTGAAGCACCGGGGTCACGCCGTCCTCCGCCACGGTGGGCTTGTACTGCGCGCCGTAGGGGATGACCGCCTTGACGGCCTCGTAGTAGGTGCAGAAGGTGCGCTCCTTCAAAAAGTGCACCAGCCGCAGCAGCTCCGGGGTGAGGCAGGCAGAGGCCGGGGCCACATCGAACAGGAACTTGAGCTTTGCGCTCTCCGATTCGGCATCGCAGGCCAGCACCACACCCATCCGGGCACGGCTCCCCCGCCCGAAGGGCACCAGCACCATGCTGCCCAGCCGGACAGTATCCTGCTGGTCGGGCATGACGGCATAGGTATAGAGTTTGTCGAAATGAAAGGTCGCGTTGCTCACTGCAACGCCTACCGTTTTGGGCATTCAGGCAGCTCCTTCAAAGCGATTTAGCGGGTCAGGCCCGCACGCTGGCAGATGACATCATAGAGTCTGGCGGCGCAGGCATCCACCTCGTCGTTGACCAGCTTGAGGGTGAATTTATCCTGCTGGGCCAGCTCATTGCGGGCGATCTCCAGGCGCTCCCGGATGCTCTCCTCGGTCTCGGTGCCGCGGCCGCGCAGGCGGCGCTCCAGCTCCTGGGTGGAGGGGGGCAGCAGGAAGATGGTGGTGGCACCGGGATACATGCGGCGGATATTGGCTGCGCCATGCACATCGATGACCATGACCACCAGCTTGCCCGCGTTCAGCCGCTTGTTGACCTCTTCCTTCAGGGTGCCGTAGTAGTTTCCGTTGAAGAAGTTGTGTTCCACGACCTCATCCTGATCGATGAGCTGCTGGAACTGCTCCTTGGTGCGGTAGTAGTAGTCTACCCCTTCCTGCTCCCCGGGGCGGGGGGAACGGGTGGTGGCAGAAACCGTTTTTTCGATCTCGGGGTGGGCCTTGCGCAAAGCGCTGACCACACTGTCCTTTCCGGTACCGGCGGCACCGGAAACGACAAACAGATATTTTTCATTTTCCATGGTCTTACTGCTCCTCTTCTGTCACTGTTTTGCCCTCGGCCTGACCGGCGGCACGGCTGGCTACCGTTTCGGGCTGAAGGGCTGAAAGGACAACGTGGTCGGAGTCCATGATGAGGACGGCGCGGGTGCTGCGGCCATAGGACGCATCAATGAGCATCCCCCGCTCCCGCGCTTCCTTGACCAAACGCTTGACCGGGGCAGAATCGGGGCTGACCACAGCCACCACCCGGCCCGCGCTGACCAGATTGCCAAAGCCGATGTTGATCAGTTTCATCTTTTCCTCCGAACCATCTGAATCTCAGGGTTTACTCCAGATTCTGGATCTGCTCACGGATCTTTTCGATCTCCGCCTTCATATCCACCACGATGCGGGTGATATCCAGATCCTGACACTTGGAACCAATGGTATTGGTCTCACGGTTCAGCTCCTGGGTCAGGAAATCCAGCTTGCGGCCCACGGGCTCGTCCAGCTCCAGAATGGAGCGGTACTGGGCGATGTGGCTGCGCAGGCGGACGGTCTCCTCATTCACGGCGGTCTTGTCGCCAAAGATGGCGGCCTCGGTCAGGACACGGGCATCATCGATGTTCCTGTCCTCCAGAATGACCTTGAGCTTTTCGTACAGGCGGTTGGTGTAGTTCTCCACCCGGCCGGCGCTCAGGGTCTCCACCCGGCCCACGCATTCTTCCAGAAAACGCAGGCGGTTCTCCACGTCAGCCTTCATCTTGGCACCCTCAGCGGCGCGCATCTCCACAAAACGATCCAGTGCCTGGGCGGTGACAGCGGAAACATCCTCCCACAGCTGCTCCTCATCCACATCGGCGTGGCGGGTGGTCAGCACATCGGGAAAGCGGGCGATCATCCCGGCGGTCACATCGTTCTTGACCTCCAGCGTCTCAGACAGGTCCCGCAGGGCCTGCTGGTAGCTCTTGGCCAGCTCCTGATTCACAGCCACCACGGTATCGGCGGCATCCACGGTCTGCACCGTCAGGCTCAGTTCTACCTTGCCGCGGGTCACCCGCTCGTTCAGCTGCTTTTTCAGGCGGCTGTCCAGATAGCTGCAGGTGCGGGGCATCCGGGAAGAATACTCAAAGTACCGGGAATTGACGCTGCGCAGCTCCACCGTGATCTCACGGCCATTGCGCACAGCAGTTCCCCGGCCAAAACCGGTCATGCTCAAAATCATGCTTTTTTCCTCGTATTCCAAAGGGTTTTCTGCGGACATTCTTCGTATATGTATCCGCTTTGGGGCACACAGACCCATGTTACGATACATATATTATATATTTTACTCTGCCGCCCCTTTTTTTGCAAGCAATGCGGCGAAAAAAATCTATTTTACCCCCTTGACAAGGGGCAGGAACAACGCTATACTATGCATCGTGAACAGCGTTCATGTTGAGGGGGTGGTCATACGAATCCGATGGCAACGTCCAAGGAGGAGATCCTGAAAACGAGCCGGGTCCTCATCCAGCAGAATGGATGGGAAGCGGTCAACATCCGTGCAGTGGCAGCAGCCTGCGGGGTATCCGTGGGGTGCATCTACAACTACTTCGGTTCCAAGACTGAACTGGTGAGCGCGGCGGTGGAAAGCATCTGGAGCGATATCTTCCGCCACCCGGACGACCCGGCGGTGTTTGAGGATACTCTCTCCTGCATCCGCTGGATGTACCGGCAGATGGAGTACGGCTCTGAGCAATACCCCGGCTTCTTCACCCACCACGCGCTTGGCTTTGTGCGGCAGGATACCGCCGATGGCAAGCAGCAGATGCGGCAGACCTGGCAGCACATCCTGGATGCGCTGACCATGGTGCTGACCAGGGACAAAAAGATTCGGCCATACGCATTTACTGAGGAGTTCACCCGCCAGAAATTTGCGGGCATCCTGTTCTCCCTCATGCTTTCTGCCGTGGTGCAGCAGGATTTTGACCCCACAGCGGTATTGGAGATCATCCGCAGGACCATTTATGAAGTGTAAAAAACATCCCACAGTCTTGTGGGAGTTTTTTTACGGCTAAAAGTGAACAGTGTTCATATTGATTACTGCGGGACATCTTCCCCAGCATTCCACCCACGGCAGCCTGCACATCACAACGATGCAGTCCGGCCGGCAATCGCTGACCGGATCGCGATAAAGCAGCAAACCAACCGTAAAGGAGCAACATTCTTATGAGAGCAATCATTGAGACCGTTTTCGACATCTTCTATCTGGTCACCGTGCTGACCTTGGGCATCCGCATGATCCGCAGCAGCAAGGCTGGCACCCAGTTCCGCCTGTTCGGCCTGATGGCCGTGGTGCTGGGCGCAGGCGACTCCTTCCATCTGGTGCCCCGTGCCCTGGCACTGTGCACCACCGGCCTGGAGAACTACGCTGTGCCTCTGGGCCTGGGCAAGTGGATCACCTCTGTGACCATGACCGTGTTCTATGTACTGCTGTACTACGTCTGGCGAAAGCGCTACCAGATCGAGGGCCAGAAGGATCTGACCATTGCCATGTACGCTCTTTCCGCCGTGCGCATCGTGCTGTGCATGATGCCGCAGAACCAGTGGCTGACCAACCACACCCCGCTGACCTGGGGCATCCTGCGCAACATCCCCTTTGCACTGCTGGGCCTGCTGATCATCGTGCTGTTCTACCACAGTGCCAGGGAACACAAGGATCAGGCTTTCCGCTGGATGTGGCTGACCATCGTGCTGAGCTTCGGTTTCTATCTCCCGGTGGTGCTGTGGGCAGATGTCAACCCCCTGATCGGTATGCTGATGATCCCCAAGACCTGCGCCTATGTCTGGACCGTGCTGATCGGCTACAACGCCATGAAGGCTGAGAATGGCAAGAACACCTGAGACCTGCGGGAGCACAAATAAAAACAAAAAGAAGGGGCTGCTGCATCAAACGGTGCAGCAGCCCCTTCTGGTATTATGATTTAGACAGGGTGAGACTGATTGGTGTAATCAGCGTGGTCAGCGTCCACGCCCTGCTTCTTGGCATTGCGCTTCTCGAAGAACTTGGGTGCGACCTGCGGGAACATTGCGTAGGTCAGAACATCCTCTTCCTGCGTTGCCCACTTGGCGGCCTCAGCCTTCAGCTTGTCCATCTCGGGAGCCAGGGTGTCGGCAAAGCGGCAGGTGATGGGCTGCTCGTCGCCCAGGATCTTCTTGGTGAACTCGGGGCTGATGGGAGCGGGAGTCTTGCCGTAATCGCCGTGGACCAGGCCCTTGAACTCCTTGGTGACCATCTTGTAGCGCTCGCCCAGGATGACGTTGAACACAGCCTGCGTGCCAACGATCTGGCTGGTGGGGGTGACCAGCGGAGGATAGCCTGCGTCCTCACGAACGCGGGGGATCTCAGCCAGCACTTCGTCCAGCTTGTCTTCCTTGCCGGCATCCTTCA
>OGQE01003262.1_pt1 | contig 10111 bp, 9 predicted proteins | sample 1553131 | NCBI WGS metagenome assembly OGQE01 (sample SAMEA2579929, study PRJEB22360) | human gut metagenome | biome: human gut; feature: human-associated habitat; material: faeces | place: Denmark | collected 2008/2010
GACCCGCCAGCGACCGCAGGGTAGTACTGGGATACGATTTCAACCCGCACTCCCCATGCGGGGAGTGACAGGGAGCAGATCGAATGGACGAGATCACCAGACGATTTCAACCCGCACTCCCCATGCGGGGAGTGACCCGTCGAACCTGGCTATACCCCTTTCACAGTATGATTTCAACCCGCACTCCCCATGCGGGGAGTGACCTTGAGACCGTAGAGCTCTTCTGGTTCGCATCCATTTCAACCCGCACTCCCCATGCGGGGAGTGACCACGCCCTCAACAAGATCATCGCCGTCCATGCCGATTTCAACCCGCACTCCCCATGCGGGGAGTGACTGTAGTAGACAAGATCAACGAGCATCCCGCGCTTATTTCAACCCGCACTCCCCATGCGGGGAGTGACGGAGCTATCGAGCCGAGACAGTGTGATAAAGTTATTTCAACCCGCACTCCCCATGCGGGGAGTGACCGTTACGGCAAGTTTCGCTATCTCTACGTCAAGGAATTTCAACCCGCACTCCCCATGCGGGGAGTGACACCGCCGATCTGCAAGACCCTGCAAAGCAGGCGATTTCAACCCGCACTCCCCATGCGGGGAGTGACACTCCTCGTCGAAACACGGGTTCGGGATGATCTGATTTCAACCCGCACTCCCCATGCGGGGAGTGACGACGATGCTCGACGAATCGCGGCTTTCGGTCTCATTTCAACCCGCACTCCCCATGCGGGGAGTGACATGGACGCGCGCATGGAGGACGGCAGCCGCGTATTTCAACCCGCACTCCCCATGCGGGGAGTGACCAGGGACGCAGGCCACGTGCCACCGGCGTTGACATTTCAACCCGCACTCCCCATGCGGGGAGTGACGCAGACGCACTGCGTCATATGCTCCGCGCTCTCATTTCAACCCGCACTCCCCATGCGGGGAGTGACTGAGTACATCGGCAAACAGATCAGGCATTACAGATTTCAACCCGCACTCCCCATGCGGGGAGTGACGTGGGCGCGTCCTTTCCGAGGTCATCTATCACCAATTTCAACCCGCACTCCCCATGCGGGGAGTGACGAAGGCCTCGCCGCCGGTCGGCTTGACGGGCGAATTTCAACCCGCACTCCCCATGCGGGGAGTGACCTCGACCGCGTGAGCTGCTGGTGCTGCCGAAACAAATTTCAACCCGCACTCCCCATGCGGGGAGTGACCGCGTCTGCGGAGATTTTTTTAACCTGGGATACGATTTCAACCCGCACTCCCCATGCGGGGAGTGACGTCGCCATGAGGCGCTGCGTCGCGCTGCTGGCCATTTCAACCCGCACTCCCCATGCGGGAAGTGACCATTGACTGGGAGGCGAAGCAGAGCTTGACAACATTTCAACCCGCACTCCCCATGCGGGGAGTGACTTCCTGCGATTGGTCTGTACCGATGAGCGGCCAAATTTCAACCCGCACTCCCCATGCGGGGAGTGACTCGGCAGCGCCCGCACGGGCGAGTCGCTCGGAGTATTTCAACCCGCACTCCCCATGCGGGAAGTGACGCGAGACATGGCCACGAAAGGCGCGGCTGCGAAATTTCAACCCGCACTCCCCATGCGGGGAGTGACGCCATGGACTGGGCCACCATCATGAGCGCGCTGGAATGTCAACCCGCACTCCCCATGCGGGGAGTGACTCCCTACGGGAGATGCCGTCAATGTCGGAGCGTTCGTTATTTCAACCCGCACTCCCCATGCGGGGAGTGACCCGTTGGAAGTAAAATTTAAAATGGTATTGGAGCTATTTCAACCCGCACTCCCCATGCGGGGAGTGACTGGACAGCGTTTGCGCGCCCTGCACCACGCGACGATTTCAACCCGCACTCCCCATGCGGGGAGTGACGAAAAGGAGGTTTCCCAAGATGCTGCGAGTGATATTTCAACCCGCACTCCCCATGCGGGGAGTGACCTCCCCGTCATCGGACGATCGGGCGACCGTCTCATTTCAACCCGCACTCCCCATGCGGGGAGTGACCTTGGATGAGCTTGTCTCTTTTGCCGCGCGCTTATTTCAACCCGCACTCCCCATGCGGGGAGTGACTCGCGAAGGGCAAGGGGATACCCAGCAGCATCAAAGATTTCAACCCGCACTCCCCATGCGGGGAGTGACCATGACGAAGCTCACGCGCGGCTTCACGTTCCTATTTCAACCCGCACTCCCCATGCGGGGAGTGACTGCCGGAGATGATGGGAGATGCGTCACCGGGCATATTTCAACCCGCACTCCCCATGCGGGGAGTGACTGCAATATTATGTGCAAATTTACTGCTTCGATCAACATATAGTGTCATTAGACAAACAAGGTACACGCAACAAGCGCGTCAGGCATCTTTATGTCACACTATTTGGTGCGAACCTCACGTATGTCATATGCGAGCTTCATGCTCGCACCATGGTCCTACAACGCCAAGAACCCTTCAGCTTCGTACGTTGGTTTCGCACCTACATGCTCAATCTTCGTCTCATATTTGTTTCCAAGACTGTAGAATCGCAAACTATCTTTCTCCGGATCGATCAGCTCGACGAGCTCGCTCTTGATACGAACCATCGTCGCAGCATCGGCAACGCATTCGAACACTGAGTTCTGGACACGCTGACCGTAATTGACGCAATGTCGCGCCACTTTCCGCAAGCGACGTCGGCCCGCCGGATCCTCGGTATTCACGTCGTAGGTAATCACTGTCAGCATGCCAACCATCTCACTTCCATAGAAACGGCGGGTAGCCGTCTAGATCGCAGCGCAAGCAACGAGCGAGCAACAGCGCCTGCACATGCGGCACAAGCCCCCGGGGGATCTTCTCCTTCAAAAAGGGATGGGTGATCGTCTCCTTCTTTCGCTCTTGCCAAGCGCCGAACAAAGCCCGTCTCCCTTCATCGCCCAACCGAACCTCACCCGATTCCCGCTTTTCAAAATCCTTCGAACTCACCACCCGGTTGTTCACGGCGGAAAGCACGAACCGATCGACGAACACCGGCCGCAGCTCCTCCATTAAGTCCAAAGCAAGCGAGCGTCGACCAGGCCTATCCGCATGCATGAAACCCACGAACGGATCAAGCCCAACACCCTCAAGCGCAGACGCGCAATCGAAAGCCAGAACCGTGTAGAACAGAGACAGCATAGCGTTCATCGCATCAGTCGGAGGACGCCGCGCTCTACCTGTAAAACGAAACGTCTCCCTATCTCGCAACACCAGCTCATCGAACACGCCGAAATACTCTGCAGCCGCGTCGCCCTCAATCCCTCGCAAGGAATCCATCGTTTCACACTCGGCCGCACTACGAAGTGAGCCGTCAAGCCTCATGCTGGTTGCCTTCACCGATCCCGTATCAATACGCAACCCATGGTCGCGCACCGCCCGTTCGAGCACCCAACGACCGTTGTAGAGCTTTCCCACAATGAAATTCCGAGCGATAGCAAGGCTCTTTTCGGTGTCTTCAGACCATGCATACTGCGTTTTTCGCAGCAGCACGTTTCCGCGCTGCTCGCCGTATGCGCCTGCAAGGAAACGACCCTTCCGATCGAAGAACGACAAGCCAACGCCCCGTTCGACGCAAGCACCCATAAGGGCAGGACTTGCACCTCGGTACGAGAAGCAGAGGATGCCCTCGAGCGTATGGAGCGGCACTCGTCCAAGCTCTGCGCCATCGCGACGTACAACCACGTTCTCCCCATCGAGCATGAGATACGCGTCTTCCGTGAACACGTAAAGCGTGTTGAGCAAATGCCTCATAGCTCCTCCTCGGAAAGCCTTTTGGCCACATACTCCCCGACCGTCGCCCGATTGATGGCGCGCGGCAGGCAGAGGTCGTTCAACGAGCACGACCGACAGGCCGAGAAAGGCTTCACCCGTGGCGTATGACGACGTCGATACAAGGCATGCATCTCCTCCGCCATCGAGCCAACCAAGGCGCGCAACGACTCGTCGAACTCCACCTTTTCGCGCGAACGCGTTTCGCCGTAGTAGAGGAACCCAATGGGCACATCCGCCCCAAGCATCTCCTCCAAGCACAACGCCTGTGCGCACAATTGCAGTCGGTCGGCATCGTTCGCCTTGCTCGACCCACGCTTGTACTCCACCGGCACGGCGCGCCAAAGGCCATCCTCTCCTGCGAGAGGATGGCCATGCGTATCCTTATGGAATTCGACGACATCGCACTTCCCTGACAAGCCGAGCGCACGCGAATGCACCGACAAGCCGCGAACGACGAGGGTATCGCCTCGCCGTTCGCGCAGCTCTTCATCATGGGCGCGTTTGTGCATGAGCTCGCCTTGGGCTGTCAACACGTTGTCGGCCCACGCTTGCTCGATATGGATGAGCGCCCACTGTCGTCGGCAGAACGCGAAGTGCTGGATACCGGACAGCGCGAGGAACTCGTCCTCGTCGTACACCGCTACACCATCCTCAGAACCGTGACCCCCTCGGGCACGGCGCCCTCGTCAACGGTGATCTCCTCGTAGTCGTCGATGGAACGCGGAGCCTCCACGCCGGCTTTCTTCTGGGTTGAAACAGCGTCGAACAGCTTGTACGACGGCGCATTGCCAAGCTCGCTGTCATGTTTGAACACCACGAGCGCGCGAACCGCCATCTTGCCGCGCGCAGCCGAATGATCGTGCTCGAACATGTTGACGATAGCATCCCACAGAAGGGCGAGGTCGTCCTCCGAGAATCCCGTCGATTTGCGCGCCAAGTTCGCAGAAACGTAGCCCTCCCCGCGATAGAGCGCATAGGGAACCACGTACTTGCGGCCCATCTCGGTGTTGCTCGCTTCGGCGCGTTCTTCGGTGGTCTTGGCTACGCGCGTGATGGTGATCTCCTGAGGAATGATAGGGTCGACGCTTCGAGCGAACGTCAGCTGCACCGGACCTCGCACCTGGCCGCAGTTGAGCGAGTTTTTCACAAACGTCGTCATCACCGCGCCGAACGTGCGCACGTCGTAGAACGTCGCGCACATGAAGTCGCGAATCTTCTCGTCAAGCTCAGGATCATCCTTCTTGAGCTTCTTTATGTCTTTCGCATCGATGCCAAGCGCTTCGAACGCGCGAGCATCGTTCACGTTGAGAATGGAGCCATCCTTCACGTAGATGTCGAAACCGGGATCGTCCTCCTTCACCGTTTCGACGTAGTTGCGCACTTTGCGCTTCAGGCATACGTCCGTGACGATGCCGTATCCGGTTTCCGGGTCGATGCGCGGCATATTGCCAGCATCCGGGTCACCGTTGGGGTTGCCGTTCTCGACATCGAAGTAGACAACGAAATCGTAACGGTTCTTGATAGGATTGCTCATGGCTATGCCTCCTGGATCTGGTCGGATTCAGCATCGCGCTTTTCAAAGCGCTTTTGGTTTTGATGGTAGTATCCCAAGATGAAATCGCCCTGTTCCTCAAGCGAGAGCCGTTTGGGAAACGCGTCCAACTTGCCGAGAAGCTCCCCGCGCATCTTCTCGTAGTGCACGGCAAGCCCCTTGCTGTCTCGCGAAAGCTTGGTGAGGTGCTTGTCGCACAAGCCGATCACGATCGGGAAGATCACGCTCGGAGTGGCACTCGCCGAATCGTAGTATTTGTTCTTAATCGTCGAATTCAAACCGGGGCTTGCGGCTTCTTGAATGCTCTCGAGCACCGAGAACAACCTTCCCAGCACGTAGGGAGCGTCGGAACGCTCTTCGTTCAGTCCCACGGTGACCTCCTCCTCGCTTCGGTTGCAGTTTTTTATCAGGTATGCCTTGATGATGGCTGCTCGACCGCGCGTCACCTTGCGCGTGCGCCGCTCCTCGTTATCCTGTGTTGCTCGCACGCGCAGGATCGTCTGCTCGAAAAGAGCCTCCGGGTAGCGCTGGTTCCCCAAAATGGAGCGAAGGAGCGCACCGCCAAGCAGCGATGTGGCAGCCGGCTGCTTCGCATTCGGATTCTCGGTTTCAACCAGTAAGCGGTATGGCACGAGGTACTTCTTCTCATACGGAGCGCGCGCGATATCGAGTCTCTCGTAGTGCTGGTACAAATTGTCGAGCATGGCGCCGAACGTATCCCGCTGAAAGAAACGAACCGACAAGCGAGCAGCGTTCGGAGCAAGTCCGAGCACATAGAAGTTGGCATCAGGATCGACCTCCCCAATAGGAAGCCCTTGCGCAAGTCTCTGCATAACCGCGTCTATGACGCGATCGGGATCACCTTTGCCGCTTTCGTTGTCTTTATCGTCGCCACCTCCTGTTTGAGGATTCAAGAAATCGGACATGATGTCGACGCAGGCCTGATCGTGCTTGTCAGCCCAGTACACTACTGTCGTATCGCCGATCCTCATATGGTGCTTGCGATCTGAAAGCAGGTAGTTGAGCGCCGTAGAATAAGCGAACGTCGCGTACTCGCTCACCGGCGCGTTAAGGCCCTGCTCTTCGTCGTGCCCGTAGGATTCAAATGCTCGCGCGTTGAACCCGACGAGCGAAGCACCCATGGCCTGCGCGCCCACAACGCCCTTGATGGCGGGATGCAGCCGGGCAATAGGAGCTTGTTTGCCCGATACTAGACAGGTCATAACAGCCGCGCCCTCCGAGGGCTTTTCGCAGGCCTTTTCCCAAGCCGACCGGATGGCGGGATCGTCCAGCGCGTTCTTGCCGTCCACTCTGAACACGAGATTCCCTCCAGCGAGCAAAGCCTCCCCTGCATCCGTAACGGCCACGCGGGAAAGCGCATCTTCAGGGTTCCACGTTTCGAAGAAACGGCGGATCGCCGCTGCAGACGGAGAACCAACCCCCTGCAAGAACGCGAGATGCCGCTCCCTCGCAGCTTCGAAGCACTGCCGAGCGCGTTCGGGCTTGCCCTTCGCATCGATGCCAAGCAGATAGGTCGCGTTGTCGCATAACAGGTTCGCTGCCACACCCACCGTGCGCTTCACCTGCTCGGGAACCATCATCGTCCAACCGCGCTTCTCATCGGATGGAATAACATTGACCAGTTCGCCCTCGGACGACAGCACCAGCATGAACGCCACCTGACGCGAGCACCACCCCACCCGAGCGATCTTCTCAGGATGCTCTTTAGCGAGCTGCTCGTAAAAGCCGACCAGCGCTTGAAGGATCATCGAAACACCTCGCTTCCCGCCACGTCGATCACCCCGTTGCGCATGACCGCGCGGAAGAACATAGGGGCAATGTTCTTCGGATCGCGGTAGTCCATGTCGTACAACATGAAGCCGAGGTCACGTTCGCTTTCGTCTGCATAGAACCCGCAAGATGACGGAACCTCTTCGCATGCTTTGAAATGCGCCGGGAACTCGCGTGTTCCGAAGTAGGGCATCGAGTAGCACTGCCCACGTTCGAGCCTTCGCCTGATAATGTCCTTGAATTTACCAGCGTTGTCGTCCGGCATGGCCTTGTCGGTGAGGTCGAAATGAGCCTCTATAACATAGCGAACATCGATGAGGATGAGTGACGCCCTCTGCTGGATATCGTCCTTCGTATTGATATAGGGAAGCTTTCCTCCCCCTGTCGCCGCCGTGCGCATGGTACTGGCGAGCGCTTTCGATTTCACCTCGTTTCGGCGCACGTTCGTGAATCGGATGGGATTGAGCACATGGATACGGTCGATGGTGTAGCGCATGCCCGGATGCCAGTAAATGCTCTCGAGCAGCCCTCTCGCAGCGCTGGGAGTCATCGCGTCGTACGACACGCGCTCCACCGAAAGTTCCGGACGCGTGAAGAGCGCTCGATCGCCCCATACTTCGACGCAAATGCCATAAGCCATAGGACACCTCCTTCCTGTACGTTTTACTCTTTTCTACCGCTCGATTCTTCAGATGATCGAGATCCTTGATTTCATAAAATTATCAAGGTGCTTATACATGCAGCATACCAGCTTCGAACTGCACGCGTGGGACTGTTCTGGTACAACTTTGAAAAAGCTCGGCTTTTCGGCCGCTACAAGAACAAGCCCTTTCCTCCAGCCTGCGAGGCATCGAGTCCCGTTTCTTCGCTGTAGAGGCCGGTATCCACCAACTCGTATGTATCCCCATCCAGCAATCTGATGGCACCCGTGCTCTGCAACGCTTTGACGTCATTGTCGTAGAGACTCACCGAATAGCGCGCCACCCGGCGCATCGAACCCCGGGAAGCGACTCCCACGCGAAGCTCGTGAAGCTGCTGCGCTATCGCGGGATCAGGAACGATGATGGAGCACGATCCGTCTTCGATCATACGGAAGCGATCGGCGGCATGCTTGAAGGGGATAAGGGGAACCGACTTGCCTTCATGGAACTCCGCCCGACCAATTTCCGTGAGGTCCTCGAGCACGCCTTCCGCATCCAGCCGGTCGCGGCGTATATCGTGCAACTGTTCAAAATACGACGCGATCGCCCCAAGCGAACCGATATCGCATGCGACACCCTCTTCCACCGCCTCGGCAGCTCGGATGTCGACCCCCATCTCCAGCATTACCGAACGCGCGATCGCGCATTTTTGACTAATATCATTCGGAACGCCGTACCCCGTACCCGGCTCGAACAGGTAGACGACGCTCTCGTAAACAGGATGCCTTCCCTCGCGGTTGCATCGACCAGCACATTGAACCATGCTGTCCACTCCGGCAAGCGCGCGGTACACGATAGGAAAATCGACATCGACACCGGCCTCGATCAAGCTCGTTGCGATCACCCTGCAGGTTTCTCCTCGAACCAGCCGCAGGCGTATCTCGGCGAGCGCCTTCTCTCGATGAACCGAATGCATGAGCGTGGACAGATGGAACACGCCGTCTCCGTCATCCGACGACGCTTGCACCAAATCATAGAGGGATTTCGCCTGACTTCGACTATTGACGACGCAAAGCACTTGTTCACGAGAAGACAACCTGTCAGCGAGCACCGCATCTTCGATCTTGCCGATGAAGCGATACTCAGTGCGCCGCAAACGCTCGTACAGAGCTTGCGGCTCGGGAGCGATCTCGCGCACCGGACATCCGTACAAACCGAACATCTTGTCTAGCGACGGCTGGGTGGCCGTGCAGAGCACTACCGTGCATCCATAGCGGTGAACCAACTCGGCCAGCGCCCGCACGCAAGGCAGCAGCTGCTTCGCAGGGAGCATCTGAGCCTCGTCGAGCACGATCACGCTGTTCGTGATATTGTGCAATTTGCGGCAACGCGACGTTTTGCTGGCGTACAGCGATTCGAAAAGCTGCACATTCGTTGTGACCACGACGGGCGCATCCCAATTCTCCGTCGCAAGTCGCAACAGCCCTCCATCTTCGCCCGCATTATCGAAATCGAAGTTGCCATGATGTTCGAGAACGTTGTTCGCGCCGACCACCTTGCGAAACACCTCGGCGTTCTGCTCGATGATCGACGTGTAGGGTACCGCATAGATGACGCGTCGCATATTATGCCCGTCAGAGAGCGCATGCCGCAAAGCGAAGCGCAGCGAGGCGTACGTCTTGCCGCCGCCGGTGGGAACCGTGAGCGAGAAAACGCCTGGAGCATCCGATGCCGATTCGGCACACGCGTCCAGAATAGAGCAACGCGTCTTGCTGAGTTCGGTTCGAGGAGGGTAGAACGATTGGATCACGCACTCGAGGCGCTCGTTCAATGTTTCGAGCGAATCGGCGTTCAGATGCTCGCGCGCCGACCCCTTCATGAAGCGCTCCGTGCAGAGGAAGTCCGCATCGACCAGACACGAGAACACCATGCGCGTCAAAAAGGCGATCGAGAAGGGATCGAAATGAGCCATGTTGTCGAAAGTGACCGATTCCGTCTCGGGCAGCTCGACCTCGCGAGCATAAGCGCGATAGTCGGGAAGCTGGCGATGCTCCGCTTTGCGAAAGCGTCCTATCAGCGACGGTCCATCCGGTTCGGCCAATGATCCGCTATCGGGCAGGCCTCCGTGGTGTCCCGCGATGCAGAAGCCGAGCAGTGGCAACCCGGCCCGCTCATATAGCTCATAAGCCCCCGCCGTGGAGTGGTCCACCTTGCGGCCGTCACGGAGGATGCGGTTCTGGAATTCTGCGGAGTACTTGCCGATATCGTGGGCCATGCCTGCCGCATAAGCCCAAGACTCGGCTCCGCACAGGCCCGCGGATTTACGCCCCCACCCAGACATTCTT
>OGQE01003264.1_pt1 | contig 10110 bp, 9 predicted proteins | sample 1553131 | NCBI WGS metagenome assembly OGQE01 (sample SAMEA2579929, study PRJEB22360) | human gut metagenome | biome: human gut; feature: human-associated habitat; material: faeces | place: Denmark | collected 2008/2010
AAGCGGCAATCTCACGATCAATTTTGCCTACCATCGCTGGCCAGTTTTCATTTGGGTGGCCGTCGCCTTGAAGCGCCAGCTCTTTTGCCCGCTCTCCGAGCAAATACAACTGGGCCTTATAGACCGGCAGCATGACGGCCTCTAAATCTGTTTTGCTCCATCGGATATTTGAGCAGGTGGCGTTTTCCTGGTATAACTGGGTGTCACACGCGAAATAGGTATCAAGGCCATGAGACTTCCTCAATTTCCTGCCACAATGCCCGCAATAGAACACTGTATCACAGGCGGGGGGAGATTTTCGCTCGGGTCTTTTTACCTCCCTTATCATGGCGTGGGCGGCGTCAAATTCTTCTTTCGTTACAAGGGCTTCGTGCGTATTTTCGGTGATGATCCATTCTTCGCGGGGGACCCGGCGCTGGTTTTTGTCGCGCATATACCGGCTCTCTCGTGTGTGATTGGTCATCACCCCGGTATATTTATCGTTTTTTAAGATGTTCAGCACAGTGATATGCGACCACATCAACTCCCGATTTTGGCACGCTGGCTTCAAACGGTGCTGTTTATAGGCCAGTGGCGTAAGCACACCGCGGGTGTTCAATTCCTTTGCGATTTGAGAGGTGCTTTTGCCCCTGATGATTGATTGGAAAATCTCGCGGACAATGGGGGCTGTGTTTGGATCAGGCACCATTAAATGCTTGTCACCCGGGGCTTTTTGATAACCGTAGGGAACATGATTGACAAACCGCCCCTTTTTCATGCGGGAGTGCATTGCGGAACGGACCTTGATGGAAAGATCTCGGCTGTAATTTTCGTACATGAAATTGCGAAAGGCAATATCCATCCCGCCGGTTTTGCCCTCATACTGTTTGCTGTCATAGCCATCGTTGACCGCGATGACCCTGACCCCCAAAAAGGGGAAGATGTGCTCCAGATAGTCGCCCACATCCAGATAGTTTCTGCCAAATCGAGAAAGGTCTTTGACGATGATACACTTGACCTCACCGCGCCGTGCAGCTTCGATCATCGCCTGAAACTGCGGCCGGTCCGTGTTGGTACCTGTCAGCCCATCGTCGATGAACTCTCTGATTTGAACTTCAGAAAACTCTGGATTATGCTGAACATATTCTAAAATTACCTTCCGCTGGTTGCTAATAGACTGGCTTTGGTCGGCAAGGCCATGAGCACGGTTAAAGTCCTCCAGGGAAGTCCGCAGGTAAGCGGCAGGCGTATCCGTCATGCTATGCCACCTCGCTTTCCACAGCCTTGCAGTGCGCCCGGATGCGAGATAATTCATCCTGGAACAAGAACGAGACTTTGATGGAGCCGTCAGCGGACAGCCGGATCTCACTGATAAATGCTGTGACCAATTCTCTGGACACGATTTCAGCACTTTTGTATTGTTCAATCAGAGCCATCCAGCTTTTAGCACAATCCGACACTTGGCTTGTAAGGGTAAGCCGCTCTTGGAGCTGGCTGATCCGCCCCTGTAAGGCAGCTACTTCTTCCTGGTATTTGCCACGGGCAAATGTGTATTCCTCCCGCGTCAGAAGCCCCGTCCGATAATCGGCATAAAGCGATGTCGCATACCCTTGTTTCCGCTTAACTTGCTGTTCGAGCTGCTGCAATTCATTTTCTTCGGTATGGGCAGGGAACTTCGGTTGTTTCTTTGATAGCCGCTCCAGCACTTGTTGCGCATCGCAAAAGAGCTCCATCTGTATTTTCAGTGTCTTTAACACCATGGCATCTAAAGCGTTACTGCGTATCGTCTTTTTGGTGCATCGCAGTTCCTGATGTTCCTCGTAGGTGGGGCAGATATAAGTGAAGTAGGCCTTTTTATGGTTTTTGCTTAGATTGCGATATAGCTTCATTTGTGTCCCGCAGTCCGCACAGACCAGTCTTTCCCGATAGGGGTTATCACCCTTGGGGAGGTGGCTGCAGGCTCCATAATTGGCATTATAGGCATCTGCCCGCGAACGGTTGATTTCTTGTACCTGATTGAAAAGCTCCTCGGTAATAATCGGATCATGCGTATGGTAGGCAATATCCCATTCAGACTCCGGTGTGCGATGGACGGGTATGCCGCGGGCCAGACTTGCCGTACATTTTCCTTGAGCCAAGTGTCCGATATAGACAATGTTGCGGAGAATATCGGTGAGTGCATGGCGATTCCACAGAAGAGAGCTGCCTTTTTTGTTGTTATTGGTAACAATCCCGTGTTCAAACCGATAGCGGCCCGGCGATGGAATACCACGCTCATTGAGCATTCGTGTGATTGTCCCGTATCCGAGCCCTTCGGCGCGCCATTGATAAATCTGCTGGATGACCGGCGCGGTTTCAGGGTTGATAATCAGGTGGTTTTTGTTTGAGGGGTCTTTCAGATAGCCGTGAGGGGCATAGCTACCGATATATTCTCCTCTTTGCCGTTTGGCTTTTAAGGCGCTGCCAGATTTCAGGGAAATATCTTTTGCATAGTAGTCATTTACGATATTTTTCAGAGACGCGGCAAATTCGTCCTGTGATTTGATCTCCGCCGTATCATAGTTATCGTTCACCGAGATGAAGCGGATACCCAGCTTTGGACAAATCCGTTCCAAAAAACGGCCCGTCTCAATATAGTTGCGGCCCAAGCGGGAAAGGTCCTTGACGATAATGCAGTTAATCCGCCCGGACTTAACATCCGCCATCATTCGCTCCCAGTTCGGACGATCAAAATTTGTCCCAGTATAACCGTTGTCGATATACCGCTCTACGATCTTCAATTCCGGATGACCGGCGACATACTGCTCTATGATGGCGATCTGGCTTTCAATCGGCTCCCCATCCACTTTGCCGTTGTCCAGCACGGATAGGCGGCCATAAAGCCCGGCGACCCATAAAGCCCCTTGGATCTCCGGGCGCATGGGGGATGCGTGGACTCTTTTCTTCCTGGCCATGCTCAACCCGCCTCCTTTTCAGCGGCGTGCTGTGTCTGCACCTGTTCCCGCAGGAACGCAATCACATCGGTCAGTTGGTCCTTGCAAAGCAAGGTGACGGTAATCTTTTTATCGGGATAAATGTGGATTTTGTCAATCAGATTGACGACCACCGTGCGAGTGAGCTTGGCAAGATTTCGATATTGACGGAATTGAGCCAGCCACCCCGTCTGGTTGACAAGACCAGCTCGGACGGCATCCAGCTCTGTTTTCAAACCCGAAATATCATCTTCGATGAAAGAAATCCTTTCAGAAAAGTCCTGCTTCATGTGTAGAAACTCATCTTGGGTGATCAGCCCGTCTCGAAGATCCTCGTAAACGCTGGTTTTCAGCGTTCTATATTTGGCAATTTCAGCTTCCTGTGCAGAAATAGCCGCTTCCAGACGCATAATCTCCCGACGCTCCCAGGCCAATGCTTCAACCTGCCCCAGAGCCCGGTCTACATCCAAAATCAGTTTGATCTCAGATTGAAGTGTAGTAAGGACAGCCGTTTCCAGCTCTCGCTCCGAAATGTTCCGCCCCTCACATCCTCCCGTTTTTTTCGCTGTGGGACAGGCGTAGTAGGCATATTTTTTCCCGTTATAAGAGACGGATTTCCGCTTTGCCAGTGCGCCGCAAGTCCCGCAGAAGACACGCCCGGACAGAGGATATACCGTATCGGAGCCTGGTGCCCGACGGCCATCCTCCTGCATCAGCCGCTGCACTAATTGGAACTCCCGGGCTGGGATAATCGCCTCATGAGCGTTCTCGATACGGCTCCACTCACTCTTGTCCTTGATGATAACTTTTTTTACTTTATAGTTTGGAGTTGTGCGGCGGCCTTGGATCAGAACACCCGTGTAGAGCTCGTTGGTCAGAATACGGATCACCGCTTTCGGACTCCATTTGCTCCGGCTACTGGTCTGAAAGGCGGTTTTGTATTTGATCCCAATGGAGCGTTTATACTCTGACGGTGGCAGGACCCCGCGGCCGTTCAGCTTCTCAGCAATGGTGACAGGGCTCATGCCCTCAATCTTCCACTGAAAGATCTCGCGCACATATTCACCGGCCACCTCGTCTATAACCAGCTTATTTTTATTTTCCGGGTCGCGCAGATAACCGTAAGCTGTATAATTGGCAATGAACTCGCCGTCTTGGCGACGGCTTTCAAAACTACTCCGCACCTTGATGGAGATGTCTCTGCTGTATGAGTCATTCAGGAAATTTTTTACGGGCAGAACAAGGCTGTCCCCGGTGGAATGATTTAAGCTGTCGTAGTTGTCGTTGACTGCGATAAAGCGTACACCGAGCTGAGGAAAAATCTTCTCAATGTATTTTCCTGCGTCAATGTAGTCACGACCAAACCGAGAAAGGTCTTTCACGATAACACAGTTGATTTTACCGGCCTTAACAGCTTCCATCATTCTCTGGAAGTCCGGACGATCAAAATTTGTTCCGGTATAACCGTCATCACAAAACTCCGCTACCAGCTTGATATTCGGATTTTGAGCGACAAATCGTTCGATTATAGCCCGTTGGCTGGAAATACTGTCGCTCTCCAGCTTATCATTGGATAAAGAAAAGTCGCCATCTTCCTTAGAAAGTCTAAGGTAGTCGGCGGCTTCATAAATCATATCTGCATTTAGCATAGCTACCGCTCCTGTCGAGATATTGACGGCCAGGCCATCATGACGACTGGAGTTTCACTGATTTTGTCCATGCTCAGTTTACCACAGCGGGTCAAAAAAGTCCAGCCGCATTTTCAGGTAAATCCTCACAGGAGCGACAGCATATCAGCAAAGCAGTCGTTTAGGGTTGGACCACCCTCTGTATAGGCCACATTGACAACAACATCTCCCACTCTGAAGCAGTAGGGATTTTTGATTTGCTGAAGAAATGACTGGATGCGTTCCGCTTGTCCCAAGCTGCTATCCAGCTTTACATCACGAATATCAACCAGTTCGTCGATGCTTTTATCAACCTGATGTTTTTCTGCCATGACCTCACCGCCTTGCAATCATTATTTCCAAGTTTTGGGCAATTATTCTAACGAAACGATAGCCCGTGGACATAGGAATAGGGACCGCCGGAATTACGGCGATCCCTATTTGTTCACACTGACATGATAACAGAAATAAATGATACTTACAAGCCCGTACCCTCTGCTCATTTTCTTTCAGGTAAATGGCAATCAATCTGCATAGATTGTTGAACTTACTCTTTCCCGCGCACCTAATCCGCAGAAGGCAGCTCGAACTTGTAGCCGCTGTGGGGGACGGTACGGATCGGGTTTCCCGGTCCCATCTTCCGGCGGAGCTGGCTGATGATGTTGACCACGGCCGCGCCGCAGTCCTCCGGGAACTCATGCCATACGGCCTCATAGATCTGTTCCTGCGTGAAGACCCAGCCGGGATGTCGGGCCAGATACGCCAGCGTGAAGAACTCCAGGTGCGTAAGGTGGAGAGGCTGGCCCCGCCACTTTACCGTCTGCTTGCGTAGGTGGAGTTCCAGGCCGAGAAAGGTGAGGATATGCTTCGTGGCGGGCGGCTCCACAATCTCGATTCCAGGCTCTTCCGCCAGGAAGTCCTTGATCCTATCCAGAATTTGTTCCTCGCCATTGGTGACGGATAAAATCAGTAATTTCCCCACGCGGGGTCCTCCCTTTCTTCTGACTGCTTACCGGTCATTCCGGCTCCACCGCCCCTTTTAACAATTCAAAGGACCGCTGGCTGATGGTGTGCTCCATCCGGCAAGCCTCCCGTTCCGCAGTCTGGGGATCGACACCAGCCGCGATAAGCCGGCGGGTGAAAAAACAGTGCTTCTCATAGGTCTGCTCAGCCACCTCTCGGCCTATATCGGTCAAGCGCAGGGAAAAGTCCTCGTCCATGGTGAGGAAGCCACCGTCCTTTAGTGTTGCCACCGCATGGCACACGCTGGGCTTGGACACCTCCATATACCGGGCCACACCCACGGAGCGTACCATTCCTTTTTCCTTTTGGAGCACCAGCACGGCCTCCAAATAATCCTCGCCGGAAGCGTGCAGTTTTTTATCAGGAGGCATTGACCGCACCTGTTTCTTGCTCGTGGGAGAAGAAAGCCCGCAAGAGCTTCACAGCTTCCCCATCCATTGGCCGATGCCACAGCACCTTGCTCCCCTGAATGAACAACAGGTAGGTGCAGCATTTATAAATGAGTTCCGGGTCATGCGTGATCAGAAACAGGCTCTTTCCCATCTCTTTCAAGCGGTTTAAGTTGTCCGACACCTCCAGCATATGCCGGTAATCCAATCCACTGGTAGGCTCGTCAAATATCAGGATCTTTTTGTCCGAGGCTATTGCACTGCCAATCGCCACCCTCTGTTTTTCACCGCCGGACAGGGACATGGGGTGCAGCTTTACTTTGTCCAACAGGTCCAGGCTGTTCAGTATCTCCTTGGCGCGGGCCGTGTCAGCTTTCTCGTCCTCACCGCCCATACTGAGCAGCAATTCGTCCAGCACATCTTCCGTAAATAGCTGGTGGTTTACATCCTGCATTACCATATAGGAGATATGCCTGCGTTGCTTCGCGTCATAGGGGGTCCCATCCATTTCAAGCACACCTTTTGCTTTTTTATCCAGACCGCACAGACACCGGGCAAAGGTAGATTTTCCCGCGCCGTTGTTTCCGATGATGCCAATGATCTCGCCTTGAGGCAGGGTCAGGTCTGGAATATCCACATTGAGGGGGCCGTGCTTTTCATAGGAGAACTGGAACCCCTTGATATGTAATTTCGGAGCGGCCGGTTTGGGGGCGGCCTCTGGGGGCAGGTGGAATGGGTCCAGTGCCCGCAGCCCCATCCCCTGCAATTCATCGGGCGATAATTTTTGAAACTCCGTCCCGGTAAATTCCCGTACAATACTTCCGTGCTTCATATAAAGAATTCGATCTGCGTAGGGAACGAGATAATAAAGCCGGTGTTCCGCGACAATCACAGTCTTTTTCTCGGACTGCCAGTGCCGAATCACACCAATCAAATCTTCGATGGTGGCAATATCCAGATTGGAGGACGGTTCGTCCAATACGAAAATGTCCGGGCGGATTGCGTCAGCAGATGCACAGGCAATTTTTTGCTTTTCCCCGCCGGAGAGATGAAAGATATTGCGTCCCATCAATTTCTCCAGGCGGAAATCCCGGATGGTCTTATCTAATCGTTCCCGAATACTTTGCTCCGGCTGGCCGAGATTTTCACACCCGAATGTGATTTCGCTGGTTGTGTCCACATTGAAAAATTGTGAGCGGGGGTTTTGAAACACGCTGCCAACCGTTTTCGCGGTATCATAAAGGGGCTGTTCCGAAACCTTTGCCCCATTTACCCACACTTCTCCATTCATTTTTCCTTCATAGTAATGGGGAATCAGACCGTTGATCAGCCTGGTAATTGTCGTTTTTCCACAGCCGCTTTCGCCGCAAAGTACGACGCATTGACCGTCCTCTACGGTCAGATTTATATCATGGACTCCACCAGCGTTCTCGTTTTCTTCTCCATAAGAGAAAGTCACATGGTCAATCCGTATCATAGGTTCACCCCCTCCCGTCAAAAAGAAATCTGCTGCTGAAACAAAAACAAGGCAAAACAGATAACGCAAAACAGAATCGCAATCAAATCTTGAACATGGAAATCGATCTGGCACACGTTTGTACGTTTAACGGGGGCTCCAAGCCCACGTGTCAACGCAGCAGCAGAAAGTTCATCACCAATCTTCACAACGGACACCATCAAAGGAACAAGGCGATATTCCAACATCAGGAAAGGATTTTTCCCGCCGAATCGTATGCCCCGCATTTTCATTGCATCCCGGATGGCCTGATATTCTTCGCTGATGGTTGGGAAAAAGCGAAAAATGACAGACATTGGAATCACGATTTTTTCCGTGATGTGCATACGCTCCATTGCGCCGATAAACTCACTGATCGAAGTAGATGAGATCAGATAGGCACCTGTCATAATGCCGGGCGCAAACCGCGTCATGATAGATGTCACTGCCAGCACGATGAACGAGAGTAATCCGCTCAAACTCGTAAGGGCAATCCGTTCCAGTATAAAGCAAACCGCATATAGCACCAGATATTTTCCTGCTGTTTTGAAACGGCGTTCCGACAAAATCAGAGCAAAGGGGACAAGGCTTAGACACGGCTTAACGATGTTCATAATTCCTTCGTTACTGGTACTGAACATCAGTGTTGTAATCGTCAGCAGCAGAATGAGCTTTGTCCGGGGATCAAGCAGGATTCCTTTTCTTTTTTCGGTTGTTGCTGAAAATGATAGCCCGTTCATCACACAATGCCCGCTTTAGCAAAATGCTTTTTCAGAAGCGCCTTACCTAAAAGTCCGCCCAGGATCGCAAAAATGAAGATTCCGGCGATTACCAGAATAATGCTCCACATAGGCATAACAGCCATTACCCTGTCAGCGTATTCCTCACCAAAGCTGGCCGCAAAACTGGCCCAGGAATCCTCAACCATGAAATACATGGGGATATATGTACCAACCATCCAAAGGCTGAACACCGCATACCCGATCAGGCTCTTCTTGGCGCTTTTATAACCGCCGGATTTCAAGATCAGATCTCCCAGCAGCCCAAAAATCACGCCCATCGGTACGCCCCAAAATCCCATACCAGTCAGCCCCATCAGCAGGCCGCTTAAAATTCCCATAATTGTAACCATGCCGAATTTTTTAACTCTGGTCAGGAACAGCATGAACGGGATGCCGGTAATCAAAGACCACAATGCTCCGAGGATCGGCAAAAAGATAGGTACAAAGCCGACGGGAATGGCGACACAGCAGCCAATCACAAAGTAGAGAACGGTGAACAGGCCGAGGTTAATCAGGTCTTTTGCTTGTAACTTGTTACTCATAACGAATACCTCCATTCATTTGCTGGTTAGCGTTTTCTAACCTCTCTATAAGATACCATAGTTAGCAGTAGCTCTCTACAACCAATCATCTTTTTAGCTCCAAACAGCACCGAGTTTTTCTGTTGACTGACTTTGACTGTGATCTTATAATAGAAGTGCAAGGCTCAAACAGAGCGGTTAACAGACCAAATGACAGGAGTTAGAAAATGAAGATAGATGAAATTATCAAGAAAAGCATTGAAATTCCAGGTATATCTATAAAACGGGGCGAATTTAGCGCAGAACTCATTCTAAAGGAGAGAGACGGGAAAGGTTCCATGACTTTTTTCCCTCTGTTCCCAGGAGTTACATTGGCTTATATTTTTGTGAACTCTCCTGCCTGGACAGCCCCAGACTTTCACGATAATGGCTCCATGGAAACAGGACCATTGCTCTTAAATTACTGTGTAACAGGACGATGCGAACTCATCCTGAATAACGGGAACTTTGTGTATGTGAAAGATGGGGAGATATCCTTAACCGAACGATTCGCCAGACAGCAATACGTTTATCCCCGCCGAATCTATGAAGGAATTGAGTTTTTTGTGGATATGGATACCGTAAATGCTCAAAGCTCCTGGGTAGAAGCTGAATTTGATATTGATTTCCACAGACTCAGAGATCTTTACTGCCCGGATGGGGGTACTTATATTGCATCGGTTACGACTGAGATAGAAGAAGTCTTAAAAAAGCTGTGGTCATTACTGGATATTTCTGTTCCGCTGGCAATCCCACAAATGAAAATCTATACCCTTGCCCTGTTTTCACTGCTTCAAAATCTGAAAGAAATACCACCTTCCCAAGCCTGCACATTCTTCACAGAAACACAGGTAGACATTGCAAAACGTGTGGAAAAAATCATCACTTCTGATCTGCGCCAACACCATCCTGCGTGGGAACTGGCTGCACAGTTTTCCGTCAGTGAAACCAGCCTGAAAAACTATTTCCGGGGAGTTTTTGGACAGAACATCTCCGTGTATCTGCGTGAAACCCGTATGAAAAAAGCCGCAGAATTACTTTCTACCACAAAGCTGTCTGTAGCAGAGGCAGCGGAGCAGGTTGGATATATAAACCAGAGCAAATTTGCTTCGGTATTCAAAAAGCAATTTGGTCTGTCCCCACTGGAATACCGGCGGTCAAAGAATTTGGGAAATATATAAGGCAATGCCGCACAGAAAAGTAGGCGCGATACTGCCAGAAGTGATATAATAAGACCATGGAT
>OGQE01003286.1_pt1 | contig 10004 bp, 9 predicted proteins | sample 1553131 | NCBI WGS metagenome assembly OGQE01 (sample SAMEA2579929, study PRJEB22360) | human gut metagenome | biome: human gut; feature: human-associated habitat; material: faeces | place: Denmark | collected 2008/2010
CCCAGACTGGCACCACCTACACGCTACTGTGGATAACTCAACCTCTCCTCAACCGGATTATCCAGAACCTCCTCCTTAAACTTCTTCATATATATCTTCGCAAGCTTAAGATTGTTATCCAGATAATTACCGCAATCTCTTGGTGAATATCCAGGAATTGGTGTATTATCGTCATAATTAAGAACATAATCGGCAGCCTCTCTTAATACCCCGATAATATCCTCAGACTTTAAATCTCCTGCAAATATAACATAAAAACCTGTTCTGCAGCCCATAGGTCCGAAATATATAGTTTTCTCAGCCCATTCTGCATGATTTCTTAAAAATGTAGCAACAAGATGTTCAATTGAATGAATTCCCGGAGTATCCATAGGTGGCTCTTCATTAGGTCTTGTAAATCTTAAATCAAATGTTGTAAGACATACATCTCCGATATAATCCTTTCTTGATACATATACACCTGTCAGTAAATCAAGATGATTCACTGTAAAACTTGCTATCTTGTTCATTAATATTCTCCTTTCGCAACCCGCATACATGCTGCTGTCTGTCTACATCTGATGACGTACTATCTTATATTCGTCATTGCTCTGATAATATGGACACTGCTTATATGAAGAACTTAAAAGTCTTGCGTAATCGTCCTCGTCCATATCAACATCACATACATATCCTTCAATCTCCTCGTCATATACAAGGTTATTGCAGTAATCGCAATTATATTGTGATGACATATTTATTCCATCTCCTTATTATCTGCTATCTGGCTGCCTGATGCGCCATTGAGTCTTCCCATTTCCTCATATCTTTCAAGGAAATTATGCTTAACACCGTACTGCTTATACGCAATAACTGTATCAAGATTAACATTTTCAACACTTCTGAAAATATTCTTCTCAATGTAAGGGCTTACCTTAGTCAGGTCTTTGATAAGCTGCTTAATCTCGCCTCTCTTAGAACCCTTTTCTGTTCCACCGCATGAAGCACAGCTCTCTGTAAGCCTGCATGCACACTGTATAAATGCAAGATTATTATAATCTCTCCAATGTATTATATCTGCTTCTCTTATAAGGTAAAGCGGTCTTATAAGCTCCATGCCCTCAAAATTAGTGCTGTGAAGCTTTGGCATCATAGTCTGAATCTGCGCACCATACAACATTCCCATAAGAATTGTCTCAATAACATCATCATAATGATGACCTAACGCTATCTTGTTACATCCAAGCTCTTTAGCCTTACTATACAGATATCCTCTTCTCATTCGGGCACACAGATAACATGGAGACTCCTCTATATCTGCAACCGTATCGAATATCTCTGATTTGAACACGGTTATAGGAATATCAAGAATCTTTGCATTATTAAGAATAACCTGATAATTAATATCATTGTATCCCGGATTCATAACCAGGAATACAAGTTCAAAATTATTCTTTCCATGCCTCTTAAGCTCCTGAAAAAGCTTCGCCATAAGCATTGAGTCCTTACCGCCTGATATACAGACTGCAATCTTATCTCCATCCTGTATAAGGTCGTATTCATTAAGTGCCTGTGTGAACTTTCTCCATATAGGCTTTCTGAACTTCTTGACTATGCTCCGCTCTATTTCCTTAACTCTTTCTTCACCTGAAAGCTCATTCTCTGCCTGTGCTTCCTTGACATAATTCTCGAACTTCCACTTCATATAAGCGCCCCAGCCGCCATACAGACTATAGACCTCATAACCCATTTCTTCAAGAATATCTGCCAGATCATCACTGTGCAGACCCGTATAGCACAGAAGATATATAGGAACACTCTTATCAAACTGCTGTGTGAATTCCTCAGGTGTTTCTTCAAGCACCTTAATCAGTTCCTCCCAGTACCAATTTCTTGCTCCTGGATATGTTTCCTTCTCGAATTCCTGCTTGTCTCTTACATCAAGCAGAACCTTTTCTCTTTCATCATTCTGGTAATCAATTATTGTTTTCATCATTAACCTCTTCATCCTGCGAATCCTCAAGAATACGCAGTCCTGCCGTACTTGTAACAGGAAGTGAGAACACAATAGTTCCTGCCTTGCTGTCTACGCCGGCTTTGTCCATTATAGCACGCATAATAGCATTTTTCTGTGATGACTTTGCAACAATAAGAATTACTTCCTTCTCTGAAACAAGCGAAACTCCAAGGAACTGCTCTGCCCGCTTCATTCCAACACCCTTTCCATGAAGCACAGTTCCACCTGTTGCGCCGCCTTCTTCCGCAGCTCTCATCACCTGTGTATTATATCCATAATTAGCTATTGCGACAATAAGTTCATGTTTAGTATCCTTCAATGTGCTCTCATCTCCTTTCTTATATTCCTGCCCGTCAATTAAGAATCCCAGCTCTCTCTTGCCACCAATACTGCTTAGCGGCACTATAAATGCGATTCCGGTTCCTGGCACATCTATTCTTAACTTACTCTGAAGCCCCTTCTTAACATTCTTCCATGTATTCTCTGTAACAAGTGACATATGGATACCCTTCTCGTCATCCTCAAGTCCCAGTAAATCAAGTACATCACTTGATGCTGTTCCCCTGCCTAACGATATATTAGCTGCTTCAACATTATAATCCTTATAGCAATCAACGAAACGCGGCATATTTTTTCTGCTGCATATTGTTACCATTACATATACTTCACTCATATCCATCACCTCTATAATTCAACAATCGCATCATCTGAAAGCTCTGCAAACATATCCACAACCGGTGTAACGGTCTGTGGCACATCTGCTCTCCTGCTGTCCTTGATTCTGTATATAACACCAAGTATCTGCAAAGTTATAAGAGGTGTCATGGCAACCATGGCAACAACACCGAATGCATCTGTTACAATATTACCACCAACTGCAAGACATGCTCCCTGTGCCAATGGCAGTAAAAATGTAGCTGTCATCGGACCTGACGCAACTCCACCGGAGTCAAATGCTATGGCAGTGAATATCTTAGGAACAAAAAGTGTAAGTATCAGCGCAATTCCATACCCCGGAATAAGGAAATACAATATTGAGATGCCTGTCAGCACTCTTATCATTGAAAGGCCAACAGATACTGCAACACCTACAGAAAGACTTATCTGCATTGATTTGCCTGATATGCTTCCTGATGTCAGTTCCTCTACCTGGTGCATAAGCACATATACAGCAGGTTCTGCCTTAACAATGAAATATCCTATTATCATGCCAATAGGAACGATAATCCATCTAAATGATAATGAAGCTAGTACCGAACCAAGATAATTACCTGCTGGAATAAATCCAACATTAGCACCTGTAAGAAAAAGTACAAGTCCAATATATGTATACACAAGTCCAACACATATCTTCATAAGCGCCTGCTTATTCATCTTAGGTGCAAATATCTGAAACACTCCAAAAAATACAACTATTGGAAGAAGTGACAATGCTATCTCTTTCAGATATTCAGGTATCTCATACAGGAACAGCTTACCAAGCTCCACAGAATCGCTCACTTCAGTAATTGCTGTTGTTGTAAAATTACCCTCTGTACTATAAACCATTCCAAGAATAAGAACTGCAAGTATTGGACCGATTGAACATAATGATACAAGGCCAAAACTATCATTGCCAGCATGTTTATCGTTTCGGATAGAAGAAATACCTACACCAAGTGCCATTATAAATGGTACAGTCATCGGACCGGTTGTTACTCCCCCTGAATCAAATGCAACTGCAAGAAAGCCTTTAGGAACAAACATCGCAAGTGCAAAAACAATTGCATAAAACACTAGCAGAAGCGGTGCTAACGGTATTCCAAAAAGTATTCTTAAAAGTGCAGCAACAAGAAATACACCTACTCCCACTGCTACCGATAATATAAGCACCATGTTAGGTACTGCCGCCACCTGACCTGCAAGCACCTGCAAATCCGGCTCAGAAACTGTAATTATAACTCCAAGGATAAATCCAATCGCTATAATCATCCATAATTTCTTAGTCCTTAACATGCTTCCACCAACTCTTTCACCCATTGGCGTCATGGACAATTCTGCCCCTAAAGAAAAAAACACCATGCCAATAATAACCAGCACGGCTCCAACAATGAATTCAACCAGTATACTAGGTGAAAGAGGTGCTATTGTGAAGCCAAGAAGCAACACTATAAGTATTATCGGTACTACCGCACTAACAGACTCCTTTGTCTTTTCCTTCATCTTCTCTCTTACCACTGTATTCTGGTAACTAAATTGTGTCCTTAATAATCCAGCATTCAATAAAATCTCCCTTCGCTCTTAAATATCAGTTTCGGGTTACATAGTAATATATTAACATCTAATAATTGTACTGGCTACTTAAAATTTTATAAAAAGTGCCCGAATCAGAACACTTTTTATAAATTAAAACTCAATTATAAATTGTCATTTTCTTTCTCTCTGAGCTGCTTTATTGTCTCTGCTATAGTCATAATATATCACCTCTTAATGCATTTTTATAATTTTAATAAAATATAGCTTTGATAACTGGTTTCAATTCTTCAATCCATTCATTATTAACAGCATCATAATAACAATCTTTTTCATAGCTGGCCTCCTCGAAACAATTGTATTGATATAAAATTATTATACATCATATCATATAAAGATTTCAATTCTATAAACAACATTTAACCATTATATTCTATTATCATTTATAAAACCCATCTATAACCACAATTTTGCTGTTTCAGTTCAAACATTCGCAGTTCGTCCGCTTCTTTTTTCTCACGGCTCCTCACTTTACGCTCCTGTTTATTCTGTTCCTGCTGTAATTTCAATGCCTGCTGCGATTTTGTGCCGATGCCTGTTTCCTGCATCTGTTTTTTCGCTTCACGTTGCATCCTTTCTCTGCCTCCATGTTTGATAATTACGATAATATATCTGTATGGCTTGTATTTCGGTATTCGCTTGGTGTAACTTTGTATCGTTCCTTAAATACCCGATTGAATGTTCTCTGACTTTCAAATCCACTATCATAGCATATATTTGTAATGGCATCACTGGTATTTTCCAAACGATAGCAAGCATAATTTAGTCTTGCATCATTCAGATATTGATTGAAATTACGATGGAATGTTTTGGAGAATGTTCGTGATAAAACATACTTGCTCACTCCCAAATCTCTTGCCATATCATCTAGCGAGAAATTCTTTCTAAAATTACCAGACACGTACGATACTGCCTGATAGACAAGATCTTTACTTCCCACATCTCCTTTCTCGACCAGTTTCAGCTTTCCAATGCATCTTGCAATCACAATCTGCAGATATGCCTGTATAACTGCTATATCCATGTGATCTGTATCTAAGATGGCATTAATTGCCCGGTATACTTCTGGCTCCACCATCTCTGCCTTTATAATAGGGTAATCCGGTGCCATCGTCTGTATAATTTCAGCATATTTTCCAATCGCAAACGATGGAGAAATAATGTAAACTGCCTTATTCACTCCCGGCGAGAAAATCTGATAATGATGGATAATATCCGGAAATACAAAGCCGATATCTCCCTTTTCCATGTGATATAACTCTTGACCAACTCCAAGCTCCAGTGTTCCATTTGTCACACATACAATCTCCAATGCATTATGTAAATGCGGAGCGACATGCTTCGATTTTCTTTTTAAAGTTAATATTTCTTCTTTTGTATCAATAAATGATAAATGCATTGGTTACGCTCCCCTTTGCAAGATTTGTCTACTTTTTCTTTCGATTTGGCAAGCAATCTCATTGTATTCATTCTATAATCAGCTTGTAAATAAGGAAAGGAGGACTTCCAAATGAACAAGTTTAAGAATTATATGAACAACCTTTTAGTATTCTACGCTGATTACTTTGAACATGTATATCATGCATAAAATACTAAAAGGACTGCTTTGTTAAAACTGAATACCTAGTTTGTAGACCATTTCGCAAAAATGAAATGGTTCTTTTTATAAATCATCAATAAATCTATTGAATGCTGCAATTCCATCTGGTGTCCTTTTATAAACGCCTGCATCCTCTAAAACCTTTGTAAAGACAATTCCGATTTCCTTTTGCACGATAGAATGAATATTCTCCGACGTAATGTCATACTTAGGAATCCATTCCTCTGCCCAGTCTGCGTGAGAAGCCATAGCTTCATTCTGCCTTAGATCTTCTCCACTCAAGATTGCCCGCTCCAAGTCTGACATTTCTTTTTTCAATCTCGCTGGTAGCACCGCAAGTCCCATAACCTCAATCTTTCTTTATATGATGATACTGTGCGTGCGGATGATAAAGTCCCATCGGGCACTCCTCTGTGGTAATATTGTTTCTAAGCACAAGATCAAGCTCATACAGGTCTCCACGCTTTCTTGCTATTGGTGTGATGGTATTATGCGGAACGCCGTCTGTCTCGCTAAATATATATGCCTCCGGATCCGAATAGCCTCTCCACTTTTCTAAAATATGATTCGCCGCATCCACAAGCTCATTTATCTCTCTTCCTTGTAATCGTATCACAGACATCGGCCATTTCACGATTCCGGCATGTACATTGGGATATCCGTCCAAAACAACTTCAGATTCATATGGTGCCTTTGCCATTGCAAATACATAGCCCCCACCCTGAAAATGATCATGGCTTAAAATTGATCCTCCTACAATCGGCAAATCTGCATTTGAGCCTAATGTATAATGCGGAAACTGCCTTACGAAATCCAACAGCTTACCAAATGTTGCCTTGTTAATCACCATTGGTATATGATTATAATTAAAAATAATACAATGCTCATTGTAATAAACATACGGTGAATATTGCAGGTAATAATCTTCCTCACACAATGTAAGTGGAATAATTCTATGATTCTGTCTTGCAGGATGCATAATATGTCCTGCATAGCCCTCATTTTCCCGACAAAGCAAACATGCAGGATATCCAGACTTCTTTGTCATTCCCGCCTTTATAATATCTCTAGGATCTTTCTCTGGCTTTGACAGATTTATAGTTATATCCATCGTTCCAAAATCTGTTTCTGTCGTCCACTTTTCATCCTTCTCAATACGATCTACACGGATGTAATTTGTTATCTGGCTGAACTGATAATAAAACTGAGTTGCATGTTTAGGTGAATTTTCATATTTTTCGGCAAATTTTCTGCGAACAGTTGACGGAGCTGGTGTCAAAACTCCCATAACTTTTGTATCAAAGAGATCTCTCTGCGCAATCGTATCATCTTTCATGACTCCATTTGCAATAGCATATGCAATCATATCCTCTAAGATCAGGTGAAGTTTTCTCGGCTCTACATCTTCTTCTGATGCCACATAGTCATTTAATCCAAACAACTCCAACAATGAATTTGTTACATAGACCTCATCTGCAAGATCAATCAGACCGTTTTTCAATCCATAATTTACCAGTTCGTTAATCAAATGATTAATCATCACACATTTCTCCAATCCATCGTAATCCTAAATTACCTTAATGCCACCATACTTACGAATCTTCAACACATCGCAAGCTCCGCTTCCAAACACTTCTTCCATCCCAGTCTTGTAATGTTCCACAAGCTCGTTTGGAACAAACGCCTGAATTGTTCCTGCGAAACCACCTCCGTGCACTCGGCATACGCCTTTATCTTCCAATAGGATTTCACTCACCGCCAGTGCTACCGATACATTCTGATGGCTGACATCATGACATGTAAATACGTTTTGAAGATACTTAAAGGATGAATCTCCCGATCTCTTTACCAATAAAAGGAACTCTAAAAAGTTGTCTTTCTTTAAAGCATCTACTTCCTTTTGTACCCGTTCATTCTCACATATAAAGTGTAAAGCACGAAGTGCCGCCCTATCTCCTGCCTCTGCACGTATCTTAGATAAATTACTAAGGATTTCTTTCTTTGATACTTCTCCTAATACTTCTTTACCGAAACATGCTGCCGCCTGTTTCATCTCCATCGGTATTGCTGCATAGTCCGGTGTAAGATCTGCGTGAGAACCTTTGGTATCTGTAATACATAAACTGTATCCATGTACATCAAGATCAAATTCAACACGCTCCACCTCTGGTTTTTGAGAATTCTCAAAATTGATATGCACCAGACTTCCAACCGAGCAAGCCATCTGATCCATCAATCCACATGGTTTTCCAAAGTACACATTCTCTGCGTACTGTCCGATCATAGCAATCTCAATCGCTGATATATTGCCTTGATTGTACATGTAGGATAAGATAGTTCCAATCAGAGTTTCAAATGCTGCCGAGGAAGATAACCCTGCTCCAATCAGCACATCGCTGGTAATATATGCCTGAAATCCACCGATTGTATGCCCATTCTCTTTTGTCTTTGCTAATACGCCACGAATCAATGCTTGGGTGCTTCCTTCTTCTTTATCTTTCTTATCTAAGTCATCCAAATGAATCGCAATCATATTATTATAACCGTCCGATACAATACGGACTACTTGATCGTCTAATTTTTTTGCAACAGCGATAACATCATGGTTAATAGATGCAGCCAAAACCTCCCCATGCTGATGATCCGTATGATTTCCTCCAATCTCACTTCTGCCCGGAGCACTATATATCCAGACATCATCATCGCCGAATCGTGTAATATACTGTTCAATGGCTTCTATATATCGTTTTCTTTCATATGAAAGTTTGTCTTTGTCCACATAAATATCAGCCAATACATCATCACACATTCTCCCGTTAATCATCTCTATTATTGTGTTCGCCTTCAAAATATACACCTCCTTCTTGCACAAAAAGCATTGCCTTTCTCGGATGTTCAATTAGACAATGCTTTTCATTACATATAAACCCTAATACTCTGTTGCGTCTGTTACTTCATCAGACTTAATTCCCTTTTCAGCTTTTAATTTTTCATTTGCAGCTTCTACGTTCATTCTGGAAAGAACAATCATAATTAACACATCAAGTATCAATGGCAACCATAAATACATAAACTGCATCATATCAAGTGCTGACTGCGGCTGTGTTGCATTTGTTCCGACATAACCACTAAGCTCTAATAACCAGCCACATACTGCAGTTCCAATTCCTCCACCAATCTTTACACCAAGTGATGTACAAGAATACATAGTTCCATCAATTCTCTTTCCCTGTGTCAGATAAGTATACTCTGAACAAGATGCAATCACTGCGTTCATATCTCCCTGCCATGGTCCCTGTCCAAGGGCTGCAAGGGCTGTAAATGCCAGCATAAGAGGAACACTTCCCATATATCCTGCTACAACAACCAACGCTCTACCAATAACGGCAATGATATATCCCCTAAGATTCAACTTGTACATACCCTTCCATTTACCAACGAGTGTCGGAGTAAAGATAAGAGCTATAATAAGTGGGATATTCACAGCCCAGGCGAACTGACCAAAGAGGTTTTTATTCTTCAGCACCCATGTCATATAGTAGATACCGGCACCAATCATAGCACTGTAGAGCTGCTGTAAAATATAAGTTCCACAGATCATCATATAATACTTGTTCTTTACAAGCAGCTTAAATGCCTGAACCAATCCATACTTTTCTTCATCGCCCTTAACTTCTCCCTCGTTAAGCTCCTCCTCTGGAAGTTCTTTTACGGAGAGTGCTGAGATTGTATTTACAATCAGACCGATAATTGCATAGATAATTGCTACAGTTCTCCATGCTGCCGCATCCCCACCACAATAATCAACAAATTTTACGGTTACAGATTGAATCAAGAGACTTGTAGAAAATGCAAAAATAAAACGATAAGATCCCATCTGCACACGCTCTTTGCTGTTCTTTGTAATCAGTGACGTAAGTGCTGAGTAAGCAATATTGTTTGCTGTATAAAACACACCATTTAACAGTGTATAAGAGATAAAGAACCATGCGTATTTAGCCGTTGTTCCAAAGCTGACTGGTACTGCAAAGCAGCAGACCAGCGTAATGGCACAACCAATGTATCCGTATAGCATCCAGGGTTTCGCTTTTCCCATTTTACTGTGTGTTTTGTCAA